>Ga0075458_10000573_pt1 | contig 12077 bp, 16 predicted proteins | sample DEB3_08_DNA_FD_77576 | JGI IMG/M metagenome (GOLD analysis project Ga0075458, IMG submission 77576) | Aqueous microbial communities from the Delaware River and Bay under freshwater to marine salinity gradient to study organic matter... | ecosystem: Environmental > Aquatic > Marine > Coastal ... | reverse complement strand
CCTAAGGACTTCGACGGCGTGATTGAGTGCAATCCTCGCAATGCCGGCCTGTTTGCGCGCTCGTTTCCGATGGCAAAGGTTTACGGCACGTTGCTGGATGGGTACCTTGAATGGCCGCTAAAAGAGCGTGCCGACTATCATCTGGAAATGGGGGGATTGGGTGAGTATTTCGCGCCGCATCCGTTTGCTAGCCGCGCGTTTCTTTCGCCCGACCCCGCGCGCGTTGCCGCCTCTAAGGCTTGGCTTTCAAGCATGGGAAGCGCGCGGCCAATTGTAGGCATCTCCTGGACCGGCGGTACCTGGACCACGGGCCGCGCCAAGCGATCCATCCCATTCGAGCTGATTGCGCGCCTGATTGAGTCGAACCCTGAAGTGACGTTCGTCTGTTTGGAATACGAGGATCGTCAAGAAGAGTTAGCGGCGTATCCGCAAGTGCTAAATCCTCATTGGGCGACCAAAAAGGGCGCCGACATTGACGAACTAGCGGCGCTGCTTTCGTCGCTGGATTTGGTTATTACGGCCACCAATAGCACGGTTGACCTTGCGGGCGCATTGGGCGTTCCGTGCTGGGCTTTGGTGAATGAGCACCCGCAATGGCGCTACAGTGACGCGGCAGGCCATGACAGCATGTGGTTCTATAAGAGCGTGCGCTGCTTCCGCCAGCAATCGCGCGATAATGGCCGCTGGAATAGGATCATTGGCGAGGTTGGCATCGCGTTGGACGATATGCTGACGCCGGCGCCCGTGCTCAACGGCCATGACGCAACGCCCGATAATGACGGATGGGTGTCGTGCTGACGGTCACCACATGCCTGTGGAATAGCAACCAATATTCCCGGCATTTTTCGCGCTGCTATGACGAAAGCTGGGCCGAGAAGCTCTACCGGGGATTTAAGGCTAACCTGACAGTTCCGTTCGAGTTCGTTTGCTTCACGGACAGGAAGCGAAAATTTGCGGAGCCAATCGAACAAGAGCGCATCAAGACGACGCCCCCTTCCTACGCGGCGTGCATTGAGCCGTTTCGGCTGGACACGCCGCAAATCTTCTGCGGGCTTGACACAATCGTGGTGGGCAATTGCGATGCGCTGGCGGAATATTGCTTGACCGCCGATAAGCCGGCGATCCCGCGCGACCCGTTCGAGGGCGCTTCGCCATGGAAGCGCACAAACGCCGTTGTGCTGGCCCCGCGAGGGTGCAAGGCGACGCTTTACGATGAATGGCGCGGCGAAAATGACATGAACTGGATTAACACGCGCGACACAAATTTACTTGACGATCTATTCCCCGGCGCGGTGCGATCCTACAAGGGGCACGTACAATATGTGGGGATCGATGACGCGACGCGCATCGTGTTTTTCCATGGTCCGCACAAGTGCCATGAGCTAGGCCACGTTGGGTGGATTGCGAAACACTGGCATGACAATGCAAGGCAGGCGGCATGACGCGGGATGAGATCGAAGCGGAATTAGCGCGCGTGACAACGCCAATTAAGACCGTGAGTTGGTATGTGCCCCATGAGCAAGCGGAAGGGATGATGCAGTCGGCTCGCGATTCGGGCGAGGATGAGTCCTACATTACGTCTCCGGAAGGCTGGCATGTTTGGATAACCGCGAATGAAGACGGCCGAGCTTTTTGCAAGCGAATACATATTTCACCATCGTCGTGTGTCGCCCGCGTTTGCGACAAAGAAGCGATATGGAAAGAAGTCGCCTACTTAACAGAGAAACGAAAAATAGAACTGCGACGTGACATTGCCGTGCAACGATTGATGAAGTCCAGGCATGATGGTGGCGCTGTATGAGCCTTTCAACATACGCAGGCATCCGCACAGTCATTCTTGACTGGGCATGGACCCAGGCCGGGCTAACTGACACGATTATTAAGAACGACATTTTTCCCCAACTCTGGGCGATGATTTACTACGGCGACCGCACGGCGGGCATGCAGCCGATTGAGCCATTGCGTATCCGTGCCATGCAATCGTCGGCGACACTTACGCCGTCGGCCTCTGGCGTGGTGACAATTTCGAGCGCGGTTAATTCGGGCTGGCTTGAGTTCATTGAGATGAAACCAACCTATACCGGAGCGCTGCCCATCAAGATGGTTGAGCCGTGGCAGTTTCGGCGCGAACAAGACCTTTGGTTGGCTGGGTCCGCGCCGGCTTTGCTTGCTACGGTTGAAGGTGACAGCTTGATTGTGTCGCCTCCGCAGGCGGGAACGATTGTTGCGGCATGGTATCAGAAGTTCACGGCTTTAAGCGCGGACGGCGATACCGATTGGCTGGTTACAAACGCGCCGCATGTGTATTTGCGGGGAGGGCTCATGTTGGCATGTGACTACACCCAGGACGAACGCCGCGGCCAGTTTCGCGCCGAGTTCGCGGGAGCGATCGCGGCGCTCAACCTTAACGACAAGACGCAACGCGCATCTGGATCGCCGATGATAGCCCGTCCGAGGTCGCTCGTATGAGCCTAGCTGAAGCGCCAGTGCAGACGATATTCGGGCAGATTACCCTCGATGACATGCGCAAGAATGAGCTGCTCACGCGTACGGTGCTGCCATTGGTGGCGAAAGTTTGCGCCCATTCCAAAGGGCGGTTCACGGTTGAAACCGTCGCCGATGGCTTGCTTGACGGGTCCATGTTGCTTTGGGGCGTGATGCGCCCCCCGGCTTCGCTGGAAGCCATTCTTGTGACGCGCAAGAGCAATGACGCTTTCGAAATATTGATCGTGGGGCCGGACATAAACGACGCGCTGCAATATTTGCCACGCCTTGGCGGCGTGGCGCGGCAGCTTGCATGCAAGCGCATGTTGATGGTGGGGCCGAATATGTGGCGCGAGCGTTTGCCTAGCGATTGGCGGCGCTCGGCGGTGGTTTATGAACGGGACGTAGTGTGAGCCTCGTTACCATTGATTTACCGCCGGGGTTGTCGCGCCGGGGGACGCTCTACCAAACCAAGGGCCGCTGGTATGATAGCTCGGAGGTTCGGTGGTATAAGGGCACGATGCAGCCCATCGGCGGGTCGACGGCGCGCACAATAGCGGCGGTGACAGGATCGCCGCGCGCTATGGTGACGTGGCGGGATAACAATTCGATCCGCTACATCGCGGTGGGCACGCATTCGAAGCTGTATGCGCTAACGCCTTCGCTCACGACGCCGACAGACATTACTCCGGCGGGTTTCACTGCGGGTCGCGCCGACGCGAGCAGCGGTGGCGGGTATGGCATTGGGCTTTATGGCGCTGGCACCTATGGCACGCCCCGCGTCGACAATGTGAGCGTGCAAGACGCGAGCATGTGGACCCTGGATGTGTTCGGCCAATATCTGGTTGGCGCTATGTCCGACGATGGCGGCGCTTATGTGTGGACGCTTGACATCGGGACGCCGACCGTAGCAGCGGCTATGTCCGGGGCGCCGACAAGTAATTCGGCGCTTGTGGTAACGCCTGAGGCGTTTGTCATGCTGCTTGGCGCGGGCGGCGATCCGCGCAAAGTGCAATGGTGTGACCAAGGCGATTACACAACCTGGACGCCAACCGCCACAAACCAAGCTGGCGATTTTAACGTGCAAAGCAATGGCCGCTTGATGTGCGGAAAGTCCACGCGCGGGCTGACGTTGATTTTTACGGACGTGGACGCCTTTGCAGCGCGCTACATTGGCTTGCCGTACGTGTATTCGATAGACCGCGTTGGCGATCATTGCGGGATCATCTCACGTGGCGCGGTCGCTGCAAGCGATAGTCGGGCCTTCTGGATGAGCCAAGCGGGGTTTTTTGCCTTCGACGGCGCGAGTGTCGTGCCGCTCGATTGCGACGTGTATGACGCGGTGTTCGGTGATCTGAATTTCACGCAACGGTCTAAAATCACGGCGCACTTGGTGTCTGAGTTTTCAGAGGTATGGTGGCATTATCCGTCCGCAGATTCGACCGAATGCGATATGGTCGCGGTCTACAATTACGATGAGAACCATTGGGCTTTGCACACCATGTCGCGCCTGGTTGGCGTCGACCGTGGCACGTTCAATAATCCGATAATGGCAAGCTCTGCTGGCCTTTTGTATGATCACGAAACTGGCGTTACGTGGGCAGGAACGCCTTTCGCGGAAAGTGGCCCGGCTGAGCTTGGCGATGGTGACAACATCATGCGGGTTCGCCGCGCGATCTTTGACGAACGCACTTCGGGCGACGTTCGGGTGTCGTTCAAGACCAAGGATTGGAACAACGATAGCGACGTGACCTATGGTCCCTATGCCTCCGGCAATCCGGTGTCGGTACGGCTCGCGGGCCGCGCGATACGGCAATACGTTGAATTCCTAACGGCCGGCGTGTGGGGTGCGCCTCGGTTTGACGTGGTTGGCGGGGGCAAGAGGTGAGCCAACTTGATAAGCTTCGCGCGGCGGGGTGGAGCGTAGAGGAACACGGCGATCACGTTATGATTAAGCCTGAGGATTCCATGCCCGACGTGTCGCGCGTGCGTATCAACCTTAATGCGGACGGGACATTGCATCTTGTGACGGTGCGGTCGGCGTTCCATCAAAAGCTTGCGGCAATTCTAGCGGCGCCCGATGCGCCCGCGGGCGAATATCGCCCGTCGACATATGGCACCCTATGAGACTTCCGGCGATTTTCAATTGGGCGTCGGCCAAGATCGCGCTCGAAAACGCCGACGCGGAAAATCGCAAGCGAAACGTCGACATTGAGCTGGTGAACGACAGGGTTATTTTGCATAGCCCGAACGGTACGCGGTATTACATCACGGTGAGCAATGCCGGCGTGCTGGGGACTACGGCGCTATGACGCCGAAAGCAGCACTGGAATTGCTACGCCCGGCGCTTGATGCAGAGCGCCCATTGTTGCGGGTTGAGGATATCGAGCAACAATTGGCCGAGAATCGCGGCGTGCTGTGGATGGGCGAACGTTCTGCGGTGTTTACGAGCGTAACGGCTTATCCGTTTGTTAACGAGATAGTAGCTGAGGCGGGACCGGCGAGCGGCTCGCTTTTAGAGATTCTTGCCATGCTGCCTCGCATTGAGATGTGGGCGCGGGATGCGGGATGCACACAGGCGATGGTGATTGCCGGCCGCAAAGGCTGGGAGCGCGCGCTATCGCCGTATGGGTATGAGCATTATTCGTCGACGTTTCGAAAGATATTTTAATGGCTAGCGGCAGTAAGACGCAAACAAGCTCGCACGCAAGAACGGTGCAAACGCCAAACGTGCCAGGATGGGTAAGCGGGCCTTACCAATCGTTTGCGGGACAAGCGGATGCGTTCGGGCGCACCGATCCTACAAGCTTGGTCACGCCCGCGACTGCCAATCAGCGGCAATCATGGACGCGCGCGAGCGCGGGGACGGGCGACCCTACAGGCCAAGCCTATAGCGCAACGCAAGGCATGTTGGGCTATACGCCGGCTAACGTAACCGCAGGCCAGCTTAGCAATACGGATTATACGCCGTACATGAACCCGTTTCAGCAACAGGTCATTGACGCGATGCTGGGAGACTTTGGCAACGCCAACGCGACGGGATTGAATCAACTTCGTTCATCAACGCCAACGGGGGCGTTCAACGGGTCGCGTCAAGGCGTGGCGGAAAGCCAGCTTACCGGCGATAATACGCGCACGCTTGCGGGCACGCTTGCGGGATTGCGCTCTGCGAACTTCAATCAAGCGCAACAGGCTGCGTCATCTGACATAGGTCGCCGCTTCGATGCCGACCAATTCAACGTCAACAGCGGGATGCAGGGCGCGAATTACCGGCTCGGCGCTGCGGGCCAGCTTGCCAATATTGGCATGCTTGGCGCAAACAACACGCGCGCCGATACCGAAGCCATGGGCCGCGCGGGCGCGGAGGAGCGGGCTATAAACGCGGACAACAATCCCAACGTTGCGCGCTTGACGCAATTGCAGGCGCTTGGCGGGCTGCTTGGAATGATCCCCACAGGAACGTTCACCGGGCAAACGTCGACGCAAGACAGCACGCAAACGACGCAACATAAACCGGGAGGACTCGAAGTCCTGAGCACTCTTGCTAACCTTGGGTCAATGTTTATGGGCAATCCGTTTGGAGGCGCGATGGCGATGAAGTCGGCTTCGACGCCACCTTTAATGCCGGTCGGTAATTGGGGCTCGCTTGCAACTCCGCAACCATTGGCGAGATACTAATGCCGTTTCCATCTCCCTCCATTTCTCCCGCGTTTGGCGCCCTTGAGGCGATGCGCAAGGCGCAGCAAATCTTTCCGCAACAAACGCCAACCTATGCCGCTATGGCGCCGCAGCCCGCCCCGCAACATGGCGGCATGTTTGGCGGCCTTCGCGCGGCGTTTACTGGTGAACGCGGCGCGCAAACCTTGCGCGGCATCGCCGCTGCGTTGCGCGACCTCGACACCGGCGGCAATAGCTTGCCGGAGCTGCTAGCGCAGATGGAAGAGCAACGCCGCAATATGGACCGCGAGGCGTTCCAACGCTGGCAAATGGATCATGCGCGCATGCAGGCGGCGCAAGAAGATAAGACCCAGGCGCAAACGAGCGCGGCAATCGACGCGCTTCCGGAAGCGCAACGGCCATGGGCGCGACTCGCCCCCGATGCAGTGGCGCGGCGTATGTTGGCGCCGCCGGAACAACCAGACTGGCAAATCGACGCACAAGGGCGCCCATACGCTATCCAGGACGGGCGCGTTCAATACGGCGAAGGGCGCGTGGCGGTTCCGCCTCGTGGGGGTGGTGGGGCCGTTATTAACATGCCGCAAACGGCAATCTCTCGGCTTGCGGAACAATATGTCACAACCGGCGTGTTGCCTCCGGGGATAAGCCGGAACCCTCGATTGGCGGCGCAAGTGTATGCGGAGGCCGACGCTTTGGCCGCCGCGCAAGGGCTGACAGCGCAAGATCAATCATGGCGCGGGGCCAATTATCAGGCAAACAGTCAAGGCCTTCGCGCGCTGCAACGTCAAAGGACATCTATCCAAGCGTTTGAGCGCACGGCGTTGCGCAACCTTCAGCTTGTGCAAAGGCTCTCGCGTCAAGTGCCCCGTAGCGATTATCCATTGGTCAATAGAGCGCTTATGACTGGGCAACGCCAAACCGGCAACACTGCCGTTGCGCAATATGTTAACGCCTTGATTGGCGCTAGAACCGAATACGCGAAGGTGCTTTCTGGCGCGACCGGCGCGGCCGGTCTAACCGATAGCGCACGCGCTGAAGCGGAGGAAATGTTCTCAACCTATGCGACGCCGGATCAAATAGACGCTTTGATCGATGTTGCGAGGCAGGAGATGCACAATCGCCTCAATGCGTTTGATGATCAAGAATCCTATCTGCGAGAACAAATGACGCCAGGATCATCTCGACGTGATAATCCCGCCGAGACTGGCGGCGTCGATAGCGGTCAAGGTGACGGGCCCGGTACTGGTATTGGTGCGATGGTTGGCGCATCCGCGCAGCCTCCGGCCGGCATTTCTCCGGATGACTGGCAATACCTAACGCCAGAAGAGCGCCAGCGAGTGTTAGATTTACAATGACGCCAGACCAGGAACGCCTCTTAATTATCGCCCGCGCGCGGCGGCGTCGCGCAGAGGCGGAGCGCTTAACATCGGATGGCGCTGAAACGCCAAGGCGAGGGCAGGGCGCTCCGCCTCTGCGCGAAGTTTCTGGCGCTCTAGCGAACATTAATCGGGGCCTGCCATTCGCGCGCGATGTTTCCGCGATTGGCGGGGGTGTTATGGAAGCTGCTCCGATCGCGCTTGATTTAGCGCCACCTCCGGAACGTTCTAACCAAAACTACGCACAGCGTGTGAGTGGCGCTTTTCGGCGAGGATACCAAGCGCAACGCGCAGGTGATGACGCGGCGGCCGCCGATTACATGACGCGGCGCCCTCTTGCTGCAAATTTTGCGCAAGGCGTCGGCGGCGCGCTTCCTATCGCGCTAACTGCCGGAGCGGCGACTCCGGAGGTGATGTCGGCAAATGCAGGCGCCCGCGGCCTCCCGTTATTTCTCAATCAAACTGCAAAGGGCGCGGCCACTGGGGCGCTATACGGAGAAGTTTACGGCATTGGGACAAGCGACGGCTCGCTTTCCGACCGACTGCAAGCGGGGAATGAATCTGCGCCATTAAGCGCAGTTTTTGGGGCGGCGGCGCCTTCGGTTGTCAATACGTTTCGCGCGGCTGCGGCTGCGGCGCGGCCACTCACAAGTGCGGTGGGGAGGTTTGTTACCAACGCTGCTGAGAGCATCCCCGTAGTTGACGCGAATAGCGTTGGCATGATGGGCCGTCCGCTGCGTCGCCCCCCACCACGCCCACCGCGCCCCCCCATAGAGCCGCCTGCTTTAACGCCGGCAACGCAGCGTCGTTTGCCGCAGCTTGCGGAGCGTGCCCGTATGTCTGCCGATGATGTGGAGCAGGCGCTCGGAGATGCGGCTCGCACCCCACAAGGGCAAACCTTGGTCGATGTGTTCGGCGACGCGGGCGTAAGGCAACTTAGGCCAATCGTTGGCGCGCCTGGGCGAACCGGATCACTCGCGACGGAGGTTCGCGACAATCGTTTTCAGGCGGCGGCGGAACGCATCACGGCGTCATTGAGAAGGAATCTCGGCGTGGCTGAAACAAGAGGCGCGGCGCTTCGGCGCCTTGATGGCGAATACCGGAAAGCATCTGCCGAGAATTATCAGCCTATTTGGGCGCAACGAATGGAACCGCAGCAACGCGCCAACTTAGAACAGGCTCTCTCGCGCTATCGCGACGATCCTATTTTTCAGCGCGCCGTTCGGGATGCGGAGCAGATATTCGCCCGCGACGCCCGCAATGGATTGGTTGCCGGAGCTATCGATGAAAATTTTGCCAGGTATGCCCATTATTTGAAGATGGGGCTTGACGATGCGGCGCAAATCTCCGCCAACCCGACAACTAGCGGCATTGGCTCGACTCAGCTTCGCGGCGTGCGCGACATGCGCCGGCAATTGATTGCAGCCATTGACGAAAACATTCCAGGTTATAGCGCCGCCCGCGCCCGCTGGGGTGGCCTTCGCGAAGCCGAAGAGGCGCTCGACGAAGGCGCGCAATTCCTTCGCATGGATAGCGAAGAGGTCGCCGCGCGTATGGGGGAAATGACGACATTTCAACGCGAGCATGCGCGGATTGGGTTGGCTCATGAGATTCAACAACGCATCGGGCTGGCGGGTAACACCACCGGGAATGTTAACGTCGCAAATATCCAAGCGCTTCGCTCCCCGGAAATGCAGCGGCGTCTTATGGCTGCGTTCGAGACGCCGGAACAGGCAGCGGACTTTCTGGGCACAACGCGAACGCAAAATCAGCTGATGCGTAATGCAAGCGCGTGGACCGGAGGTTCTCCAACCCAGGGCAATCTTGCTTACGAGGCTGACGGCGTTGCGGCGGCGATGGCTGAGATAGGGGGCGAGGCGCTTCGTTCGCCAGGGCACGCTCTCAACGCGGCTGGGCGCAAGGTCGCTAATGTTTTGTTTGATGGCGCTGTGGAACGTTCTAATAATCAATATGGGCAAGACCTATTGCGCCGGGTCGACGATCCAAGCGCGCAGAATTTTACCAGGGAAGTCGTGCGCTTATTGCGCGAACGGGAGTCGGCGGCATATAGGGCGAGCCAAACCGCACAACTCGGCGCACGCACCGCTGGCGCTGCAGGCGGTAGGCGGCGAACGCAATGAGCGATCTGCCCGACTGGTTGGCCGCAATGCGACGCCCCGCATGGGAGGCCTTGTCCAATCAACGCCCGGCGCGTCCCGGCCTAAACCGTGGCGGGCACGGTGCGGCGCCGTATCAGCGCCCGGCGATGCGGGCTATGGCGACGCGCGACATAGAGCGCAGCCTGGGCGGCGGCGAGAGTTCGCGCAATCAATTGGAGAATACGGCGCAAGGGGCGCTCGTCGAGCTTACGGGATTGCCCAGCGTGCGGCGTAGCGCGCGGGCTTTTGCCTCTGGCGATCCGGCGACGGGCCTTGTTGAAGGCGGGCTTGGCATGCTTGGGGTGGCGGGTATGGCGGCGGGCGTTCCGCGCGGGCGTCCGGTGCCTCGCCTGGCGGAATCGCCGCCAGCGCGCTTGCCTGCAAACCCCGCGCGCCCGCTTGGCCGCGCCTCAGATGGCAGCGTAATGCCAATTGCGCCGCGTCAACCATTCCGTAATTCGCTACGCGGCGGAAGCGATGATTTGCGGGAGGCGCTTGATCGGGTGCGTTCCGAGGTGCGCCGCCCGCTTGTAAGCCCGCAAGATCGCGCGCGGGCCATCGCAGAAGAGCGCGATGCAATAACGAGGGAAGCCGCGTTTCCCGGCCTCAATCGAGGCAAGCAATTGCTGTTATCGTCGAAAGACGTGGCGCGTCAGCAAGTGCAACAGGACTGGCAAACGAGCCAAACCACGCAGCGTGTGGACCCGCAGACGGGATGGCCGCTGGACCCGGTGACGGGCGAACCGGTCGCGCCCCTGGAGTGGGAGCGCCGCCAGATTGAGGCGGAACGCCAGCGGCAAGAAGACGAACGCCGCGCCCAGGAAGGAACCCAATGGGCGCCGTCGGGGCGCGGCGTTCGGATTAGCCGTCGATTCTAGGCTGCATCGTCGCGGATGCATTCCGCGACCGCCACGTCCCATTCGGGCATATAGGGGTCGGCGGCATTAATTAGACGCACCGCCGCCTCGCAGGCCTCTTGCGTCGCATATGATCGCTCGCGGGCGACATAGGTGAACACAAGGGGCATGTCTGGCGACGGTGCGGTCGCAAGCACAACGTACAGGACCCACATCACGGGTTCACGCAATAGCGGACGGTGGGGCCAAGTTCGTCGCGTTCGGCGACGGGGCGCTGACCTTCTGGGCAGGCTGGATCAACGCCCGGCCCTGGTTCGTCTAGGGCGACGTTGCTGGCGTGAATGATGGTTGGCGCTTCGGGATTGCACGCGGCAAGAACGAGCGCGAATGTTGGACCTATCGGCTTAAGCATGGTTTCGACCCTCATCAGTGGCGGCGATACCGCCAGAGCGTCTCACGACGCTTTCGGGTTGTTTAGCTCACGATCCGCAAGAGTGGCTTGCGCTTCGCGAGCTTCTTGGCGGCGTTCCGGCGGCGCGTGATTGCCGCCTTCTTGCCGGCCGCAACCGATCGCCAGTGCTTGACTTCGGCCTCGGTGGCGGGCGGGGCGAGTTTAATGCCCGCCGCTGTAATGACCACGACTTGGAAAAACAACGCCATCCAAAACTCGAAGTGGAAGATGGAGAGTTCGGAGGTCGTGGGCTTGGTCAGGCGATCCCGCGCCATATCGCGTTCATAGCGATCTGACATGGGGTCGGCGATCAAGGCTTGATCCGCGCCGTACATGGGGGAAGCTTGGTAGGCTTCCCACGCGCTAGCGCGGTTTTCGTATAGAAACGAGCTACCGAGGTAGCTTACCGGCACGATTAAGCAGGCGAGGCTCACGATGCGGGCCAGCAAGGCGCGGGACCGAACGTGAGGGCGTTCATCGTCTTTCATTCCGCCAGCGACGCTGGAGAAAATGAAGGCGAGAAGCGCACACGATGCCGAGAGGGCGGCGTGTTGAATGCCGGCGAACCCTGGAATGGTCGCCAGCGGGAACATGGCGGCTTTGGTTTCAAGCACCGCAGCCAACAGAAGCAGAGCGGCGGTAAGGCCGATTTGCTTGATGGTATGGATTTTCATGGCGGCTCCTTTGCTAACCATAAGGGGATTATAGGGGTATCCCTAGCACCTTGTCAATAGGGATACCCCGTGTTATTTGTGGGGTATGGCAAAAAAGGTCAGACATCCAGCGCAAGCGCGCTACCAGGCCGCGAAAGAAGCGGCGGGGGCTTATGTGCAAGTTAACGTGAAGTTTAAGACTGCGGCTGACGTGAAAATGTTTGAGCGCTTGCGCGAACGATTCGAGGGCAAGAGCAACAGCGCAATTGTTAGGCTCGCGGTGAAGGAATTGGCGGCGCGTAAAAACTAGCGTCTCCGGAAAGTACAAAACGTAATCGCAACGCCGTCCGAAAGGGCGGCGTTTTTGTTTGGGAGTAACGGAAGTTGGCTGACACAAACACGACGCGCTACGGCTACGT
>Ga0075458_10000567_pt1 | contig 12191 bp, 10 predicted proteins | sample DEB3_08_DNA_FD_77576 | JGI IMG/M metagenome (GOLD analysis project Ga0075458, IMG submission 77576) | Aqueous microbial communities from the Delaware River and Bay under freshwater to marine salinity gradient to study organic matter... | ecosystem: Environmental > Aquatic > Marine > Coastal ... | reverse complement strand
CTCGCAGCGGGAACCACGCCGGACTCGCATACCTTCACCTTGCGCCAGCACGATGCGGCCAGTTCTGGAAATTCGGCGGACCTCGTGTCTGACAATCCGTATTTCCACAAAGTGAACGCGGCCACTTCGTTCACCAAGGTCGTTCCTGGCTCGGCCGCTGCGGCTAAGGACATCGACACCGTTGTCGGTGACACCAAGTTCATCGCGGTCTTCGAAGTTCGCCAGGAAGAACTGACCGACGGCTATCGCTGGGTGTCTGTGGATGCCACGGATTCCGGCGGCGCGCAGTTGGGCTGTGTCATCGCTATCTGCCACGAGGCCGTTAGCAAGCCCGCCTACAGCCAAGTCGTCTAATACCTAAAGCACAACATTTTTGTTGATGCTGAATAAGGGGAGTGATTCACTCCCCTTATTCGTTTCTGGAAACCAAAATCCAAAGGGGGATTAATGAAGAATGTAAAACCCAAGTCGGGAACTGTGAAAATGAAATTCAGCGCCGATCAGTATTATGTGACGGCCGCCAACAAAGAATACGACTTGGCAAATCCAAAATACCGAGCCAATGAAGTATACGAAATCGACGAAAAGGAAGTCCCGCGCTGGTTGAAACGTGGCGGCGTGATTCTCACTGAAGAAAAGACCGACGGCCGCGCCCAGGAACCGGCTAAAGTCGAGGAAAAAGTCGAACCCAAGACCACGGAATCCCAAGAACAAGTTGAGGCTACCGATAAAAAAGATGATGATGGTGGAAAGTCCGATTCCGCCAAGACTCAGAATGCCAAGCCCGGTGACAAGGGCGGCAACAAGCGGTAGATCGAACTTTCACATCGACGGGGGAATTCATGGGGCTTTTATCAAGGATTTGGTCACGCATAACCTTTGCTGGAAGAACTGTGAACACTCCCCGGCGACCTTTCTGGTACAGGGGCAGCACTCTAGTAAATGAAGATGCGTCGATGCAGGTCGCGGCGTTCAATCGCGGCCTCATCTACGTCTCCACGCAAATCGCAAAGCTGCCTTGGGATGTGAAGAATGACAAAAATGAAATTCAAAAAGGCGGCGTTTCCAATCTTCTAAATCTGGCATCGAATCCAGAGATGAACGCCTTCCGCTTCCGCCTGGTGATGGTTCAACAGGCCATCATCCACGGAAATGCTTTTGCAGAAATTGAGCGCAACACCGTCGGCCAGCCCATCGCGCTTTGGCCACTTCGAAGCGCCGACATGGAAATCATGCGGACAACGGAAGGCCAGTTATTCTATCGCTACACGAACGAGACCGGCGGCACAGTTGATCTACTCCCGCGCGATGTCTTCCACCTTCCCAACTTCCACACCAAAGACGGAATCGTCGGACAAGGCGTTGTCGGCTACGGCCGCGAGGTTCTTGGAATTCAAATCGCGGCTGACGGTATGGCGAGCGGATTGTTCCACAACAGCGGCATCCCGTCTGGCCTGTTGCTACATCCTGGGAAACTTTCCGACGAAGCATATAAGCGCCTGAAAGAGTCGTGGGCAGAACAACAAGGCGGTCGTCGAACCGGCGGAACCGCACTTCTCGAAGAAGACATCAAGTATCAACCTCTCAACATGGACCCCGAAGCACTCCAGTTCATTCAATCGCGCCAGTTTGGCGTTCTGGAGATTGCGCGCTTCCTCGGCGTACCGCCGACTAAACTGTTTGATGTTACCGCCGCGACCTATTCCAACGTAGAAAACGCGAACTTGGAAGTGGCCACAGACACACTTGATTCGTGGGCTACCAATCTTGAGATGGAAGCCGACGTGAAGATTCTGAACAATCGCTACGGCGGACGGTTCACCGACATCGACCTCTACTCAATTTTCCGTGGCGACATGAAGACCCGCTCTGACTACTTCAAGGCGATGATGAGCATTGGCGCGCTGACGCCGAATCAGATTCGCGCGCGGGAGGGATTGTCTCCGTATAGTGAGGGCGACAACTACTACATCGCGACGAACAACTTCACGCCGGTTGACCGGATGGATGAAGTCATCGACGCAGAAATCGAGAACAAGAAAAAGCCGAACGCCCCGTCGGCTCCGGCCCCGAAGCCCAACGCTCAATTGGAAGACGCAGCGGTCAAGTACCTCACCGGCAGTAAATAAGGGCGACGTGTGGATAGTGAAGTTCTACTCGCCCTAATCTCAAAGATTGTGGACCAGCGACTAGCTGGTCTTCCGGTCGTATCCGGTCCACGCGGTCCGCGCGGACCAATCGGTATTCCGGGAGCGGACGGCCGAGACTTCGTGTTCGCTGAGCACGAAGAAAGAATACGTTCTTGGGTAAATGAACTAGCCCTGACATTTGAGAAACTGACGGCCGAACAGATTGAAGCACTTCGCGGTCCGCGCGGGCGCGACGGCCGTGACGGAGCGGACTTTGATTTCGACGCTCACAAGGAAGACATTGAAATTCTACTCGGTGGGCTTGTTCACGACTCGTCAGATAAGTTCAAATTAAAATTCGCCGACCTTTCCGCCGAAGACATCGCCGCGCTCCGTGGACCTGCGGGCAAGGATGGCAAAGATGGCCGCAGTTTTATTTTCGAGGAAAACAAAGATGCAATCGAAGGAATCATCAGAGCCGCTGTTGATAGCATATCAGGGAACCTCAAACTCAGATTCAGCGACCTCACTCAAGATGAAATAACAGCTTTACGTGGGCCTCGTGGCCGCGACGGACGCGATGGCCGAGATTTCATTTTTGACGAACACCGAGAGTTCTTCCTTTCCCTCAAGCCGAAGTTCGAAGACTTCACGCCTGAAGAACGGGCGTCCCTACAATTACGGTTTTCCCAACTCACGCCCGAAGAAAAATCGGAACTTAAACTTAGGTTCGAAGACCTCACTGAAGATGACAAGGCGGTAATTCGCGGACCGCGTGGACCCAAAGGACAAAAGGGTTCGCCAGGTCGTGAAGGTGAGCGCGGTCCGGTCGGCCCGCAAGGGCCGCGCGGAGTTCCCGGCGCAATGGGTGTTCGCGGACTTCCTGGTCGGCCCGGCATTGACGGACGCGACGGGCGCGAGGGCATCGACGGCAAGGACGCTCCATTCGTCACGGACATCACGCTAGAAGAATTTCCTCTGAGGAATGAGATTGCGTTCGTATTCCATTTTTCAGATGGAACGTCGATCACTACTGAATCCGTGAAACTTCCGCAGCATACGAACATCTATGCTGGCGGGGGCGGAGGCGGTGGAGGCGGCTCGGGCGGCGGAATCGTTCCGGTAGAGGACGATGGCGTTGAAATAGTAGCGGAACCTAGTGCTCTGAATTTCACGGGCGCGGGAGTTACTGTCACTGAGTCCGGAGGAAAGGCCGTCATCGATATTCCTGGCGGCGGAGCGGATGGGAAGTCCGCATACGAAGTCGCAGTAGAAAACGGGTTCGTCGGCACCGAGGAAGAATGGCTTGAGTCTCTGGTTGGACCCGAGGGACCTGAAGGACCAATGGGCCCTGTTGGTGTTCCCGATGTCGAAGGCTACTCGAACATCAACAACAACCAGTCTTCGGAAATCGAAGTTACCAGCATGGTCCTGCCCACGGGCAAGTCCTGGTGGGTCCATTTATTAATTCAGCGCACGACTGATTCTGTGGAAGTCTATTCTACGGAACTCTGGCTTGCGACAAAGCTGGCTACCGGATACAGACTCACTCCGGTTGTGTCTGATGAAGTTTCCGGAGTCACGCTCACACTCGATGATACCGGCCAGTTCTTCTACACGTCCGACAATCAGTCCGGAACGCCCGATGTTCAAAAGATCAATTGGAAATTTGAAACCATCATCGGAGATGAAACCGAGGATTGGGCCACAATCGAAAACGACCAAGCGACTCCCGTCGATGTGGAAGGAATGATTGCTGGCGCAGAGAAGTCCCATTTCGTACACTACTACATCGAGCGCGACGTTGATGCCGATGCGGTGATGTCGGATTGGGCGACGCTGGATTCTGTGAACGACCTAGATGAAGTCGTGGACATCCGGCAAACTGGAATAGCAATGGTCACGCGGACTCAATTTGGAAACTGCCGACTGACACCAATGTTCGATGACGGCATGGCCGGAGTCACGTTGTCGATTCAGAACGATGGCCAGTTCCAGTATGTGTCCACGGACGTTGGCGGAGATTTTGCCGTTAAGAAGATTCATTGGAAGTTTTTTAATAAGTTAGTGGGGTAAACTATATGAGAACTACTATAATTAGGATTTTAATTGCTGCATTATATGCGTTCGGCAGTACGGCAGGCGCGGCCCCGGTCATCGTCGGCGGAAGTGATGGGGCGCAATTCATCGCCCCGACGATTTGGAAGAACGTAACGGAGCCGTCCAGCCCCGCTTCCGGGTTTTCGAAGGTGTGGATTTCCAGCGTTGACGGTCGAATGTACCGAAAGACTTCGGCAGGCACAGTCGCGGAGGTAGGACCCGACATCTCCGGCAAGCTGACTGACCCAATGACCACGAACGGAGATATGATCTACCGCGCGTCGGGAGTTCCCGCGCGTCTGGCGATTGGCGCTGCGGACACAGTTCAAGTGTCCAGCGGTTCGGCTCCGGGATGGGCAAAGATTCTTAACGCAAACATCGACACCGCTGCGGCAATCGCGTATTCGAAACTAGATTTGGTCGGCGGCATCGTCAATGCTGACATCAACGCCTCGGCCGCTATCGACTACTCAAAACTCGATCTTGTCGGTGACATCGTAAACGCCGACATTAATTCTTCCGCCGGAATTGTGTACTCGAAACTCGACCTCACGGGCGGAATCGTAAATGCTGACGTGAATGCGTCCGCTGGAATCGTGGACACGAAACTGGCGACCATCTCTACGTCCGGGAAGGTAGCGAACTCCGCGACCACGGCCACGGCATCCAACGCGAACTCGACTATCGTTCTGCGCGATGGCTCTGGGAACTTCAGCGCGGGAACTGTTTCTGCGAATGTCACCGGGAATGTGACCGGGGACGTTACCGGAAACGCAGACACCGCGACTGCGCTCGCGGCGAATCCGGCTGACTGCGCGAGTGACCGATACGCTACGACTATTGCGGCAAATGGGGACCTCACTTGCGCGCAGGTTACGAACGCAGGACTCGCTGGCAGCATTGCCGCTTCGAAGTTGATCGGCACTGACATCAACACAGTTGGCACGATTGGAACAGGAACTTGGCAGGGCTCAATCATCGGGACTACCTATGGTGGAACCGGACAAAATACTCTCACGGGCCTAAACATTCCTTCTTTAGCCACGGACATAATGACGTGGGATGGGCAGGCAAGCGCGCCATCGAATCCTAGCTCAGGGTTTTATAAAATTTGGGTAGACGATACTACAGGTAAACCAAAAATAGTTAACTCGTCTGGAACTGTGTCTTCCCTGGGCGGCGGGGCTGGTAGCTCAGGAATTAACGTCCTCGCTGAATACAATAACAAGGCCGAGGAAGGAACTGCATTCTGGAGTGAGACCGGCGGCGGCACATTCACGACTACTACTACTGCGGCAAACGTCGGCAACGGTCTGGCGTCGTTCAGTTTCGACGCTTCAGCGAACAACGACTACCTTGAATCAGATATTAGAACCATTCCGTCCGGCCTGTATGGCGCGAATTGTTTAGCCGAGTTTTATTACAAAGGATTCGACTCCAACATTACGGCCCAGGTACATGACGGCACCAACGTAATAGCATCACGGGCACTCGTTGCTGCTACTGGATTTGTCAAAGAACAACTGAATTTTATTTGTCCGTCTTCGGGCAATTTCAAATTACGATTCCTGGCCAGCGCCAATGCTGCCATTGGGTACTTGGATGAAGTTCATCTTGGCTCGGCGACGAATGTCCAATCGGAGTCGATTATTACGACTTGGACGGCGTACACGCCAGCGCGCTCTGATTCCACAAATAACACTACGTCTGGTTTCTGGCGTCGGGTAGGTACGGACCTAGAAGTAATTGCTGATGTGTCTTGGTCAGGTAACGCTGGGACGTTCTCAACATTTGATATTGATATTCCGTCTGGGCTCGTGATCGACACTACCAAGCTGACCAGCACTACGGCCAGCCGAGAGATTGTCGGCAGCTCAGGAAAGTTTTTTGATTCCGCTGGCGGCACTACGCCGTATTCCCTGATTGCGACTTATCTGGATACCAATAGTGTCCGAGTAAAAGTTGGTCTGACCACAGGGGCCATCATCTACTGGTGGGACATTTCAAACTCGTCGCCCGCGTCCATCACAAGCGGCGACTATGTGCAGATTCGTTTTAAGGTTCCGATAGTTGGATGGAATGCTCTGACTACGAATGTTGTTGCAGAAAATCTTCTCGATACAGTCGGAATGGTTTTTGCGACCAGCGCAGCAAGCTGTCCATCTGGAACTTTGCCCGCTGACGGTTCTGCGGTTTCACGCACTACCTACTCGCAGCTTTTTGCGAAGCTGGGCGTGACGGCTGGACAGGGTGACAACTCAACCACGTTCAACGTACCTGACTATCGTGGGCGATTCGTTCGTGGGGCGGATAACTATGGTCAGGGAGCGGCGTCTCGCGATGTACACTCGCGCGCCGCCATGAACACCGGGGGAAATTCATCTGGCGTTAACTCAGTCCAGGAAGATGCATTTCAAGGACACTGGCACCTAGTTAAAGACACGGATGGGAACCAGGCTGGAAGAAACGGAGGCGGGGAATCTTTCGGCGTCACGTTCTCTAACGGCGGTGGAACTGGCTCTGGAACCATGTTGCACGCAAAGGACCTGGAATCAAACGGGTCGAACGGAACTCCGCGCTCTGCCTCGGAAACTGTCCCGAAGAACGCAGCGGTCATTTGGTGTATTGTTCACGGCGGAGCTAAGCCTACTTCGATTGTTCTCGGAGTTCCTACAGTTACCAAACTGACCTCGGGAACTTCACAGACCTATACCAAGCCAGCGGCAGCTAGGTGGCTTCGTGTTCGCATGGTCGGCGGCGGAGGCGGCGGAGGTGGAGGTGGAACCTCGGGCGCTGGGAATGGCGGCACGGGAGGGGACACAACTCTAAATGATGGCTCAACTACCTACACGGCAGGCGGAGGCGGCGGGGGGCCAAACGCAAACAACGGCGGCTACACTGGCGGCGGCGGAGGTTCAGCCACTAATTGTGATTTGAATATCCAGGGCGGTCGCGGCGACATGTCGCCGGGAAACCCGCTGACCAACACTTATGGCTCGGCCGGGGGTAATTCGCTACTGGGGTCTGGCGGTCTTGGAGGAACAAACGGCGGCGGCGGAGGGCAAGCTGCCCCTGCAAATAGCGGCGGCGGAGGCGGCGGTGCCGGAGGTACGGGAAGTGTTGCTGGTGCTGCCGGTGCCGGTTCTGGCGCGTATTGTGAAGTTGTAATTCGGAATCCAAAAACGAGTTATACCTACACTGTGGGAGCCGCCGGGTCGGCGGGCAGCGCCGGTTCTGGTGGAGGAACAGGAGGGGCAGGGGGCTCTGGAATTATTTTTATTGAGGAACACTACTAAGGGGGAACTATGGGTCTCGACACACTTGCGAACGTAAAAACTAGACTTGGTATTTCAGGAACCAGCTACGACACGTTTTTGCAGCAACAAATTGATTTGGTCTCAGACGCCATTGAGGGCTACTGCGGACGCAAGTTCAGTCAGGCCACTTGGGACCAGACTTTCTACCGTGGGGACTATCGTCCATCGGCGATGATGGAACTATTCCACTTCCCGCTCATCTCTGTGACCTCGGTCACTGAGGATGCCGTGGTCCGAAGTTCTGGCGACTACCGAATCCACAAACCCAGTGGGCGCATTGTTCTTGAGAACCACGGCCAGCATTTCTTTTGGGCCGAGACTACAGTCGTGCGATACGTCGCCGGTTACGCCACGGTTCCGAATTTGATTTTGTCGGTCCTGGATTCGATAGTCCAGGAACGCTACAACAAAAAAACCAGTGGCGTGGACCTGAACTTTGGAAGTGATGTTCAGCGCATATCCATTCCCGGCGCAATCTCCATTGATTTCGACTACACGCTGAACAACAATGAGAGAAAATCAACCTACGGAACGATTCTTGGAAGCCAAGTGAACGTGCTCGACCCCTGGCGCTCAGAGCGCGCGGTCCTTGGCGAAGGGAAAATGTCCTATGTGGAATTGGTGCCCTAATGCTTAGGCAAGCGTTCAACGCACTGGTGAGACTGCACTCGCGCCCGGCCCATATAAAAAGGTTGGGCACTCCCGATTTGTATTCGCCAATCCGAATCACGCCATCAAACTATTTTCGTTTTCTCGAAGGCCCGAGTTCAACTACCATCCACGGCCGAGAGTTTGTGATTCCTGTGGACACAATTAAGGGGACGCAACAGCAAGTAATTTCCTTCAGTGCCGTTCCCACTGAGGGGAAATACTACCTGACGTACAACTCCATCAATACGGCGCAATTTAATTTCAACGACGCGGCGTCGGTTCTTCAGGCGGCACTCCGACTTATCTCTGGTCTTGATGCCGTGGTCGTGGCTGGCGCGCACACGTCGCAATTTACAATTACGTTCTACGGAGTTCAGACTCCGCTCGCAATAACGGTGACGGAAGTCACTGGGGACGAGGTTGACGCGACCATCTCTGTGGGCGAAGGCAGCGGGGTTCCGTTCTCACCAATCATCAAGCGCGGAGATAAAATCGTCCACGACCTCTACGGAAACTTGGCCATCGATGAGATTGTCGAGATGTGCGACGTGGGCGGCGTAGCTATGGGCTACAGGGTTCGGTGTGAGTAATGGGTGATTTCAAGTTCGCAGTTGATCTTCAGGTCTCAGAGAACGGGCGCAGGCGTCCAGAGTATACGCTTGAGACTGACCTCAATGGCGAGATTTCACTTGCGGACTTGCTTGAGTTTACGAAGTCGTCACTAATTGTAACGGCCGATACTGTTCTTCGTGAAGAACAGGGCCAGGGATTCGACAAAAATCCAGTTGTCGTGGTGGATGGACGGACCGGGAAAAGTCCAGCCAACGTAAATCCTTTCGGAAAAATTGAGTTCGTCTCCCGCGTGAACGTGACGGATATGCTCCTTGAGACCTACGAAGGAATCCTTGGACGAAGCCCGGTCTTGACCGGCCAGTACAAAAGTTCGCACTACGTCTTTCTGAATGGGAAGCAAGTGGCGACCGATCTTTCGTCTTTGAAGTCGTGGGTCGCGACAAACCCAGAGTTCAAAGAAACAGACCTTGTGCGCTTCGTGAACATTCAGCCCTACGGCCGGAAGCTGGAGCGCCTAGGTGTGACCGCCCAGCGCCAGCAATCTCGCACGTCGCGCTCTAAGGACAAGCGCACCGGGGAGACCCGCATCCGTATGCGCCAGCCGAATGGAACATACTTCCTGACGGCGCGGGCGATCAAGGCGAAGTACAAGCGCAATCAGTCCATTCGATTTGGTTTTGTATCCGGCGGAAATCTGGGATTGACGGCCAGCTTTAAGTCGGGACGGCGGGGGAAGAACTCCGCCGGGCGCCCGTATCTTTATCCATCCATCACCATTTACCTGACTGAAAGAGGTATGCAATGAAAACTCATATTATTTACTTTGACGGACTCTGGTCGAACTACATCCATCCGTCCCTACTCGCTCCACTATCAAAGAAACATTCCTTTGAATCCATCGGCTTCAGTTGGCAGTCGAGCGAGGTACGGCGGGCGCACGAAGTGGACATCAAGGGGGCAAGGTTATTTGTGGTGGGCCATTCGTTTGGAGGAAAGGCCGCTCTACAGTTTTGCCAACAGCGCGAGCATGAAGTCGCGGGGCTGGTGCTACTCGACCCGCGAGACTTCCCGTTCGGCTTCCCGGTATTCACGTCTTTCAACGTCCCGAAGTCAGTTAAGGAAGCGGTGAATTTCTATCAAACATTTCCGCTACGAGGCTATCAGGTCGGCGGTGCCGATAACGTGCGCGTGGCGGCGGGACACACGGCCGTTCCGTCTCGGCCTGAAGTCTTTGATTGGCTGAACGCCAGGCTGGGGTAAACGATGTCGTCACTATATGTTCGAACACAAATCAAGGATTTTTTGGAAGACGAGTCCGAAGAACTGGTCATCGACCTGACTGCCCTGCATAGCGACTTCAAGCAAATGCTGGCCGAGGCCGGGGTCCAGCCTGACGCATCGTGGCTGGGACTCCAGTTCATCGGCGACGATGAGATTCCCATTGCCCTGGCCGCGACGAATGACCAGGGCAAGTACCGGGAAACCGGGGCGATCTACTTCCATGTCGCGGGCGTGGCCAAACTCGGGGCGGGCGATGGTCTGTTGACTCGCGGAGAAACCTTGCGTGATCTTTTGAGAGGCCGTAGGATTGGGGACATCACGATTGATAGTGTAACGCCGATGAACTTCGACAACGGTGCCACGCTCGACTTCGAGGGCGGCTATATGTCTGGCAGTTTCTTGGTGAGCTACCGTCGAGATTTGGATTTGTGATTTAAAATTTAAAAGGGGGATGCCTTGAGTTCTTCAAACTTAGTTCGTTTAGCGTACAAGAAAGAATCCAGCTACGGTGAACTCGCCGTCGGGGTAAAAGCCTCGCGCGCGATTCAGGAATTGACCTACACCGCCGTCAAGCGCGGAACGCAGGGGAACAGCATCACCATCGCCTACACGGGCGGCGCGACGGCCGGTGCCGAAGTCGTCACCGTGAATGGGAATGCGATCAGCATTCAAATTGAAAACGGCGTTTCGACCGCGACCCAGGTCAAGGCCGCCTTCGATCTTGTGGCCGCAGCTACCGCGCTCGCAACGGTCGCCATCACCGGCACCGCCTCGAACGCGCAAGAAACTGCCGCCGCAGCGGCACTGCAAAACGGCGCTGGCGAATACAAGACCGCGCGATTCACTTCCGAGAAATACTCTGGCACTCCCGAGACCACGGAGTCGGCGCAAATCCGCACCGACCGCATGTCGTCCGGCCAGGTTGTTACCGGCCTGACGGTGAACGGCGGGCACAACTTCGAGTTGGCGAAGGAACTCGCGCTCGAAGATTTCCTTGAGTCAGCGATGTTCAACGCCTGGGCGACTTCTTCGCCCGTGAACGCGAACTTTGAAATCGACATCGACACCAAGAAACTGATTCGCGGCAGCGGCAGCTTCGTCGATGAGGGCGTTAAGGTTGGTGACTTCCTCATCCTTTCGAACTTCGCAACGGCGGCCAACAACACTATCGTCATGGCGACTGTGGTGACGGCACTTGAAGTGACGTTCGCGCATCCCGCCGGTATGGTGGACGCGGCCAGTGAAGCGGCCACGTATCAAATCGCGGACAAGTTGGTCATCGGAACCACGAAGAAGTCTCTCACCATCGAGAAGACTTTCCTCGACCTCACCACGAAGGGCATCGTCTACAAGGGCGCGCTCGTATCTGCGATGGAACTCAATTTTGAATACGGTTCTCTGGTATCTGGCTCGTTCGACACGCAAGCGAACGACTACGACCCGGCAGATGCCGCGAATGAGTTCGCATCCTACGAGCACTACATCACCGACCCCGCGACCACGAACACTCTCAACGGCTCGGTGGATATGCCGTTCCTTGCGACGAACGTGTCCGGCAGCTTCGTCCAGGACTCGATGTGCATTCAGTCGCTCAAGCTGAACCTGAACAACAACCCCACGGTTCAAACTTGTATCGGTCGCGCGGCGCCTGAGAACTACAGCCCCGGCACCGCGCAGATTGGCGTGGAATTGAGTTCGTATCTGAAGGATGCGAACTGGGACATGCTCGCTCGCAAGTTGAGCCAGGAAGCGTTCGCGCTCGGGTTCCTCGTGAAGAACACCGACGGCTGGTATGGATTCTATCTTCCGGCCCTGCAAGTATCCTTCGATGACCCCTCCAGCGGCGGTCAGAACCAGGACATCTCGATGGAGATGACTGGCACCGCGAAAGTTGGAGCGAACGGCGAGTCGGCGCTGGCGATTTATCGTCTTCCGGCGTAATAAGGGAAGGGGCTTAAGGTCTCTTAGGCTTTTCCCCTTTGAAGACTTGAGCCCCGGCCCCTTGTCGATTGACAAGGGGCTTTTAGTTTGTAGTATGTGTGAATCAATAGGGGGAAAAGCATGAAAACGAATCTCGATAAGCATTTCAAAACCGATGCTACTCTGGAAGAAAGTGGCGTGTGGTTCGACATCAGTTCCA
>Ga0075458_10000566_pt1 | contig 12199 bp, 11 predicted proteins | sample DEB3_08_DNA_FD_77576 | JGI IMG/M metagenome (GOLD analysis project Ga0075458, IMG submission 77576) | Aqueous microbial communities from the Delaware River and Bay under freshwater to marine salinity gradient to study organic matter... | ecosystem: Environmental > Aquatic > Marine > Coastal ... | reverse complement strand
GTCCACAAGGTCGTGGCAAACTATAAATTTCGATTGATGCCTTTTACTGTGCATCTCATGGAGCGTGATTACTGTGGTTAAAGTAGGAATCAATGGTTTTGGACGTATCGGACGCAACTTCTTTCGTGCCGCGTTAGCATCAAATGCTGATATCGAAATTGTTGCTGTTAATGACCTAACCGATATCGCAACCTTGGCTCATCTTCTTAAGTACGACTCCATTCTTGGTCGACTAAATCATCCGGTTTCCCATGATGACAGCTCAATTACTGTAGGTGGCAAGAAGTTCAAGGTATTTGCTGAAAAGGATCCAGCGGCATTGCAGTGGGGATCAGTAGGCGCCGACATCGTAATTGAATCAACTGGTCGGTTCACAAAGGCATCTGATGCTGCAAAACACATGGTGGGCGGAGCTAAGAAGGTAGTTATCTCTGCGCCTGCTACAGATGAAGATGTCACATTGGTATTGGGTGTAAATGATGCTGCATATGACCCAGCAAAACACAACATCATTTCCAACGCTTCATGTACTACTAACTGCTTGGCACCGATGGCAAAGGTTTTGCATGAAAACTTTGGCATTGTGCGTGGCTTTATGACTACCGTTCATGCTTATACAAATGATCAAGTAATTTTGGATTTCCCTCACAAAGATTTACGTCGCGCCAGAGCGGCTGCAACAAACATCATTCCAACCTCAACCGGAGCCGCTAAGGCCATCGGATTGGTTCTTCCTGAGTTGAAGGGCAAGTTGGATGGATATGCATTGCGCGTGCCTACTCCAACCGGATCAATAACCGACTTAACAGTTGAGCTGGCTAAGGAAACTACAGCTGCTGAGATCAATGCCGCGATGAAGAAAGCTGCGGAAGGTCCACTAAAGGGAATCCTGTATTACACAGAGGATCCAATTGTTTCCACCGACATCGTTACCGATTCACACTCCTGCATCTTTGATGGCGGCATTACAAAGGTAATTGGTAATCAAGTCAAGGTTGCCGGTTGGTATGACAATGAGTGGGGTTATTCAAACCGTCTCGTTGATCTCATGAAATTCATCGGCAAGAGCCTTTAAAGCTTTTTAGGTTCTCTCCAATGACCGCGGATATTAAGGGTTTGGCTGCGCTCGAAGTTAGCAACAAGACAGTTCTGCTTCGCTGTGATCTAAATGTGCCATTGAAGGATGATGGATCAGGCAATCGAGTAATTACCGATGATGGTCGAATTAGAGCCTCTTTGCCCACAATAAGTGCGTTGCTCTCTGCAGGTGCAGCTGTAGTAATCGTGGCCCATCTGGGTCGGCCTAAAGGCGAGAGAAAGCCAGAGCTGTCCCTAGCTCCAGTTGCTAAACGACTTGAGGAGTTATTGGGAAGTCCAGTTGTATTTGCAACAGATGTCGTAGGAGAGAGCGCAGCGAATGCTGTGCGAGCGTTGAAACCCGGCGGAGTGGTTTTATTGGAAAATGTCAGATATGAATCTGCAGAAACCAGCAAAGATGAATCAGAGCGAGCGGCGTTTGCCAGCAAGTTATCTGCCTTTGCTGAAGTATATGTAGGTGATGGTTTTGGCGCGGTGCATCGCAAGCATGCATCAGTTTATGAGGCCGCCAAAAATTTACCTCATGCTGCGGGAAATCTAATCTCAGCAGAGGTAGGGGTTCTTAAGAAACTTACTCAATCACCTGAACGGCCTTACGGAGTTGTTTTGGGTGGCGCCAAGGTTTCAGACAAAATAGGAGTTATCAGCAATCTGCTGGACAAGGTAAATATGCTCGCTATTGGTGGCGGGATGGTTTTCACATTCCTTGCCGCACAAGGTAAGGAAATCGGCACCTCTTTAGTCGAAACTGATTCAATTCCATTGGTAAAAGAGCTGCTCGAAAGAGCAAGACAATTGGGTGTTGAGGTTCTTTTGCCGAGCGACATTGTGGTTGCCCCTGCTTTTGCAAATGAATCTCCAAAAGTTGTTTCAGAAGATGAAATTCCAGCTGATCAAATGGGTTTGGATATTGGACCCAAGAGCGCAGAGGCGTTTGCTACAGCAATTAAGAGTTGTAAAACCGTCTTTTGGAACGGCCCCATGGGTGTTTTCGAATTCTCAAACTTTGCTGCTGGCACCAAAGCTGTCGCGCAGGCTTTAACCCAAGTAAATGGACTTTCTGTTGTTGGCGGTGGAGATTCTGCTGCAGCGGTGCGCGCCTTGGGCTTTAAGGATGATGAGTTTGGATACATTTCAACCGGTGGTGGAGCTTCCCTAGAGTATCTAGAGGGCAAAGAACTTCCCGGGTTAACCGCACTGCTTTAATCCATATCACAACATAAGGAGAGAAGATGTCACGCAAGCCACTCATCGCAGGTAACTGGAAGATGAACTTGAATCATCTGGAGGCAATTGCCGTTACACAAAAGCTGGCTTACTCTCTTGAGGATCGTGACTTTGATGCGGTTGATGTTGTGGTCCTGCCGCCATTTACCGATATCCGCTCTGTTCAAACTTTGGTAGACGGAGATCGTTTGAAACTCTCATACGGAGCTCAAGATGTATCACCAGAGAAATCAGGCGCCTTCACTGGAGATATTTCTGGCAGCATGTTGAAGAAATTGGATTGCAGTTATGTTGTTGTCGGCCACTCGGAGCGCCGCGCAATTCACAATGAAGGTGATGAACTAATAAACAAGAAGATTAGAGCGGTACTGGAAAATGAAATGACTCCGATATTTTGCATCGGAGAAGAGTTATCAATTCGTGAATCTGGTACTCATGTTCAGCATGTTTTAAATCAAGTTCGAGAAGGTCTTAAGGGTTTTCACAAGCCAGAGTTAAAGAAGATTGTCTTTGCCTATGAACCGGTATGGGCTATCGGAACTGGAAAGACCGCAACCCCGGAAGATGCTCAACAGGTTTGTGGCGCTATTAGAACTGAATTGGCAAAGATTGGTAGCGAGGAGATTGCCGGGAATGCTCGAATCCTTTATGGAGGCTCTGTTAAATCTGCGAATATCGTGGAGATAATGAAGCAGCCAGATGTCGATGGAGCGTTAGTTGGCGGAGCTAGCCTCGACCCTGAGGAGTTTGCCCGCATCTGTAAATTCCATCGCGTCCTCTAGAGGCTGAGCGGGCCGGTTCCGGCAATGCGGTGATTGCTGAGGGGATTGGGTAGTATTGGCCCTCTTCGGGAAACAACTCCCATGTCCGATATTTATTAGGTAGCAACAAGGAGCGTGTCGTGTCTTTAGCACTGTCAATTCTGCTGGTGATCTCCAGCATCTTGATGATTCTTCTAGTTTTGCTCCACAAAGGTAAGGGCAGTGGGTTGTCAGACCTATTTGGTGGCGGAATGTCCTCGACCTATGGGGGATCCTCTGTAGTTGAGAAGAATTTGGACCGCATCACCATCGTCGTGGGCGGCATTTGGTTTGCCACGGTAATAGCACTTGGTTTAGTTCTAAAATAAAATCTATTTCCAAATAAGATTATCAATTAGTTCGACCCTAAGGAGAAAAAATGGCTGGTGGAAGCGCAATCCGTGGTTCCCGTGTCGGTGCTGGCCCAATGGGCGAGGCTGAACGCGGCGAGGCGATCGCTCGTTTCCGAGTTTCATACTGGTGCTTGAATGGCCATGAAACCAAACCATCATTTGCAGAGGATGGAACTGTTGTGGTTCCAGATGAATGGGATTGCCCACGTTGTGGTTTTCCTGCTGGTCGCGATAAAAACAATCCACCCTCACCGATAAAGAATGAGCCATACAAAACCCACTTGGCTTACGTTAAAGAGCGTCGTACAGAGGCTGAATCAAAGAAGATTTTGGAAGCAGCTCTTAAAAAATTGCGTGGCGAGGATGAAGATTAAAGGCTGCGCGCAGCTTGCAATAACTCTCTGATTCCCATCTGACGGTTTTTAAGATGGAATCTGATCGTTGGGAAATTTCTAGAGATTAAGGCTTCGTTGTCACCAAGCGCCTGCGCCATAATCAAAGTTTCAAAACCATAGCTCTGGCCGGAAATTGGCCAATTCAAATTTGTGTGGCCGGTGATTTGTATAAACGAACCCAACCTTGGTCCACCTTTGTGAAACTGTCCAGTGGAGTGCAGGAATCTTGGGCCCCAACCAAAGGTAGTTGGCTTCTTGGCGGCTTGCTCAATCAAATCTCGCAACTCTGAAATTTCATCATCAACGCCCCGGTGCAAATAAGCCATAATCGCTAAATAACCTGCAGCATTTGAAATCGACTCTGCCAAGTATTCCGTCAATGAACAATGTTGTGCCGCAGCGAAAACCTCAACATTTTCCGTAGCAAAAACGGGATCAGATGTCACCATTCCTGAGCCAGACCATCTTGAAAGCAGGGCAGAGGTTTTCTCTTTCGCCTCGGTGACATTGGGCTGATTAAAAGGATCTACCTGTAAAAGATAACTGGTTAAAGCGGTTACCCACTCCCAAAAAATGAACTGTTCGCCCAGAGATCCGCTCACATCATGCTCGCCCATGCCATCAAAACCAATTACTGGGAAAAAGGGATTCGCAAAGGCGTTAATTACTACTGGCAGAACACCTTTTTCATCCTTGCCGGTGGATTCAGCAATTAGCTGCTCAATCCAATCTCCCAATCCGGGCAAAGATTTAGAGTTATTAGCAATGCCGAAGTAGGCAAACTCTTTAGTGGCAAGAGCCGCAGCAACCTTGACCGCGTTGGAATCTGGTTTAGCGAACTTTAAAGCGGCAGCGTAAGCATCATCAATTAATACGGAAACATCTACGCCGATCAGAGCTGCAGGTGTTAGACCAAAGGCGCTCAGCGCGCTAAATCTTCCGCCGACATTTGGATCTGCATTAATGACGCGGTAACCACTCTCTCTGGCCGCCTTGTCTAAAGGAGAGCCGGGATCTGTTACAACAACTAGATGATTAACTGGATTCAATCCCTGCTTTATCAACTGCTGTTCAGCTGCAAGCTTCTGGGAGGCGGTTTCAACTGTGGAGCCAGATTTTGATCCGATGATGAAACAGGTGTTACTCAAATCCTGATTCAAAACCTCACTTACATGTTCTGGATCTGTGGAATCCAGGACCGTTAACTTCTTCTGATAAGTAGCTGCGATAACCTCTGGCGCCAGCGAGGATCCACCCATGCCGCACAAAACGAAATTTTCATGTTTGAGTTCGCGGGACCAGGCGGATAACGCATCCAATAATGGCAGCAAATCCCTTGAACTTTCGGGGAGATCTATCCAGTTCAATCTGATGGAGGCCTCGGCCTGAGCAGCTGAACCCCAAATACCGGAATCCTTTTTTGCCAATCTCTCCGTGATCAGGTTCAGCGCTTGATAATGCTCATATCCGACAGAGAAGCCCTTGATTTGAATCATTTTGCCGCCACCGCCTCGACAGTCGCAATTAGATCCAGCCAAGGTTTGATGAATTTATCAATGCCCTCAACTTCAAGTCGGTTAGCTACATCCTGGATATCGATAGCAAAAGAGGAAACCTTCTTTATGACATCTGCAGCATCTTGATAGCTGTTGGTGATGGTGTTGCCTTTAAAACTTCCTTTATCTCTAACAGCAATAAGCGTTGGCTCCGGCATGGTATTTACCGTTAATGGAGCGATTAACTCTAAAACATAAAGAGTGGGGTCATACGCCGGGTCTTTTACCCCGGTAGAAGCCCAAAGTGGACGTTGGATTTGTGCGCCGGCTGCCGCGAGCTTCTGCCATCTTGGTGAATGGAGCACATTTTCAAAGTGTTGATATGCCAAGCGTGCATTAGCAACAGCTGCTTTGCCCAACAGATTTTGAGCGGCTGGATCTTGATGTGATTTCAATTTCGGATCGATATCGGTATCTACTCTACTAACGAAAAACGAAGCCACCGAATGGATGCCTGAAACCGGAAGGTTGTTCGCTATGCGATCTTCGAGTCCTGCGATGAAAGCCTCCAAAACCTCTATGTAGCGAGACACAGAGAAAATAATTGTTACATTAACGCTTATTCCTTCTGAGATAAGGGTCCGGATCGCAGGGATACCCTCAATGGTGGCGGGAACCTTAATCAAAACATTGTTGCGCGAAACCTTTTCCCAGAGCTCTTTAGCTTGCTTGATGGTGCCTGCGGTATCCCTGGCTAATCTAGGGTCTACCTCAATACTTACTCTGCCATCAACGCCATAGGTGCGTTCGTAGGTAGGTAAAAACAAATCACATGCCTGAGCCACATCCGCGGTTGTTAACTCATTGATGATTTCCTCTGCGCCCAAACCTTTTTTAGCCAAGTTAGCGATATCTGCAGCGTATAAAGAGGAGTTGGCGATAGCCGAGGAAAAGATTGCTGGATTTGTTGTAACGCCAAGAACAGACTCCTGCTCAATCAAACCATCTAGATTTCTTGATTTACCATCGACAACCAGCCGCTCTCTAGATAAATCATCTAGCCAGATCGAGGTCCCCGCTTCAGTGATCTGTTGCAGAATCTGATGCATCTTGCGCCCTTTAATCCTTGGTGTTTGAAATGCTTTGTTTAGCAGCGGCTGCAATTTTCTCAGGAGTAAAACCAAACTCTTTAAACAAAACTCCGGCCGAGGCGGAGGCGCCGAAGTGCTCGAGCGAAACAGATACGCCGCAATCACCAAGGTAATCCCGCCAACCCTGCGCGATGCCAGCCTCCACGCTAACGCGGGCTTTTATCTGCTTGGGTAACACCTTTTCTTTGTAGGCTGAATCTTGTTGGTTGAACCACTCAAGACATGGAGCGCTAACAACCCGGGCTTGAATTCCCTCACCCTTCAACAAATCTGCTGCCTTTAAGGTTAGGTAAACCTCTGAGCCAGTAGCGATCAAAATAACATCGGGATTTGTAACTTGATTTAGGGCATACGCGCCATACGCTGCCTCTGAAGCAGCGGCATGGGTGTTGCGATCAATCACCGGAAGGTTTTGACGAGAAAGCAGAATTCCCGCAGGTTTATTACGTTTCAGGATTTCCTGCCAGCAGTAAACAACTTCATTTGCATCCGCCGGACGAATAACCTCTAAATTTGGAATAGCACGCAATGCTGCGATGTGTTCTACCGGTTGATGGGTTGGCCCATCTTCGCCTAGTCCAATTGAGTCATGGCTCCATACATAAGTGACTGGCAGGTTCATCAACGCTGATAGTCTCACCGCGCCCCGCATGTAATCACTAAAGACTAAGAAGGTTCCGCCGAAGGGGCGAACCAAACCATGTAACGCCATCCCATTAAGGATCGACCCCATAGCGTGTTCTCTAATACCGAAATGAATAACCCGCCCATAAGGGTTGGCCCCCTTCATGCTGGAGGTAGCAGGCAGGAATGAGCCGCCCTCTTCAATTGTGGTGTTGTTGCTCTCTGCTAGATCTGATGAGCCGCCAAAAAGTTCGGGAAGCTTCTTAGCCAATGCATTGAGGGTGTCACCTGAAGCTTTGCGGGTTGAAACCTCTTTATCGCTGCCAAAGGTGGGCAGGTTGGTGTTCCAATCTTTGGGGAGAGATCTATTTACCAATCTTTCAAGCAGCTCTGCCTTTTTTGGATTGGCCTTTTCCCAATTGGAAAATCCCACCTCCCAACTCTTTCTTAATTCGCCCCCGCGCTGTGCAATCTCTTCAACATGATTCTTTACCTCATTTGGATAATAGAAATCTTCGGCGGGTAAACCAAGCTCCAATTTTGTAGCGGCAACCTCTTCAGCGCCCAGTGCCGAACCATGTGATTTGGCCGTGTTCCGTGCTTTAGGCGCAGGCCAAGCAATAACAGTTTTCAATCTTATGAGCACAGGTTTGTCGGCAATTTGAAGGGATTTCTCCATTGCTTTCTCTAGCGCATCTCTATCGACATCACCATTGCTTAAGGCTGCGACCTCGAAAACCTCCCAGCCATATGATCGATATCGTGCCGATACATCCTCTGTGAATGCATAATGGGTATCGCCCTCAATGGAGATTCGGTTGTCATCATAAATAACTTTTAGATTGCCAAGTTGTTGTGTTCCGGCTAAAGAAGATGCTTCAGTACTAACACCTTCTTGAAGATCTCCATCGCTACAGATAACCCAAATGTTGTGGTCAAATGGAGATTCACCCCACTTGGCATCAGGATCAAGTAATCCGCGTTCATAACGAGCCGCCATAGCCATCCCGACAGCATTGGCTACACCTTGTCCAAGCGGACCGGTTGTTGTTTCAACACCTGCGGTGTGTCCATACTCAGGATGTCCTGGAGTTAATGAACCCCAAGTGCGAAATGCTTTTAAATCATCTAATGACAAACCGTATCCGCTAAATAGCAGTTGTACATATAGGGTCAATGAGGAGTGGCCACAAGAGAGAATAAATCGATCTCTGCCAAGCCAATTTGAGTCCTTCGGATCATGCCGGAGAAATCTCTGGAAAAGCGTGTAAGCAACCGGTGCTAAAGACATTGCGGTGCCTGGGTGGCCGTTGCCCACCTTCTGAACCGCATCCATTGAAAGTGCTCGCGCCACCGCAACCGCTTGATCATCCAAAGCGGACCAAGGTTTTTTTGTTGGATACATAATCATCCCTCTCGAGTTAGCGCTGGACTGGAATCTGCATTTAATTTACGGCCCTTTAGGTTGCTCAGAATTACTAGGTTCCAGGCAGCAATCCACACTAAGACTGCGCCAATCAAATGCATGCCGACGAGAATTTCAGGCAAGCCTGTGAAGTACTGCAGGTAGCCAATAGCTCCTTGCGATAGAGCAATAGCGAGGAAAATCTGTATCTTCATATTTACAATCCGCTTCGTTGCTTCATTCTCGCCGAGTCGAACCGCAATCAGTAAGGCAACAGTTACCCCAATCAAGGCAATTACTAAGTCGGCGTGAATCCATGACATAGTTTTGGCATCAAGGTTAAAACGCTCAGCGGTTGAATCTCCAGCGTGAGGTCCGCTACCTGTCACAATGGTTCCGACAATCAGAACAGCGCAGGTTAGAAATAGATGCAAAGCCATCAATCTTCTAACGATTGGGATCAAAGTTAAATAGTTAGGGGTCTTTTCATAAATTCGTTGTCTCAGGGATAAGGCACCGGCAATCAAAACCATAGAAAGTAAGAAATGAGCAGCGACTGTTGCCGGATTTAATCCGGTTAGAACTGTTATGCCACCAAGAACACCTTGAGCCAAAATCCCAATGATTTGAAAGCCGCCCATCTTTCGCAAATCTTTACGGCGATTTCTCAAAATCGAGATCATTAAGGCCAAAGCATTTAAAAGTAATACGAAAGTTAAAAGTCGATTGCCAAACTCAATCCATGCATGAAGTGGGGCTTCGGGTTGATCCGGGGTTGGCGTATATGAGCCTGGTGTGCACTCTGGCCATGTTGAACATCCCAGGCCGGATCCAGTTATGCGGACAGCTCCGCCGGTAACGACAATGGCGGATTGAGTGAAAACCATGAGGTTGGCCAAACGTCGCAGTGTGTTTGTGGCTCCAACCATTCTTGTTGTCACGGGCAGAGCCTATGTCTAGGCCCGCTTTCTCAAGTGGCGTCGCGCCATGAATTACGCAACAATTCCGTTGTGAAAACCGCCGCCCCAGAGGATATGAAGACCCGCGACCAGGTCGCGCGCGCCATCCTGGAGTCGGGGCCATCTACCGCAGTGGCGTTGGCTGAAAAGTTGCAGCTCACCCCGGCCGGAATTCGCCGCCATCTGGATCAATTGGTAGCCGATGGGATCCTTGAGGAACGGGAGCCACATTTAAGGAGTGCCCGAACCCGAGGTAGACCCTCCAAAGTTTTTGTAATGAGCGATCAAGGTCGGCAGCGCTTTGAACATTCATATGATGATTTAGCGGTATCCGCGCTCAAGTACATCGCAGCAAATAGTGGAGAGCATTTAGTTACCGGGTTTGCCAAGCATCGCGCAGAGGAAATCATTAAGCGTTCGCTACCAAATGTCACAAAATCGAAAAATCCTATTGATGGATTGGCTGAGTTTTTAAGTGATGAGGGATATGCGGCAAACACCCATGCCCATGGCATCGGTGTTGAGCTGTGCCAACATCATTGCCCGATCGCCCATGTTGCGGCTGAGTTTCCGCAGTTGTGTGAAGAAGAAACAAATGCTTTTTCTAAGATTCTCGGCACACATGTGCAAAGGTTGGCAACCATCGCACATGGTGATGGGGTATGCACTACCTTCATTCCCCAAATAGGAACTAAGAAAACATCCGATAAGAAACCGATAAGCAAGAGAAAGTTGAGTACGCGATGAGTCAAACCGCCCATCCAGAACTTGAAGGTATTGGCAAGTATGAATACGGCTGGTCCGATAAGGATGTAGCTGGTGCCAATGTTAAGCGCGGCCTTAATGAGGATGTTGTTAAGGATATCTCCGCGAAAAAGAATGAACCACAATGGATGTTGGATCTGCGGCTAAAAGGATTGGCACTTTTTGACAAGAAGCCTTTGCCGAACTGGGGATCAGATCTTTCAGATATCAAGTTTGACACCATCAAATACTTTGTTCGCTCAACAGAGAAACAAGCTACTTCATGGGAAGAGTTGCCGGAAGATATTAAAAATACTTATGACCGTCTCGGCATCCCGGAGGCGGAAAAGCAGCGCCTGGTAGCGGGAGTTGCTGCTCAATATGAATCAGAGGTTGTTTACCACTCTATCCGAGAGGATTTAGAGAAGCAGGGCGTTCTATTTCTTGATACTGATACCGCCCTACGTGAGCACGAGGATATTTTTAAAGAGTACTTTGGCTCTGTAATTCCCGTGGGGGATAACAAGTTTGCAGCTCTAAACACCGCGGTTTGGTCAGGCGGCTCTTTTGTTTACGTGCCAAAAGGGGTCCATGTGGAGATTCCACTTCAGGCTTACTTCCGAATCAATACTGAGAACATGGGACAGTTTGAAAGAACTCTAATCATCGCTGATGAAGGTTCATATGTTCATTATGTTGAAGGTTGCACGGCGCCAATCTATTCCTCTGATTCACTCCACTCAGCAGTTGTTGAAATTATCGTACGCAAGAATGCCCGCGTTCGTTACACAACAATTCAAAATTGGTCTAACAATGTTTATAACCTGGTTACCAAGCGCGCTACCTGTGCGGAGGGCGCAACAATGGAATGGATCGATGGCAACATCGGCTCCAAGGTAACTATGAAATACCCAGCCGTATTCATGATGGGTCCACACGCCAAGGGCGAGACTCTCTCCATTGCTTTTGCAGGAGAGGGACAACATCAAGATGCGGGTGCAAAGATGGTGCACGCTGCTCCTTATACATCTTCAACTATCATCTCAAAATCAGTTGCACGAGGTGGAGGCCGCACCTCATACCGTGGTCTGGTTCAGGTACAAGAGGGTGCTCATCACTCCAAGAGCACCGTAAAGTGTGACGCGCTTCTAGTAGATACGATCTCAAGATCTGACACATATCCATATGTTGATGTTCGCGAAGATGATGTTTCGATGGGTCATGAAGCAACTGTTTCCAAGATTAGCGATGATCAACTTTTCTATTTGATGTCCCGTGGACTTTCGGAAGATGAAGCGATGGCGATGATTGTGCGCGGATTTATCGAGCCAATTGCGAGAGAGCTTCCTATGGAGTACGCCTTGGAATTAAACCGACTAATTGAGCTACAAATGGAAGGAGCGGTTGGTTAATGTCAGCTTTACCTACCAACTACTTAGCCCCTTCTGGAAGAGAAGAGGCGTGGCGCTTTACTCCGATGAAGCGCATCGCAGGGCTACATGACCCTGCAACCACTGTTGCAGATCGCATCTCTATTGAGTTAATCGGGGCTGCACGTCCTGGATTTACTATCGGCAAGGTTAAAGCTGCTGATCTACCAGCTAAATCCTCTACCGATGATGCGGTTATTCAGAGAGTTCGTGCTGGTGTATCTGAGGTAACCCATCTGCAAATCTCTCAGGAGGCGGTTGTTGCAGAACCCATCATTCTTACTAGAAAAGCGGGCAACGGTGGAGAGTTCTCCAGAACGGTAATCACCGCCGGAGCGCACTCCAAAGCCACAGTTATTGTTGAAAATGCTGGTGAAGCAACTATCGGTGAAGAGATCGAACTTCGCCTAGAAGCAGGTTCAAATTTAACCTTCATATCGCTACAGGAGTGGAGCACCAACGCGGTTCATCTCGGTCGCCATCATGCGATTGTTGGTCGCGATGCAACCTTTAACTC
>Ga0075458_10000565_pt1 | contig 12200 bp, 12 predicted proteins | sample DEB3_08_DNA_FD_77576 | JGI IMG/M metagenome (GOLD analysis project Ga0075458, IMG submission 77576) | Aqueous microbial communities from the Delaware River and Bay under freshwater to marine salinity gradient to study organic matter... | ecosystem: Environmental > Aquatic > Marine > Coastal ... | reverse complement strand
GACGAAATCATCAGGGTCAATGCTTTGTGCAAGACACCGCACAAAAACGCGAGGCCGACTAGCGGCAGGTACTTGATTAATAATATAGGGTAGGCTTTCGATGCCCGGTTGAAACATGTCTTCAAAGTAGATAACATCTTCACTGGTCACTTCTCCTTGTTGCATTAGTCGAACTAGATTCATCAACTGGCTCATGCCAAAGTAGCTGCGCCCATGTGCATCCAGCACTTGACCTACAACAATCTTTTGACCATTGTCCAAGGTAAGACCTGGAACATAGCTGACATCAAGACCGCGACGTTCAAATACACGTCGGTTCCAATCTGTTAGTTGTAGTGTATAACGGGCCTCGTAACTCTCAAGGCCCATGTAGTAGAGTTTTCTCATGGACGGAATCCTGCAAAGCGGCGTAAGTCTTCACTCCACATGTTTTTAGCACTTTTCCCTTGAGAATATTTACTGTACTGTTGCCATGCATAACTCTTGAAGTTATACAGGTCCGCTTCGTTGTAGCGGTAACCATAGTCCTGACAGAATTCCAAGAATTGATCGAGATGATCAAAGATCTCAGCAACACGGGGATTATGTTTGATAATGGGCTTGGCCATTTTGATTCCTCTTAAATTTTAGTTGACAGGTTAGGGCGAGTGGTTTCGTATTTGATGAGAGCTCCGTTTTCGCCATCTTCGGAGACCTCAATCCAGACCGCACGGCCAGGATACTTTTGGGCAATCTGTAGATACAGATCGTCTGACATCATTTCGCATGAACGGTAATCGAGTTGGAGGGTTCCTGACTCGTAGAGTCGTTGGAGCCATCGTTTGAACTGGATGAATTCGATGTCGCGGTCATTGTGTACAACATCAATCCACACCCGGAAGTGGAAGATATGACGGTGAGGACTGCCAAGGAAACTAACATCATACTCATCACCCGTCGCAAGTTCGGGCGCTGTGGCGGCTGCGGGGTAGCAGTGGATTCCTTCTTTTTGAAATTGAACCCAGATTTTTCGTTCAGCATGTTGCATGATCCTATCTGCGGTCTCGCGTTGTTGTTGATTCATAGTTTTATTACTCCAAATTTCAATGTTTCCACCATTCTTCCCAGGGAAATTCAATCCACTGTGGCTCAGCAGATTTATCAATTTCCATGGCAGAATAATTAACTGGTAGCTGTGATTGACTGGCCTGGTTGTCAACTAATACGGCTATTCGAACATTGTTATTCCAGACATTTTCTTGCCAACGTGCGTCGGATGGATGACATCCGCTGGGCCAATCTTTTTTAATCCAATTTAATGTGGCTCCTGAATCATTGATGTCATCAACGACGAGGATATTTTTTCCATTATAGGCGTCCTCGGCCATCCAAAGATTGCTTTCACAGCCGCTTTCACCGCCGTCACGTAGTTGCACATGTAAAGTTTCCATTTTACAGCCTGTGTACTGACTGATAAGATTGGCTGGCACAAGTCCGCCACGAGTGATTCCAACAACATAGTCGGGCCGCCACTGATCTTGAAACATTTGTCGAAGTATTTCTTGAACTTGATGTTCAACATCACTCCAACTAACATAGACTTTTTTCATTCTTTGTTCACCTTCTCAATGCTTCAAGAGTTATAATATGGCTTAATTTTTCACCTATGTTTTCTGAATCAGAAATAATGTGTAATTCATAATGAGTTTCGTCAGTTTTTCGATCAATTCGACGAATTTCAACTACTAGGCCACCGCTGGCGCGATGTATTTCCAATTTGATTCCACTGGCACTGAGTGTAGAGCTGCGAATCTCTTCAATGGTATGCATCTCGCTGTCATGGTCGCGCATACTCCAATTCACTATTTTTCTAATCATTTGCTTGATCACTGTAGATCCTTTTGGTTTGTTAACAGATTTTTTTGCTGAACGTTTTTTTGTTAGTTTAGGAGTTACTGTACTGGATGATCCCAATCGAATTGTAGTACCAGTCATGCGTGGATAAGTTCCCATTAAAGTGGTATGTCCTTGGTGTATTTTGACCAGTCAGTAAATTGTTGTCGATTCATAAGATCGTGAATGTTATGGCACCATACTCCGGGATTGGAATGATCAAAGTCAACGTCATCTAATTTTAATGTAGCATTATATCCTAACAATCGTATGTAAGGAAGTTTTGCTGAGATCATAGGAATAAAATGATTGTATTCGCTCAGGCCAGATTCAGCCAAGCCTTCAACACAACTGATATCTAAATCTAGTGTACACCAGTAATCACGATCTAAAAAATAATAAATCATGTGTTCCCACTTGCCCCATTCTGCACCGTTGTTGACCGGAATGTTAGGAAAACTTTGATTGGCACCAAAATAAATGTGTTGAACATTTTGATTTTTTGCCAATGCTAAAATTTGTTCTGTTGATTGTAGCCCCACAACAAACAAGGTTTGCATGCCTAATGCGGGGGTATGTTCAACTTCTTGACCGTAGAAAAACTTTAAGTTGTTGTGATTAGGTCTAATCATTCAAACTCCACTAAATTATTCAACGCTTGATTGGCAAGTTTTAGTTGTTGTTTTTTCATACCCGGATGTACTTTTTTGTTCTTGAATTCTGTCGCATTAAAAATTGATCGTGGCACAAAAAATCTATCCATAACACCAGATACCTTGGTATAACTTTGACCAAGGTCATTACCGTTGAAATCACACATTACATAGTCGCCTAACCCCATCATAAGGTTGATGATATCGTTGCAGGTATATCCAAACCTTTTGCAATGTGTGTCTCGCAGTTCAACCTGAACCACAGGTTGATATTTGGCAATGGTCTGTGTTGCACCCTCAAGTGCAAACAGTTCTGATCCTTCGATATCAATTTTGATAAGATCAACGTCCTCAAATCCAAAACTATCAAGTGTGCGTTGTTCTGCGGTCTGTGTGGGATTGCTAGTAGTTTTACCATCAAGCAACACAGCATCGCCGCGACTACACTCGTTGGTTTTTTGTTCCATGGTAATAGTTCCAGCAACTCGACCCAGTGCATACTCAAAAAACTCAATGTCACCTACCAGGTCAAGGCTGGCAAAAGTACCATCAGGAAACTTAAACCAACCATCGGGATGATCAGGTTGGTGCCTTACTTGTTGTAGTTTGCTGTCCCAGTAGCGACCTTTTAGTCGGGATTTTTTTGCAATGTCAACGTTGAGTTTCATCAGTTCCATGCTAGACTGCATGGGTTCAAATGTTTTTACGTGTTGACACCATGTGGCGTATTCAATTGCGTTCATACCAATATTGCCACCAATATCGATCACTGTTCTTGCATTGGGTAGCAAGCGACGATTCATTACCAGATTGCGAGCCTGGTATGGTCCATTTTCTCGTGCCATACGCTGTTCATAGAGTTTGTCGTTGTTCCAAATCCAATATTGTCTGCCTATACGGTTTGTTACTAGTTTTCGGTTGTTGATATCAAACAGTTGTGCCATGTTGTGTTGCCTTATAAAAATTCTATACACATATTTAACAGTATACAGGGCCTTTGATGAGAAAGCAACGATTGGTTGCTCATTTAATTTTCCATGTGTAAAATTCACGGCACAGTTCGATTGGATCATTGCGCTCGATGATTTTTAGATTTTGATCAGTTAATCTTGGATAAAAACTTGACGCACGATCTGATTTTTTGCCTGCACTGTCTGCGTGAAACTCATCACGCATAGTTTGGATATAGTTAGAATCAAACCCGTTATGATTGCAAATACCTTGTATTAAATTTTTCCAGCGAGGATTATTGAGTCGTATCGCAGTGACATCTTCTTTGGTAGCATGAGTCACATTTACAGTTGCGTCGGGTCCTTCACGGCCAGTGTCCATGAGCACTACAGATCCAGCTTTTACATATCTACGAAAAGGTTGTCGTGATGAGTGATCCGAAGCCTGACTTTGTGTTTGACTTGTTTTGTCCTCGCTGACTGTGATCACCGCAGCCAAATGATTAATAGCTAAAAAATCAGCAGTGGCATTTAGGCTACCAAATTCGTTGGTTAGCATGACCTTGTCTCTAATTACGTTTCTCAAATCAGCTAGTTCGTCGACATGCTCACATCTCAAAGGATACTCAGAATTTTTAGAAAAATGTTCTTTAGTAAAATTAATTTCTTGTTTTTGTTTGATGACATTGACTGCCCGCAAACTATAAAGATCCACTCCCCATGCACCCGAACTTTGACCAATGCCAAGTCCTCTATCTTGCACGATGCTACGAATGTTAAATCCTAAATTACTACCTGATTGGTTAGCGCCGCCACGATCCGATGCTAATTTTTTATCAATAGATTTCAATGTAAACCCATCTTCAAAGTGTTGGCGAAACCAATAATAGTTTTCCATTTCCTCAACAGTACTACATCCAACATAGTCAGATACAATTCGTAAATCATCAATCAAAAATTGTGCGGTAACACAGCTACAAAGAAAATGATCAATTTGATCTCTGGGAATATTTTTGGCCACTCTGAGTCCTAGACTATTTACAATGTATATACTGTAACACAGGAGCAGTTTTTAGTCAATCAAAATGTCAAGATCACATTTCGGCAGTTAAATTGTCCAATTTGTCACTATCCAAATCTACTTCTTCGGATTCATCATCTTCTGTGACAAACAGAGCATTAAACATAGTGGTGGCATTCATGGTCTTTTTGCCTTTGAAACCTCGTGTGCCCACAATCTGCATCCAATAACCAGAATACATTTCAATAATGTCGTTGGCAGTTTCGCGATCGGGCGCGGCAAAAATGGCTTCTACAATGTCTTCAAAATACTCGTAGTTGCCCCCATCTCTACGCATCATAGCCGGATGCTCGCCGGCGTCAAAACGCCTGTTGGCCTCCTGTACCGCAGTCAAGTGCATCCAAACATTATGCGCCATTAACAAAGCATAACTGAAACTGTCCCAACTTGTTTTACCTATTTTGCCCAATTTGTTTGCATCGTTGGGACCATAGATACAAATGTCTTTCATTTGCAACATTTGACTAACAGGAGAATCTTCCCAGCGTGGCACAATTCCGTCGGTGACTACCCCTTGCGCCCACGGGCGTGTGTCGGTGGCATACTTTTTGTCGTCGGCTGTAGGAGCCATGCGATAGGACCACTTTTCGTCGTGTTCAAACACATTTTCAAAATAGACTTGTCCGTTTGCGGTGGCAAGGAACGGACTGGCGCAGTCAAAAGAGATGGTAAAGTTCGGGTTGACATATTTTCTCACGGCTCGTTGAATAACAGTGAGCAATACTGCCCACTCCAGTTTACTTGTTCCAAGAAAGTGCATCCAATCGTGTACACCTTCCTGCAACAAGTTATCGTAGCGCAATGCTACCAGGCGTTTAAGCACCAAGTGTACATCGCACATGTTCTGTCCTCCCATGGCCCAACCATTGAAATGAGTGTCTGGGTATTTTTGTGGATCACAATAGTCTTTCATCATTTGATACCACTCTTCAGCATGATTGTGGTTACCACCCTGGAGAACATTTAAAAATTTAGTTCCTCCATTTTTAACTCCACGACGGTTGGCCATAAAGTATTCGTTGTTATAGTGTGTTGCCTTTACCGCTTCGTCAAGTGTGGTGATACCTGATTTCCAGCCGTTTTTTTCATTGATAACAAAACTAGGAATATCGAGAGTCATGGCATAATCTGCTATACCATCTAACCAAGCCAATGCCTGTTCACGTTTCTTTTGTGCTTTAGGACAACCACTACCCGATCGCCAATCACCCTCCCATACTCCTTTTGCAATCTGAAACCCTCCTGAGTCTCCTAATATTATCGTATTAGGATCACGATTACGAACCATGTCCTCTGACCAATCTTGTTTAGTTAGATCAAGATTGGCGTGCCCTCCTGAGTACAGTGACCACCTATATGGAAACAATGCTTTGGCGCTGTTGAGCCAATTAAGTTGTTCCATGTCTGTAATACCCTGCGGGAATCTTGCAGGATCAACATAAGTCTCATTGCGTTGCTTGCCTATGAATGTAGCGTAGAATCCTGAAATTGCCGGAAGGAAAACGGCCCATTTGCTAAGTCCACCTGGGCCAGTCTGTTTAGCATTAAGATCGTCTTGTGGTATTTTGTCTGTCATTGTGTAAAATTATTTGCTCTGTGCTGGTAATAGATATTGATATGCTGCCAGTCCAGAATCCACTGTGATTTCTGCAGCACCGTCATCTGAGATGCGTACTTTCTTGTCACCAGTCAAATCCATAATGCTAACAAACTGTTTTGCAGGCCACGACCATGCACGTTTTAATTGACCACTTACACCTGGATGAAACACAAAGTTACCCGAGTGTGTGCTGTGATCACCAAAGAAAAACTTAAGATCGCCATTTTCGGTTTTGGCCTGAAAATTAAGTTCCTCAGCATTGGCACTCATTTGCCACTTCAGTCGTTGAATGGCCGCGTTTGTTGGTTCAAACTCAATGTGCCAGGTCACGGGACGAATCTTAGCAGTCTTTAGTTTTTCATTTACAATTCCCGATGCCATGAAACGATAGTTGTTTTTAAAGTCTCCAATTTTGTTTTCAAAGTTGATGCCATCTGGTTCGCCATCAGCACGTTTGGTGATAGTGAGTTTAGCATCTTCCTTATACTCTTGTAAGTTTAACAAAGTTTTTAGTTTGCCTAGATTAGGCATACCAAATGTGCCCACAAAGTCCGCCACAGGATTGTGGAAGTTGCCACGAATGACTACACTCAAGTCTTCTGCTAATCCTATAATTTCAGTCTTGCTGGTATCAGCAACAATTTTAATCAAGTCAATACAACCGAGGTCGTAAGTGTGTTCTACCAAGTCTAACAGGTAATCTCTCATATGTTTCTCCTAAGTTTAAAGTATACAGGGTTTACGTGGAATTTGCAACGATTTTGGCTAGAGTCTGCCCACCTCGTAAGGATGTGATTTCTCCAGGCTTGCGAAACTCTAACCAACTGACGTCACCAGAACCACTGTGTTCAAAATCGCACTCAAAGCCAACAGACTCTGCATGTGCTACAATGAGTTTTTTGGGAGTGTAGCACATGAATCCACGTTCTGCTAGACCAACTCCTTGCGCTCTATCACAATTGTTGTAGGTCATAATCAAAGTACCACCGGGACGCATAAGCTCAAATAATTCAGTAATATATTGACGTATAATTTCAATGGGTTTGAAATTAAAAAAATTGTAAGCAAATATCAACCCAAACTGGCCTTGTGGTAACTTGGTAAAATATGCGTTGTGGGACCGATCGCTGATCACATACTGCCTTAATCGTCGTTGGTATTCGGGAGTAAAATTTGCAATGCTGGGTTCAAACAATTCTTCATGATGATCCACTAGGTATAACGGGTCAAGTGGTACCATGTCTTCGATAAAATTTTCACGTCCGGGCCGCAAGATCATGCCAGGCACACGCCAATCGCTGAGATTTCTCAAATGACTACGTAACAATATGTTGCTTTCATCATCAATTGCAAGCCTACGATTAAGAATATATAAATTGGTTTCATGTGGCATGTCATGATTGAATAATCTTAGACTTTCTCTAAAATATTCTGGCTCTTGTTTAGTCACTTCGTCTAGCAGTTGTTGTCGCAGTTGATCTAGAGTTGAAGAAAATGCCTCTATTCCGTTTTTGATATTGGAAAAATCTTGGTCAAGTGTTTGACTCAATTGCTTGAACTGAAGTTCGTGATTGACTACCACATGTAAAATACTGTCAAGTACCCGCATGGCCTCGCGGCACTCTGCTTCCATACTCAACGAGTCTAATAAATTTATAAAAGCAACGATTTGCTGTAGTTTCATTCGAAATCAAACAAGTTAGTAAAAGTATTTTCTGTATTGGTAGCTGCTGCCAGGTCCCAATCCAACACGCCCAACAAGTTATCAACCTTGCCATCTACCACAGTGGCTTCCATTTCTGAATCGTCAAACGGCAAAGCAGTAAACCAGGCTGGCAGCCTTTGTTCGTCTGTGGGATAACCAATCGACGTCCATCCCAGGGCGTTTGATTTTAGTTTACATACAATGGTTTTCATGCCGTCTACAATCTGCATCGAATAATTATCACCGTTCATTTTGCGTAGATTGTTCCAGTTAATCGCCGCACGTACATGCCCAGGCATGTTGGCTTTGCCTAGTCTGGCTTCTTCTGCTGCATATTTGGTCAAGTTATTCACACGCTTGGGTGACCCTTTTTCCCAACCCGGACGCTCCTTGAACTCATACTTAAATTCTCTGATGCGTTCTACAATTTCCTCACGGTCTGCACCAGCAAGCAACTTATTTAGAATTTCCAGCAAGAATTCTTGAATAATCTTGGGTGTGTCGCTGCGTTTTAAATCTAGACCGGTGGCTTTGGTTTTTCCAAGTTTCCCCTCTACATCTAGACGCTTGCCTTCAATGTCAATGGCATTAACAGCATAACGCTTCTTGGTAATAAACAGGCCGCGATCAGCCACAGTTTCACGACCACATTTAATTAATGCGCCCATGTCTCTAGGGCAATGGAACGCCTGCTCCATAAAAGCAGGAAAACTTTCATTGACCTGCTCGGCTAAACTGTCATATAGAGCAATGCAAGTTTCTTTGTTCCAGGTCATGCGACCTTCTTTGACTTCTTGTTTGAGCACCGGCCAAGCCGAAAAATAACATGAATCTGTATCGCCATAGATCACCGACTGCCCTACGTGATCATACTTGCCAGTGATAAGCTCATTGAGATAGGCATCCATGTGTCGGGCAATACTACGGCCAGTTAGCGTGGTCGATTGTCCAATACGTTTGTCAAAAAATCTACAGCCCGGGTTAAGAATAGCCCCATACAAACTGTTGAGATTAATTTTTTTGACCAATTGGCGTTTGTCCCAGAATGCAATTTCTTTGGCGTCTACCGCATCTTTTTTCTTGGCCTGTAGTTCTTTTCTTTCGGAATACCAACGCTCCAGAAGGCCGGGAATAATACCCTTTCTTTCAAAGGTAAGAATAGTGCCATTGGCTGTGAGAATCCAGGGCTGATTGGAATCAAATATCATCTGCCAAATTTCGGCGGCCGAATGTACTGACTCTTCGCCCGATTCCCAATCGATAGTAATTTCTGTGCCACGTTGCTGTTCCATCACAGCGGTATACTCAAGACAAGCAAACAAACCTTCCCAGGCTGCTGCAAAGCTCATGCCTTTGGCCGTGCGTTCTTTGATCAATTGATCAGTCATTATAGGTCTCAGTTGTCCTACAATGGTCTCTGGCCCCATGTTGCAAGCACGAATAGCCGACGGATACAAACTGTTAATGTCAACCGAGCCAATCCACTCATGCACGCCTTTCTTGGGATAGGCTACATAAGCACCAGCTGCTTGTACGTCCTCATCAGTGAGTCTTTGTTTACGATTGGGAACTACCAGACCACGCTCGTGGGCTTCGTTGATAATGGCCTGTTCAGTCACGGCCACTGCACCCATTGTGGTCTGTAGCAACACAGTATTGGCATGCGCCAGCTCGTTGGCAAGATCTAAGAAGCGTAGTTTTTTGTCTAATTGTGCAATACCGTTGACATCTTGTCGATTATAAGTGATAAATGTTCGAAAATTTTGATTGTAGAGTTGATCCAAGGTGCCTTCAAACTTGGTCTTGCCTTCTAGACCTTCGTATTCGAGAATAGCGTCAAGGCTATAACTGTGACGTTCTTCATAGGTGTATTTGCGATAGAGTTGCATATAGTCCATATGCACACGACCTACCAAGTCATAGGTTTCGTTTTCAGCGCCAAAGCGTTCAAACACACGCTTCTTAGGCAGTTGCCCCCACAAACAAAATTTTCTTGTGTCATCTTTGCTGAGCACACGTACACAGCGATTGATGGTGTAGGGGATATCATAGCCCTCGGAGTTCCAGCCCGACAATACATCTGCATCATCTATCAAATCTAAAAATACCTTGAGCATTTCTGCTTCTTCGGTAAACAAAATGGTGTTGCTGAATTCGCTGACTAACTCATTTGCGGTTTCCCAACTCAAATGTTTTGGTGGTACCGCCAGTGTTATCAACTGATCTAACCAATCTAGATAGACTGAAATTGCAGTGATTGGGTTAAACGGATCTTCCACTGGTGAAAATCCACGTTCTTGATCAAACGCTACCTCAATGTCAAAAAATGCTGTGTGAAGCTCGGGAGCGTCTTGGTTCTTGTAATTTTCTTCTAGACATCTAAATATAGGATTGATGTCTGATTCATACAATTGCTTGGTGCTGTGGATTCTAATTTCTTTACGAAATTCTTTGTTGTTACGTGTGCTGAAACGGGAAACAGGTGTGCCGTAGATGCTTTGAAATTTACCTCTAGGGTCATCATAGTAGAATACAAAATTAGCAGGATATTCTTGGTAGCGTCGTTCGCCATTGCGGCGCTCTACCACATGAATACGATCGTGTTCACGATCAAATAACGCATCTAAATAACTCATTGTTCTCCATTTGTGGCTGGTGGGCCATGTTGCATGCTCGTAGCGTGAGCGACTCTATATTATACTTATTGTTTTTGCAAAAGTCAATGATTATTTCATCCCGTCCCAAATTTCATCACCGGTTGTAAACATGGTAAGTGCTCGTTTAATTTTTATGTTGGTTAAATCTGTGTTACCGCTGGTATGTAATCTGTTTCTTGGAAAAAATATCATGCATCCCGGTTGCCATTCAAGCACTGCTTCTAGGCTCAATTTCCTTAGGTCTACATTTTTCAAACGAGACAAATGCCCCACATATTCCCCCGGAGTACGAACACAATTTGGATAAACATCTGGTGCAGTCCTCCAAAATTCGTTTATGTCGTATCTTAGGTCGGTGGGTTGATATTCGCTGTAGTAACTTTGGTTGAAGACCACTGTGTGAGTGTAGTAAGGTTTCTCAGAGTCTATGGGTTGTAACTCCAGCGGAAACAAATAAGTGTTTAACGCTTTGCGGTCATAGTATTCGTCAACATGGATTCCTGCTGGGTAATCAATGTTGAGATAGAACCCTTTGTAAATGTTGTCACGCCCTTCGAACTTTGAAATTAAGGGAAAAATAATTTCGCGCACAGTGTTGAACACCGGATCATCTCTAAACAAAAAATGATTGCGTGTGGTAAAGTCTTTGGCACACTCGTGCAAGGTGTTTACTTGTTCGGGTGTTAAAACATTATGTAGTATTCCTAGACTCATACAATGCCTTGTGTTATACAAAGAAGTTTTGCACTACACCATCGCGATGCAGATCATTGGTAATGCAGTGAATACCAGCATCCCAAAAGTATCTGTGTCTAAAAGGACTGACGTGTACTTCAATGCCATATCGAGCACAGGCCTTTTCAACTTGATCGTTGTGACTGGATACCACAATATTCTTGTTGTCAACTACAAGGATGTTGACATCAAACACAGTTTCACTGACATTACCAACCCAATCTTCAAAATAATATTCTACAGTATTAATAAGATTTTGATCTTGTTCAAATCCTGGAATGTGCCAGCGACCACGATTTATTCTCATGCTGGCTTGAAATTCACGCATGTGTTCGTAGTTGCTAGGCGGCAAGTACACAACTTCCCAGTCGGGGAATGTGTCTGCATAAGTTGGTACATCGCGCAAACTAATAATCAAGCCAGGTGTAACTGGACAATATGTAGCGTCGCCATGTCCGCCTGCATTAACAATTTTATTTTTAGTACTTGGAAAATGTGTGTTTACTGTTTTCAGTAACCGGTCTTGGTCTTCCGTGTATTCTTGTGTGGCAAAGTACAAGTTCTCACCAATGCGACTTACAAAGCAACCGTTGACAAAATCCAAGTCTGTGAGTTGTATTCTGTTGCCTTGTTTGTGAACATGATGAAAAATATCTGTGTAACAACTCAGTTTAGCATCTAGTTGTGCCTGATCCATGCGATCAAACTCTTCGCGAGTCAATGTATTCTGTCTGGCAAAAGCACGATCGGCGTGTACACGGTTAGGCACCGTGGGCACCCATAGTTGATCTTGGATCATGATAAAATAATCTCTAGGACAAACTGGCGGCTGCATCCAACGTCCATGTACTTTCAACGAGCTGAGATCCACAGGTAGTTGAGGCCGCAACACACGGATTCCGAACCGCCCTTGGAGTAGCGATATAAGGGTTTGATAATCTTGTTCG
>Ga0075458_10000559_pt1 | contig 12270 bp, 10 predicted proteins | sample DEB3_08_DNA_FD_77576 | JGI IMG/M metagenome (GOLD analysis project Ga0075458, IMG submission 77576) | Aqueous microbial communities from the Delaware River and Bay under freshwater to marine salinity gradient to study organic matter... | ecosystem: Environmental > Aquatic > Marine > Coastal ... | reverse complement strand
TATAATCGGTCGTCGACCCCCGGGACTCCGTGCTGAGGAGCGCCTTTACCGAGGCGTGCTGCGAGAAGTACTCCCACGCATCAGCGCCGAACGTCAGGCGGGTGATCGGCGCGCGGGCCAGTTCGAACGCCCGCTTGCGCTTGGCGGCGATGTCGGCCAGCGGGGTCGAGGTCGACTGCGACCACCGCTCCGTGGTCAGCAGGGTTTCCGCGAGGTCCGCGTGGCGGCCGAACGAGACCGTCTGAGCCGGGTAGTCCTCGCCGGACACCGTCACCTGGCCGTCGATGACTGCCTTCGCGGCCATCCACTCCCAACGGCGCTCGATCATCTCACGTTCGAGCCGCATGTTCTCGACGATGATCGCTTGGAGTCGCTGTCCGGCGGACATCTCACCCGCCAGCGCCTCACCCGCCATACGCGGCAGGCCGCGGGACGGCTCGACGACGTGCTTCGGCTTGACGTACGCAGGACGGAACACCTTGGCCGTGTGGCCGAGATTCCCCATCACACGGCCCTGGACGTTCGGCGCGACGAACGGCGCCAGCACACGGCTGTCCGCCACCATGTCGAACTGAATGTCCATGGAGTCGAACGTCAGGGTACGGGGGAAATACTGAAGCCAGTAGGGCGTCAGCGGATTCATTACGCGGATGACGCCGATCAGCGTCCGGGTGTCGTAGAGTTCCACCGTTCAGTATCCTTTCATCAGGTCGCCAAACGGCGGGTTACTTCGGCTGGTCGACGAACAGCGGGCTGCCGCTGCAATGGGCCTGCGCCGCCGCGAGCGAGGCGACCGCCGAGTTCCAGTCGATCAGGTCGTAGTTGAACGTGCCGGACCGGAAGTACGGCCCTTCGACGTCCGCGCCATCCGCGTCGACCGCCTGCGCCATGAACCCGGCCAGCTTGGCCTCGGGCGCCAGGACGGTCGTGTCGTCACCGCCGCCGGTCAGGGTCGCCGCCGACAGAGACGGGTAGGTACCGGACTTGGCCAGGGTGATCGCGTTGCCGACGGCGCCGGCCGCGTTGGCCTCCACCGTCAGCACCGTGCCCGCCTGTGCCGCGTTGACACCCAGAGCGACGGTGTTGGTGGTGATGTAGGTCAGCAGGTTGGCAGCCGTCAGCGTGGCCGACGCGCCGATGTTGACCTGGGCGCCGGTCGCGCCAGACGCCTTGAAGGTGATCGCGGTGCCGTTGATCGTGACCGTGTCGTCGGCCGTCGGCTGGCCGCCGAACGTCAGCGTTCCGCGGGCGTAGGTGTCGCCGGTCTGGGCGGTCGCGGTCGGGGACCAGGCCACGGCCTTGCCGGCAGCGTTGATCCCGATGGCCTGGTACTTGGCGAGGTCTTCGCCCGTCAGGACGACGACCGACGCCGTGACGACGGGGCCGTTCAAGATGAACTGCGAAGGGGTGAACGACCCGGCGGCGGTGTCGCCGAAAACCAGGTCAGAGTCGAGTACGGTGGTCATGGTTGGCTCCTCAGTTTACCGGGAACTTGATCCCGGTCGCCGCGGCATAGGCCGCCAACAGACCGCCGGCCTTGGCCTCCGGCGTATTCGCGCCGGCGAGGTTGGCCGGATCGGCTCCGACAGCAGGGGTGCCGGCGGCGGCCATCGCAGCCTCCAGCGGGTTCGTCACCTGGGCGACCGGAGCGGTTTCGACGGCGGCGACGGCCAGCAGGCTCTTCGCGTCGTCAACCGACATGCCGGTCTTGGTGGCCAGGTGCAGAGCCATCGAAGGGCGGTCCTTCGCTTCGTCGCTCGCCAGGATGCCCGCGATACGGGCACGCTCCGCGGTCGTGGCCTGTGCCGCAACGGCGGTCGCGTCGACGGTCTCGGCGGCGGCTCCGGGCTGGGCGGGCGAACCCTGTACGGTCATATCGTCATCCTCCTCGGACGCAAGAGCGGCCTGCAAGGCCATGTCGGGCGTCATGATATCGTTAACCAGGCCGGCACGCAAGGCGTCTTCCGCGTCAAAGCACGCGGCTTCCGTTGCGCGTACAGCATCCTCCGAAAGTCCGCGCCCGGCAGCCACGGCGGACACGAACCCGTCGTAGGCCGAATCTACGGATGCCCGGATTCGCTTCTTCTCGTCGTCGGACATCTCGGTCATCGGATTGCCGTCCAGCTTGTGCTTTCCGGCGTAGATGAACGTGACCTTGACGCCGGCGTCCTCGGCCATCTTGGTCACGTCCCACCGGGCCGCGACGACGCCGATCGAGCCAACCCCGCCGGAAGGCGTGACGACGATCCGGTCGGCGGCCGATGCAAGGTAATAGGCGGCCGAGTAGGCTGCCGAGTCGACGATCGCGACCGTCTTCTTCCGGCCGCGGAGAGCCAGGATCGCGGCGTATGTCTCCGGGCAGCCGGCGACCGTGCCGCCGGGGGAGTGGTGGTCGTACGCAACGACCTGGACGTCCGGGTCTTCGTCCGCCTCGGCCGTCTGCCGCCGGATGAAATCGTAGCCGGTGACGAAACCCCAGGAACTCGGAAAGCGGTTGATCAGAACGCCATGAACCGGGATCACCGCGACCCCGTTGGCGAACGCGAAGGGTTTGTTCGGCGCAGGCGATCCGAGGCCATAGGCGGCCAGGGTGGCCATCATCCGGGCGCCGAACTCCCGCTCTTGGGCGTCCGAGTCGGCGGCGCTCAGCACGCGGACCGCGGCCATCACGGCGGATTCCAATTCCCGGTTCTGGACGGCCGATCCGCTCACGACGTAAGCCGGGCGGGTGTTGAACTCGGAGAGAACCCGGGCGGCGGTGTACTGGCTCATGCTTCTTCGTCCTGGTTGTCGCGGAGCGTGGCCTGCTGTTCGCCCTTGCCTTGCTTGGTAGCGTCCAAACTGAAGTCCAGGTCCAGCGACTCCGCCAGTTTGTTCTCGCGGGCAAGCTGATCGAAAACCTCTCGATAGTCCTTGCCCAGTTTGGCGCACTCAGCTTCCCACGTGGAAAGCCCGGCGCGAACCCGCATGAGGGCGGCCTGGGTTTCTTTCATCTCGTCGGTCTGGCCGGCAGAAGCGCCGATCCATGTTGCGCGGCAAAACGCCTCCCGGCCCAACGGGGTGTAGAAGGCATCCCGGGTCTGGACACGGCTTTTGCCCGGCAGCGGCGGGATATTCTCCATCCGGTTGATTTCTTCCTCCAACCAGAGGGTGTACGCAAAATTGGCCGTCTTGTCCGCCACTAGCCGCTTACGGGCCGCCATGAACCGTTCCGTCGCCTGGAGGGACAGCCGGCCACCGGAGTAGGACAGCCGGGCGTAATCCCGCGACAGTTCTTCGTACGACACACCGAGGCCGGCCGCCGTATGCCGAAGCAGCGACCCCTCGAAATCGGTTCCGACCCCGCCCGGCGTGCCGGCCGGTTTCATTGTCAGCTTGGACCCAGGAAACAGATGCGGGATCATCACCCCGTCCATCCGCAGGCCGTTGGCCTCGCCTCGGTATCCGTCCAGCGCCGACAGGTATTCGCCAATCGGGTCGGTCCAGGCGGATGATCCGGACCCTCCGCCCATCGCGGCAACCATGACCTCGGAAGGAAGTTCCGACTCGATCGCAGCAGCCACGGTGGCGTTGACGATGGCGTTTTCCAGCGTGGCGCCCCGGAACTTGCGGGTCATTTGCATGGTCTCCATCGCGGCGACCAAGTCGGACAATCCTCGGTTCTGCCCCGGCTCCAGCGGGTCGAAAATGTGCAACACCTGGGGGCGGCCCCATGGCAGTTCCGCCCGCACCCGTTTCCAAGACCAGAGGTCGAAGTTGACTCCGAAGTCGCCCGGATGGTTGGACTGGACGTGATAGGCGATCGGGCGACCCCGTTCGTCGATCTCGACCCCTCGCCGCATCGTGCTGGAGTCGGATACGCCGTTCGGGTTGTTCAGGCGGGCCGGCGCGGCGTGCTGGATCGCCGTACGGCAAGGCCGGTCGGCATCCTTGATCCATTCGGCGATCTGAAGCGACTCGCCCGTCACGACGAAACTGGCGACGGCCAGGCGAACTTTGTCCGTCAGGGTCATCTTCCGGCTGGCATCCAGCCAGTTCTTCGGTGACTCGGCCAACAAGGTGAATCGGGCCTCGACCACCTTCTGGAACTCGTCAGCCCAGGCTTCGGTCGCCCCAAGGACCAGCCAGTTCGGCATGGCCGACAGTCGATAGTGGGAGCCGACGATGCTGTTCTGGTGGATCTTGACGGCGTTTGCCGTGGTCGGGTCGTTCCGCGCCAGGTCGCGCCCGCGATCGTCCGCCACGGGCTTTGCCCGATTGACCAGGACGTCGGCGCTGCCGGCCGGCGCTCGCCAGGAAGCCAGGCGACGGGACGTCGTGTCCGCGCCCTCCAGGCCGCCCAGGGCGACAGGGGCCGCCGGGGTAACGGTGACCGCCGTACGGCGAGAACGCTTTACAGCCATATCCGCATCGGCCTCCGGATCGCTTGGTTGACCGCCGGCGCGGCGATCTTCGCCCGTAGCTCCTGGATGTACGAATAGAGGCCGGCCCTATTGGCGGACGTATATTCAATCCGTTCGCCGTTCTGGTCGACGACGACACGCGGAGACGTGCCGATCATCAACTGGTGATAGGCGGTCTCGGCCTGGACCAACAGTTCCGCGGTGGTCGCCACCGGCTATCTCCCGTCTACGCGGCCAACCGCCGGCCGAGTGCCCGGAAATCATACTCTGCCTTGACCTCCGGCGCAAACGTATCCTTTTCGGTGGCGAACACGAGGTCGTTGGAGTCCCACGGAGCGGCCCAACCTGGCGGCCGGCTCCAGTTGATCGTCTCGGCCTGGATGTACGACGACACCAGATAGCCAAGGCCGTAGTAGCACAAATCCCACGCCTCGTTCCGGTAGTGGGCCGGGTTCTCCCAACCCTTCGGCGTCCGGGTTTCGGCGCACAGTTCCGAGTAGTAGGAATCCGGCAGCCACGAGGGGAACCGGATCATCCCTTTGCCCGGCTCGATATTGTCGATCCGGCCGGCCATCGCGTCCTTCAGGACGTTCGGGTTCAGCAGCAGGACCGGCACGTCGCCGCGGGCGGCCGACAACTTGTCCTTCTTCTGGGCATCCGGATAGCTGATCCGGGTCCGTGGCGCCCCCGGCGACGAGTCACCTTTGACCAGGGTGAACCGGGCGGCCAGGTTTTGCCCCTTCAGCTTGCGGTAGAAGGCGTAAGCGTTGGTCGTGGTGCCAGCCCGGCCGCCCGAGTCACAGGCGACGCCTTTGACCCGCATCCGTCGGCCGGTGCCGTCGCTCAGCGGGTAGGTCTTCTTCAGGACGGCGTCGATCAGAACGTCCCAGTCCTCCAGGTAGGCCGCCGGCTTGACCCACAGGCGGTCATCGTCCACGTCGGTCCGCATAGACTTGATGATCTGAAACCGATCGACGACGACCAAGTCGAACGGGTCCCCCGGCAACACGCCGAGAACTTGGACCTCGAACCGGTTGGCCTGAACGTCGATCTGGGCGACCAGGAATCGGGTGTCCGGCGGAACCTCTCGGTCCGCCAGATCCTCGGCCCGGGCCTTGATGACCTCGGGCAACCGCTGGGTCTGGCTTCGTTTCGGCACGTACGGCCGGCCGATGTCGGTGTTCCAGAACTTCTTTAACGACTCCTCGGAACCGGTTTGTTCGCACTCCTTCTCGGCGTCCAGGTAAGTCTCGACCAGTTTCGACCACGTGGTGAACCGGGCGGCCGGGCCGAACAGCCAGAACGACGCCGTATTGCTCTTGCGGCCTTCGCCGATCAGGACGCCGCCGGACATTGCCTGACCTTCCTTCAGCCACCGGGCGTCCGGGTACATATCGTCGCGTTCGGCGAACCGAATCGGATACGCACAATGCGGGCACACCAGTCGAGTCGTCGCGGCGGCCTCGGCCGAGGTCTCCGCTTCGTCCCACACCAGATGCTCGAAGTCCGGTTGGAAGTACGCCTTGCAGCGAGGACAAGGCCAGTACAGCCGCCGCCGGTCGCCGCGGTTGTACAGGCTCAGGATGCCCTCGCAGGGCGGGGCCTCGTGCGGGCTGGTCGCCAACCACCGGGTGTTCGTGACCTCCCGGGACGGGCTGGACTCGGCGAGCGTCATGCCGAACGAGCCGTACGTCGTGTTGCGTTTCTGTGCGAGATCGAAGGGCGACCCCTCCCCTTCGATATCGTCGTCCATACGATCGTAGTCGGTCAGCGCGCACCGCATGATCGGGCGAGAGGCAAACTGCGAGACGGACGGCCAGCCCAGCGACAACATGGAGCCGTTCGAAAAGTGCTTCTCGAACAAATTGTCCGAGGATCGGCCGGTCAGCAGGTTCGCGCCGACTCGTTTGCTGTGCCGCATCAGGCGGTCGATTCGACGGGTCGAAAAATCCTTGGCCATCGCCATCGTCGGCAGAAACACCGCCATGTCGCCCGGTTCGACCGTCGCCATGTATGCGACCCAATTCAAGATCAGCGCGTCCGTCTTGCCACACTGGGCCGGCCCGACGAACACCGTGGCGGCGTACATGCGGGATCGCAACGTGTCCGCCGGCTCCATCATGTAAGGGACTTCGGCGTTCCGCCAGGGACCGACGTACGACCCCGGATTGTTCAGATACCGGAATTGCTCCGCCGCCTCTGACACGGTGTAACGGAGTTGCGGGTCGAAGATGTTGGCCAAGTCGGCGAAGACGTCCGCCAGGTGATCATAGCCCGTCCCACTCGTCGACTTCTCCGCCGTCTCCGGGTCCGTCAAGAATGTCGAGAGCGCATCGCCCATTTTTGTCGTCCTTCAGGTTGGCGAACTGCGCCATCAGCTTGTCCCGGATGCCGTTAAGACACCCGTCGACGGATTCAGCCACGATTTGCCGTTGGCGCTCCGTCATTTCGGTACTGCGTTCCAGGGTGTCCGCGATCAACTGGACCTCCAGTTTGATATCGCGGAAGGCCGTCCCGACGTACTGCTGCACGGCCTCGGTCCGCCAGATCTTCCCCTCCAGTTCAAGCAGCTTCATGTGCTTCAACTGGCCATCAAAATACTCTTTCCGCAGGACCGGAGGCAGGTCCATATGGTTCATGCGGATCACACGGCCCACCACGTCGGCCGGCAGCGGCGCCAGGACCGCCGCAGCGTCCTTGACCCGCCAGATGGTCCGGCCGTCCCTCTCGCCGGCGCTCCGGGCGCCCGCCAGACGCCGCTCGACCGCCGTCTGTTCCATGCCGAACATAAGCGCCAACTGGCGGGCGGTCGCCCCTTGGTACAGGAGCGTCCGCAGCGCGGGGTCCATTGTCGCGGGTCGAGCCATCAGACGGTCTCCGTCAGGCCGACGAAAGCGGACAACAAGCCCGCCCGGGCGTCGGCGTTCCGCCGCATCGCGCCCGCAAGATCGCCGGACGTCCAGATGACCTCCGCCGAACCTTTGCCGTTAATCCCGGCTTTGAGCGTCGCGAAGCTCCGAAACGGCAGCCAGGTTGCTCCCGCGTTCTCGCAAACGATAACTTGGCCCGGGCGGGTTTTGCACCAGTCGCCCAGTCGCGGATAATCGACGTCGGCGTGTTTGTAGTGCCGCCCAGGGGGGCCGCAATAAGGCGGGTCGATAAACCAAGTCGCGGGAATGTCCGGAGCGTCGGAGTAGTCCCCTTCGATAACGGCCCAGTGGCGAATACGGGGCAGGTTTCCGGCGATGTTCAATTTCCGTTGTTCGGTCCAGCCGCTTGTATGCGTACGGTTTTGCATCCATCTAACCCCCGCCGACAAGGTTTTCGACGGCGACGCGGCGGCGTCGTTCATGCAGAAACCGACCAAATAGCGCGCACCGGGAGAAACCCAAGAGGGCAAGTCGTCAACGGATTCTACTTCCGGAACGGCAAGCAACTCACTCTCGCGAACGGCGATCAGGTATCGCCACATTTCGGCTATGACCGGGTATTTTTCGATCAACACGATTTTCCGCTCCGGATACCGCAGGCTATACCCGGCCGATCCGGCGAACGGTTCGACGATGGTGTCGTACAATGGTGCCGGGTAGCGCGGCGCCGCCCGCCACTTACCGCCGTAGTATCGCCAGAACGGTCTAATACCCAACATCAGGCGGCCCTCGTCTTGTCGACAAGGGTGTACTTGCGCTGCCGGATACCGAGGGCAGGATTTCCCCGGAAGTGCCAACGGACCTGGACCCACCGGCCGTTCTGAAACCGTATGTGTTGTCGAACGAACTCCAGGGCCTTTTCTCCGGTCAAGTGCGGCTCGTGGGTCATGTCTCCGTCCCGTTTCGGCGGGCGGACTTCCATTTTTATCTCAGTCCAAGCGTGCAACGAAAACGGGCCGATCAGTTTTTTGTTACGGACCAACTCCCGCTGAAGCCCGGCGTGCGGTTGGTGTTGAACACGGCCGATAATCTTCGGCATGTTGATCAGCGGCAAAGCGGCCTCAGACCGAAACCGGCACACTGCAAGCACGTCCCGGCGCTCCCGATCAATCGGTTGGTTCAGCGGCGCGGATGTCGAACAGACAAAAACCGGGCCGTTCGGAGGACGAAGAAACAGCGTTGTGTTTCGTTCAGCGGTCTCAGTTTCTTCGAACAGCGCCGCATAGCGACCGCCGCCTTCTGGCGCCGCTTGTTCTATCCATGTGCGCGGCGCAGGCAAAAAACTCAGATCGGATTTTATTATCATCGTCCTTTGCCCTCTGTCGTCGCGTTCGGCCAATCTCCACCCCGTTTCGGTCAGCAATTCTCGGACCCCGGACACCTCGAACGGGACGACGCCTTCGAGGGTCTTTAGCGTCGGTGCGTCGCCGGCTAGAACCGTCGGCGCAAAAGTCCGGCCCAACATGCTCCGGATAACGGCTTGCAAAAGTGGCGGCATCAGGCGGCCTTCCTTTCTTCGTACAGGCGTTGAACCTCGGCTTTGAGGTAGTCCTGCCCTTGCTCCTTTTCACGGAGCCGCGGGACAATCCCTTCTTCGATCGTGCCCTTGACGATCAGATGAAAAATCATCGGGACCTTGGTCTGCCCCTGGCGGGCAATACGGCCGATCATCTGAAGATACAGTTCCAGCGACCACGGCACGTCGAAGAACACAAGAATGTGGCCGCCATACTGGAGGTTCAGCCCGTGGCCGGCTGACTGCGGGTGGACGAACATCAATGGCACCTTGCCGGCCGTCCAGTCCTTCTCCAACTTCGCGTCCTTGTCCAGCGCCTTACCTTGCGGGAATGCCTTTTGCAGCCGGGCCAGGTTGCTTTTGAACCAGTAGGCGACGATGACCGGGGCGCCCTGTGCTTCCTCCAGGATTTCCCGAAGTTCGTCGATCTTGTGATCGTGAACCGGAACGGCTTTCTTGTTCTCGTCGTACACGGCCCCCGAGGCGAACTGGAGCAACTTCTGGCCGAGGGCGCCCTGGGTCTCGGAAATAACTTCGACATCGCCGATCTTGATGACGAGGTCGCGTTCCAGTTTCCGGTATTGCGCCATCGTCGGTTCGTCGAACTCGATCACACGGTCGACGACAACCGGGTCCTCCAGGTCAAGGTGGTCCTCGGCCCGCATGACGAGAGCCAGTTCGCCGATCTTCTCAATGATCGCGTCGGCGGCGCCTTCTTTGAGTTTGTAGATACGTTTGTATTCGTTATAATCGAAATACTTTTCCCGGAACTTCGTGATGAACCGGCCGAACCGCTCGCCGCGATCGAGGAGGTATATCTGGGCGAACAGGTCGATATACGTCTCGGGCGCCGGGGTGCCCGTGAGTTCCCAGAACCGCTCCAGCTTCGGCCGCACCCGGACCAGAGACCGAACCCGTTGGGTTTTGTGATCCCGGAGACCGGACGCCTCGTCATAGATCGCCATGTCGTACGGCCAATGGCGGCCCCACGTCTCGACCAACCAGGGTATCCGCTCCCGGTTGATAATGTGCAAGTCGGTCGGCTCCGCCAGTTGCTCCAGGCGGATCGCCTCCTCGGTCGCCTTGCCCGCCCGGTCCGCCAGCCGCGAGGCAACGTCAGAGGCCAGCCCCAGGCGCCGGGCGGCCCGCCTGGCGGCCTGCCGGGCGGCCTTGGCCCGAGGATGGTCAGGCGTGGCCCGGATGACGGTGTACGTCAGGTCGTGCGTATGCAGCCACTTTTCGATCTCGGTGGGCCAGGTCTGGGCGGCGACCCGGAGCGGGGCGAAGATGATCACCCGGCGGACAAGGCCCAGTTCCTTCAGGACGACGATAGCTGTCAGCGCGGTTATCGTCTTCCCGAGGCCCATGTCGAGCCAGTACGCCCCGAACGGCGTCTCGACCAGGAACCGGACGCCGTCCCACTGGTAGGGGTTCATGTCGGTCGAGGACTTCACAGGTCGCCCATCAGGATCTCGGTGTGGCGCCGCCACTCGGCTTGCAGGACCGCCCAGGCTTCGGTTCGGCCGTCCGCAAAGAAGGCTCGGGCGCCATGGTCCCGGAGCGACTTGACTCGGCGCTCCTGGAGGACGGCCCGCCGGCCGCCCTTGGCTCGCTTCACTTCGATCCACACATGCAGGCCCCCCTTGACGAACACCCGGTCGGGCCAGCCGTTACGGCCGACCTTGATGACATCCCAGCCGTCAGCGAGCGCCCACTTGCGTAGGTCGGCTTCGTCAGCGGACTCCAGACGCTCACGGTAGGGCACGCCGCAGGGCCTCCTGGGCGGCCCGGTTGCGGGCCAGGGTGTCCCGTAGGTCGAGGCCCCACGGCCCCCGGTCGACCGTGGCCTCGGGCAGCCGGCGCAGGCAGTCTTCGACATACTCGTCGGTCATCTCGATTCCCGTGAAGTCGAAGCCCTCGGCCCGTGCCGCGGCCCCGGTCGTCGCGGTGCCGGCGAACGGATCGAGGATGCGACCGCCGGGCGGCGTGATCAGGCGGGCGAGCCACCGGAGGAGGGCGATCGGTTTGACGGTCGGGTGCTGGCTGCCCATCCGTTCGGCCTTGTTCGCCTTGGACGAATACCTAAACCTCAACCCGTTTCCGCAGCCCGGAACCCCAGGACCCTCGCTCTTTGGCGTGATGTTGAATGTGGCACGGCCGGCAGAGCCATCGGACATCCAGCGGCTTACCGTAATCGTCGTGATGCCGGTCGGCTGTCTGGTTGCCACACTTTTCGCACGGCTGTTTTGCAGGGAGAGCTTTGGCTGCGGCGCGCCGCACGAGGACGCGGCCTCTAAACTCCGCATCGTCGCGGTAACGGTCTCGGCTAGTAGAAGCAATTCGCTCGCTGTTGCGTCGATAAAAAGTTCCTTCAAGTCGCGGCCGGACCTGATCTTTCGAAGAGCAAGATTTTGAACAGTAGACGTTCCGGGTAAGGGTGACCGGGTCCCCGCAGACTTTACACCGCGAGCGGGGTTTTCGTCGGCCGGTCGCCGCGCATTCGACGGAACAGTATTCTCGGCCGTCCGAAGCAAACGCCCGGAAAGCCGTTCCACAAACTCGGCACACTCCGACGGACGCGGCGGTTTGGCCTCGGCGCTGGGCGATATGTTGCCCGGCGCAAACCCGTCCGCAGTACTTTCGCTGCCGCCCCCGTCTGTCGACGCAGACAGGCTTTCCGCAGCCGTTTTGACACTCAGGCAAGAAGCCTCCGCGGTTTCAGTTTCGCTGACTATGTCTACGTCCCACGACCAAAGCAAGGTGCAAAGAGCGTTGTGCAGCAATTCATCTTCGGTGTACCCGAGGGCCGGGAAGAACCGTGCGGCGGAACCGCCTTCGGTGTACGACTCTCGGCCGGTCTCTTGTCCTTTGTGCCCTGTCGTCGATATGCCGCCGGCCCCGCGCTTGGCCGGCGTAGGGCCTGGCGCGCGGTCGCCGAACCGCCCGAACGCCTCCAGCACTTCGGGCGATCCGTCGTGCAAGATGTTCGGGGGCCATCGGCCGGCGGGATCATCGGGTTTCGGGTCTCTCGCGTAGTTCGCGCCAGACATCGCGACGTTTTCGCTGGCCTTGCTGCCGGACTTGCTCCAACCAGAAGCCCGAGGCTCGGCCGAAGGAACGCGGCAGCCGTCTATGTTCAGTCCGCCGCATCCGTGCGCCAGGACGTTCCGTGCGACCGTGCCTTCCAAGGGCTTGCGGACCAACAGGATTGGCTCATGGGCGGGCTTCAGGGCTGTGCCATAGCCGGTCCAGGCGGCGGCTTCCTCGGTAGCCGGGACGTACTGGCGGGCGTTCCGGTCGACCGCTTCCGGGTCGCCCATCCAAGCGGATTGCCAACCGGGGTTCCCTTCGTCGCCGCGCATCGCCCCTCGGGCGATCCAGCCGGCATGAGCGGCGGACTTAGGGTCGCCGAACGTCCCGG
>Ga0075458_10000558_pt1 | contig 12273 bp, 13 predicted proteins | sample DEB3_08_DNA_FD_77576 | JGI IMG/M metagenome (GOLD analysis project Ga0075458, IMG submission 77576) | Aqueous microbial communities from the Delaware River and Bay under freshwater to marine salinity gradient to study organic matter... | ecosystem: Environmental > Aquatic > Marine > Coastal ... | reverse complement strand
TGGGTAGCCGCCCATTCTTTTCAATGAACTCGGCGCGTGTCATCTGCCAAGGCTGCTTCACTCCATCCGCCGCGCCCGTACTCATGTCAGGATTGGACAGCGCACTTTCGGGGGCGGTTTCAGGAGCGCCAACGGGTGATTGTGCGGCTGGCTTGCGTTGACCAACGGGAGGCGATACGAAAACGTAGTCCTTCAAATCGGACGGCATGAGCCAAGTTTCATAAACGGTAACGTCCTTTTTGCCGATGCGCTCTTGCTTGGCGGTCGCGAGGTTTTTCTCAGCGGAATAGGCATCACTCCAATGAATGACAACCTCGCCAGTATTGGCAACGGTGCGAATCACTCCGCGCTCTTTCGGATCGTGGACATTGTAAATCTCGCGGCCTCGGGAGTTTTCGACGGCTAGATAAACTTGATCCAAGTGGATATTACCCGCCTCCTTGGACTGTTTGATAGACTGCTCACGTTCCGCATTCCATTTGGCCGAGTCGAAAGCCTCCGCAGGCTGCTTTGCTGCTTCTTTGGTTTTAGCCTTCGCGGGCTTCTTCTTGGCGTCCGGCTTCACAGTCCCGCCTTCGTAGCCGTATTCGGCCAGCACTTCGCGGATCGCCATGATTTCGGCCTCCACGACCTTCTTGCCGCCAGCCGTCACGAGGTCAAGGAACTCGCGGAGGCTTTCCAGGATGGCATCGAGGGCCAAGAGAACCGCTTCCGTGATGGAGCCGGTAGCGCGGAGCTGATCGAGCATGCGCAGGCCTTCCATTGCCCGCATCCAGTCGGCTTCCGGCAGGGTGTCGCCATAGGCTTCCTGCACAGCTTGGCGCATCTCGGCTGTGAAATGGCTGTTCCAGATGTCGCCATACCACGCATCACGCCACGTCTCGAAGGGCATGGCGCGCAACACGCGACCGGCCGATTGCTCGCCCGCGAAGAGACGACGAGCCGCTTCCATGTTGGCAGAATGCCGGATTTCTTCATCAAGGAGGGCTTCGACACGCTTTCCAGCGGTGGCGTTATCGGTCACGCCAATGCTTTCGAGTTGCTGAATGATCGTCGGGACGTGGAACGACACCTTGCCGTCAGGTTCAAGCCACATGCCGCCCGATGCTACGCGGCTAGGCTTCTTGGACTCCTTGAGCAGCGCCTTGATGCGCGGCGACTTGGCGGCAATGCGCCCGATGGCCTCGCGGGTGACTTTCTCGATGGCTTTGGCGGGGAGCGGCTTGCCAGCGGGCGCTACTCCAGTTCCTGCGGTAGCTCCCTGCGTCGGTGCTTGTGCAGGCGGTTGGACTGGCACCACGGGCACGATCCCCGGTTGCGGCATGTTTTGTCCACCGCTTTGCTGCGGCTGAACGGGCGTCGAATTGTTCGGCTCATTTTGAAGGGCGGTTTCGATGTTGGCGACGATCTGCTTTAAGGCGGCATTCTGGCTACCGTCCATCAGGCCACGCACATAGGCCAGAAACGCCTTGAGGAACTTCTTGAAGCCTTTGGACTTGGCAGACGTGCGGCCCTTCCAGCGGCCTTCCACGATGGCCCGCAAGGCTTCCTCGAACTTCTGGCGCTGGCTGAGTTTGTCGTAGCCGTTGTATTCGCGGCCCATGAAATCATTCAGCGCGGCGTCAAACTCGGGTGAGGCTGGATCAACGGCCAGCATCGCGGCAGCGTGCAGTTCTGGATTCTCGGCAGCAAATGCCAGCGACAAGCCATGAATAGCTTCATGGTCGAGCGTGTCGGCCATTGCGCCCTCAGCCTGTTCACCAATGAGAACGACATGCGGCACTCCGTTGACGCTTTGAGTAACGCCTTTCCGGCCCTTGGCTACTTTCCTGCCAAGAATCGCCTCGGCCTCGGCAGTATTGTTGACCACACGGACAACCACACCCTTGCCTTTCAGGGTGGCGAGCAGCTTCGAGCGTTTTTTTGCCACTTTGGGAAGCGCCTTCATGGCTGGCGCTTGTGCGCTCAGTTCAGCGGCGGCTTGAGTTTCGGCAGGGGTAGCCGGTGCCGTTTTCCCAGCTTTCGGCATAGCCTGCGTCTTGGCATCTACCTTGGCAACAACAGCCTGAGCGGCGGGCGTCTGGTTCGCAGGCTGGCGCAGAAGATCGACCATCGTGGGCGCACGCTGGACGAGCGAATCGAGCAGCGCTGGCGGGACATCGACACGAACTCCAGCCGGGAGGCGATAGACGCCGGGTGCAACGGTCGAGACGGCAGGAGCGCCAACAGTGCGCTGGGCGGGCGGTCCCGCGACATCGGCAGGCAAGACTTGAGCCTGCTGGAACACGATGGCGTTGTTGCCGCCTTGTGCCATGAGGGCTTTCGCTTCCGCTTCCGTGAAGTCGCGGGCACCGCTGGCAGCTTTGGCGGCTCCGGTGTAGAGAGGACGCTCCGCTTCCGGGATCTCTCGAAGTTGATCCATGGCCATGAAGGCGCTGGAAGTCGCGAGTTCGAGTTCTTTGGCGGCGCTATCGAGTTGCACGCGAGCGGCGAGCAATTCAGGGGTCAACGGCAAGGTTGCATTCCCAGCGGCGGCGTCCTGGTGGAGCGCCAGTTCTTGCTCGAAGGTGGCGAGCGCAGACTGGTAGGAGGCTCGGGCCTGAGCCTGCGCCGGGTTGTCCTGCAAGCCCTGCCATGCGTCGAAGTCCGCGACCGTGAGAGGCTTGAAGCCCGGAACGGACTCCATGCGGCGATTCAGTTCCTCGACGTAGCCAGCCTTGCGCTTTTCCCACTCGGCCCCTGCCCCGCGATTCTTCCACGCCTGCCCGACCGCAGCGGCCCCGGCGAACATGGGCGTCAGGACAAGGCCACCAGCGGCACCCATGAGCATCTGTTCTCCAATGCTGGCGGCGTTCGGGTCCGGCTCGCCAATCGCGGCAACGCCTTCCTCCAGTGCTTCCATCGGAGCAGCGGCGGCGGCGTTCTTGCCGACCTGCACGGCGGCATTCCGCACCTTGTCGGCGCGAGTGAGCGGTTGCCCGAAAGTGGGCGACTTGATGCCCGCCTTCGCGAATGCCTCGCCCATGTTGGCGAGGCCGGTCCCGACCGCCTGCCGGGCTTTCCCGAGTGCGGTGGCCGTTTTGGCAAACACCGTGCTGGAATCGGCCAGCTTCGAGAATGCGGCGCTGGCTTGGCGGCGGATCGCGGCCCGGATGCCAGTCTTGACACCTTGGCGGGCGGCGCGCTCGGCGATGATTTCCGGCGTGGCGGCTCCGGCTGTTACCCACGCGAGGCCCGCTTCGGCTGCCGTGCTGGCGATTTCGGTAAGTAATTCCTGACGGCCAGCGATGAAGCCGCCTTTGAGCAAGCCCCAAGCGGAGTCGGGATCATCCGTTTCGTCGGCGGTCACGCGAGCGAGCGTTTCAGCGGCTTCCTGCCCTTCAAGGCCCATGATCTTCCCGGCTTCCGCGATGAGATGTTGCGCGGCCTTGGGATCATCGGCGCGGTTCAGTACACGAGAGATGCCAATGAGCTTTCCGGCTTGCTCGGGCGTGAGATTGATCGAAAGCCCCTTGGCTCGTCCGATGACATCGCCCGCGCTGGCGACACGCGGCGCGGAGACGTAGGCCGAAACTTCCGCCTGAGTCTTGCGGTCCTGGCCGTCGAGCATCAGGAGACTGGAAAGCTGATCGAACGCAGCCGGATCGGCGGTCGTGAGATACCGGGACAGTGCGGCCCGCAACATCGGGTCGCGGTTCACATTGAAGGTATCGCGGGACGTGTTGAGCGCCTTCGCGGCATCGTCCGTCAGTTCGTGGTAGCCGTCATAGGCAATGCCCGCGATCTTGTCCGCGAGTTCATCAGGCGGAGCATCGCCGGGATTGGCCGTCTGTGCCCATGCGCGGAGTTCCGAGAGCGAGTTCTGGACATCATCCCGAGTCCGCATCTTGTGGATGAAGGAGCCGGTGCGCTTCTGCCAATCGGTGAACTGCTGCTCGGACAGGCGGCCCGCTTCCGTCTCGTAGCCGGTCCACTTGGCGAGCTTTTGCGGCACATACGCGGCGGCCTGCCCGCCGATGCCGACCATCGGCATGAGGAGTTCTTTCAGGAAGCCGCCGACCTTTGAGGCCGTGCCTTCCTTGACGTGCTGGGCGAGCAATTCCTGGCGGCGCTGCTCCAGGATGGTGCGATCCACCACGACGCCCGACGTGGCCTTGCTGGCGACGCCATCCATGACGCGGTTGATGACAGCGGCCTTGTTGCCAGCCTCCCAATCGGCTTTCGCGGTCGCACTGGTCGCGAGCACGCGGCCAAGCTCCTGCTCGATGGCGGGGCGGCTGTAATTGACGGCATCGACGCCGTGGAACTTGTCCAGCATCATGCGGCCGTCTTGAATCGAGAGCTTCCCGGCCCGGACCATGCCCCGGATGTCATCTTGGGACAGTCCAGCGGCAGCAAGAGCCGATTCGGCGGCCTCCTGGGTATCGGCAGATTGCACGGCCGCCAAGCCATCGACCATAAGGCCGCGAAGCTCCGCCGAATTGAAGGGCTGTTCCGCTGGGGCCGGATAGGTGCCAGACAGGTACACGGGAACGCCGTCCTTATCCGCATTGGCAATCAAATCTGCGGCGCGGTCATGCAGGCCGCCAGCCGTCGCGACCGTGATGCGGTTGGCGTCAGGATCATAGGACGCAAACTCATTGTCGCCATAGCGAAGCTCAAAGTGCCCGAGAGGATTGGCCGTCACGTTCACGTTTGCCGGGTCCGTGATCCCGAGAGCCTTGGCGGCGAGCGTTTGGGCCTCGGCGGTGCTCTTGGGCTTCGCGGCGGGATTCAGGGCCGCGACACCATCGAGCATCGTCTGGAGCAGGGAAGGGCGTTCCTGGCCTTGGAAACCGGCTTGCCAAACCTTCTGCATCGTCTTGGCCGTTTCGGGCAAGGCGGCACGCTGCACTTCGGGCGCGAGCGGGTCGCCGGTCGCCTCCATGTCGGCCAAGGTCGAGAGGTCGGCCAAACGCGGATCGGACGCGAGCGCATCCGTGCGGGCCTGCCAGTCCGGTTTCGTGACATCCTGCCCGGCCTTCGCAGCTTCCTCCATGCGGCGGATTTCAGCTTGGGCGCGACGGTTCTCCTTGAGGGTTTCGAGCGCGAGGGCGTCCCGGCGTTCCTGCATGGCCTGAATCTCAGCGGCAGCCGGATCATGGGCCGCTTTGGCGTCCATGAGGGCTTTTTCGGTCATGGCGCGGTTCTTCACCCACGCATCCGCTTTGGCGATTTCGGCGGGGGAATCGACCTTGCGGCGCATCGGCTCCACACCTTCGCCAAGCGTCGTGACGGCATAGAAGCCATCGGCAGTCTGCTCGTAGGTGCTCTTTTCCTTCGCGAGCTTGTCGGCGGCCTCTTGGGCAGCGCGGAGGCGTTCCCGGACGGGCTGCAAGAGCGTGTCCTTCTGCGCGAGTTGAAGCCGCAGTTCTTCGGCGGCCCCGCTGCGCTCGTTTTGGGCAAGCTGGGCGGCATTCTTGCGCTTCTCCACGGCGGCCTTGTTGGCGACGAGAGGATCAATGCCGACGACACGAGGCTGGACGCTGCCCGTCGCCGGGTCCGTGACATCGACGATGCGGCTCCCTGTGCTCGGATCGACGCGGAACAGCGGCTTCGTGCCTGCGGGCTGCCGCATGGTCTGCTTGGTGCCGTCCGGGCCGGTCACGTCGAAGGAATAGAACGTCTCGCCGGTCGGGTCTGGCTCGGAGCGGATGGCATCGAAAGGCACCTCATACCGTTGGCCTCGGGCGTCCCGGTAGGCCACGGCCCCGCCTTGGTCGCTGATTTGCGGCTCGCCGACGAATCCGGCCTCATAGACGGGCTGGCCGTCCTCGTGGCGCTGGATCGTCTCGGCTCCGGTGGCATCCGGCGCGACCTTGACGCCCTGGCGCTTTGCGTTCGCGAGCGCGGCCTTTTGGGCGCGTGCAGCTTCTCGGGCCGCTTCCTCTTGGGCCTGCTGCGCTTGGGCTTGTTCCTTCTGCTGCTGGGCGAGGAAATCTTGCTCGGCGGCCATCCGTTCCATCTCGGCAACGGCAGCGTCTTGGGTTTGCAAATCAGGGCGGCGGGTCGGGAATGGAGACATGGGAACGGAAGTCCGGTCGGGCTGCGGTATTGCAGGGGCGAACGGAGGCGTGCCGCTTTGACGGGTGAGATTTTCGAGAAATCAAGCCGGGCTTGCCGATACCAGAAAATAATATAATCTGCCATGAACCACGTCATGCAGCACGCCAATCTTCATTGGGCACAAATCATGGTCCGCGACCAGAAGCGGAAACTGATGGTCATGCCCTCGAACAACTCCAGTGCCATCGTGCATTTTTGGGCTGGCAGATACGAGGGCCGGATAGGCTGGCTCGTGGGGCCATCTGCGATGAAGAAGACAAAGCTCCGCCCGTGGATGCCGTTCGCACTCGACAACGACGCCTTCGCAAGTTGGACAACGGGCCGCCCATGGGATGAGGCGGCGTGGCTGGCAATGCTGGGGGGGGTACGCGCTCAAGGACTGACGCCGCGCTGGGTGCTCGTGCCCGATGTCGTGGCAGATCGTGACGCCACGTTGGCGAAGTGGGAGAGGTACGCCCCCGTTGCAACTCGCTACGGCTGGCCACTTGCCATCGCCGTTCAGGACGGCATGACGCCCGCAGACATTCCGGCCAATGCGTCAGTGATCTTTGTGGGGGGCACAACTGAATGGAAATGGCGCTCGCTGCCCATGTGGGCAAAAACGGGAATGCGCGTTCATGTCGGGCGAGTGAATGAAGTCGAAAGACTCCACATCTGCGAACGCTGGCGGGTCGAATCGGTGGATGGCACCGGGTGGATGCAAGGCACCGAAAACGGCAGGCAAGCAAAGGCGCTCGGGCAATGGTTGGAGGGCAAAGCCACGCCACTCCCCGAACTAGCCATTGCGGCTTGATACAACACTGTGAACTTGTGAACTGTTGTGGCTTTCTTTGTGCGATCCACTCCACAACCTCGCAAAATCAATCCTTGTGTCGTGTCCCCTTATCTCCACGGGTTGAAGTTTGGGCGTTTCGGACCTGATCCGAAGGGGTGATTTTGCCTTGTGTAGCGAGGAGAAATGCACAAATGCACAAAATGGAAGAAAAAAACGAACATTGTGGAAGGTTTGTGTGATTCTTTATGGCGACGGTTTTTCAGCGCAACGGCTCGAAGGTTTGGATTGCGGCTCTCCGGGTATGGAGTGCCGAAAAGGGCCGTTTCGTGTGGGTTCAGAAGCCGACCGGCACGCGAGACAAGGCGGCGGCCTCGGGGATCGCTGCCATGCTGGAGCAGGCCAACGGAGCCGCAAAGGCCGGGACGATGACGCGAGAAAAGGCGCTGGCGCTCGTGAACGACATCCTGCGTCTGGCCGGTGCCGAGTCCGTGACGCCGTGCCCGTCGCTCCAGAACGTCGCCGATGAGTTGTTGGAAGCCGTCGAGGTGTCGCCCGGCAGTCTGCGGCGCTATGGGGCGCATTGGGCCGCCATCCGGGCTTGGGCGGGCAAACGGGCGCATTCCCCCATCTCGGCCTTCACGGTGGACGACATGCAGGAGCTTTACCGCGATCTGCGCAAGCGGTTCAGCGGCACGACCGCGAACGCGCATCTGAATTTCGCCTCCATGATCTTCAAGCGTGCGATGGCGCGAGGGCATCGAGCCAACAACCCGACGCTAGGAGTGATGCGCCAAAGCTCCGGCGCGGTCGAGAAGGGCACCTTCACGCGGGGCGAGACTGCCGCGATCCTGCGGGCGATCCGGCGAGGCCGCGACAAGGGCAAACGGGCATGGCTGGCGCTGGTGTCGCTGGGATGGCATACCGGGCACCGCATCCAAGACCTGCTTTCCGTCACGAAGGCCAGCATTGAGGGCGATTTGCTCACGATCCAGCCCGCCAAGAAAAAGAGCCGTGGCGGCCGTATGGTGGTCCTCCCGCTGCCGCGATGGCTTGCCGCAATGGTCGTGCGCCTGGGCGACTTCAAGGCACTGCACCACGCCGACAACCGCAACGGCAAGGTGTCCGAAGGCTTCATTGCTTGGATGGAAAAGGCCGGGATTGATCCGAAGCGCGTCGAACGCGGGGCGCGGGCTGTTCACGTCAAGAGCTTCCATTCGTTCCGGCACTCCATGCAATCACGCCTCACAGCGGCGGGCGTGTCGGGTGAACTGGCGCGGCTCGTAACTGACCACGATTCCCCGCAGGTCGCCCGGCGCTACGTTCACGCCGAAATTCAGTCCTTGCGCGAGGCTTTGTCCTTGGCTCGGTCCCGGAAGTCTCCGGCGTCGTGACAGTAGCGCCAAAGAACGAACTCGCACAGGGACGAGAACGACCGGCATTCGATTTTGGCTCGGCGCTTTGCGGCCTTGAGGATGAGCGGGTCAATCGTGATGCTGGAATTGGTCTTGCCGGGCATTATGTAATAATATACACTTATGAACTTGTGACAATGGCAAGTTTGTCCAGTGTCCAACTCATGTGCCTCGTGACCGCATGGCGCTTCCGGCCTGCCTCGCCTGGGGTCGCAAACGGCCACGCTTCCGCGAGGGCTTCCGTGAAGCCGTAGCCACGGCGGCGGACTTCGGCAGGAGAACGCGGGCCTTTGAGGTAGTGACCGCGCAACGGGCCGGTTGTGATCTGGAGGGCGTTCATTGCTGCGGGTATCCGTTGATTGTGTCTTGAGCCTTGATGGCGTCGAGAATGCCCTCTGCGAGTTGATCGGCGATTTGTTGCGCCAGTTGCTTTCTTTCGCTGTCGATGCGAGCCGCCATCATTGGCGTGTGGCCGCTCGCCAGCATAGCCGTAATAGCATCGTCGCAACGGTCTATTGGGCGGAATGGCATTGGCTCGCGTTTGAACGCTTCAACGTTCAAAGCCTGCCGGTGAAGTTTGCCATCGGGAGTTTCGACGGCGAGGTGAAAGCGGTATAGGGTGTTCATACTGTTGCGGTTCCATGCACGATGCGTTTCAAAAGCTGGCCTCGCTCGCCAACTCCGGTCTTGGAAAGACGAAGCAGTTTCGCGTCTAGCTTGTCCTGCTCGACCAGTGGCAGAGACGACCACGGAAGCGTCATGGTATGCGGCCCCTGACAGAGCAAGTCATAGCGGGCCAAGCCCTTGATGTAGGCCGAAAGCGAAGGATAGCCAAGAGCCTTGGCGCGGCGCTCGATTGCGTCGTCCAGGTCGGGAGAGAGTTTCAGGGAACGGGATGGCATCGTGTCAAGTGTGTGTTGGTGATACCCGGTCTTACTGGCCCTGCGTTGCTGGTGGTTTGCCATCGTGCGAATGTTGCGCATGACGATAACAACGAGTCAGAACGCCGACGAGAAGCACAAGGAGAATGAAGGCTGGAAGGATTGCGCGCATGTTACTTTCGTTTTGCCCCGGTCTGCTCCTTGGGGCTATGTTTGACCTTGGGCATTTGTCCTGGCTTTGGCTGCGCTTGCGCAATCCATCGCAAATACTCCGCGAGATTGGAAAATCCCGCAGTTTTGGAAGCCTTCTGTAACAAGGCTTTCTCATCTTCACTCGCCCAAAAGGTGACGAGTTTTTTGTTAGGGTCGTGTGGTCCGCTCATGCGGCATATATACGCACAATCAAAAAAGAATCAAATTTTACTTGCAAGCGTATATACGCCCGATAAGCGTATAGACGCCAACTCGAACCAAACACCATGCCTCACATCCAAGTTAAACTAGATCACGAGTCCGACGAATTGATTCAGACTCTCGCAACCAAGGAGCGGCGGAGCAAACGCGAGCAACTGGCTTTTTCGGCCATCACGCATGCGCGCTCCATTCTTCCAGATTTCAAGCCCACCAAGAAGAAAGGAGCCAACTCCAAGTGAGAACTCCTATCTCCAAACTGCTTGAGCGCGCCGCCCATGCGCTGCCGCCGCAACGTCCATCCCGCTCCTCGTGGGCACCGTTTTATCCGGTCGTCAAAACGCTCATCGGCAACGGCCATAACGTGCTGTCCGCCGTCGAGTGGCTGATCGCGCAGAAGGAAATCAAGCCTGCGGAGCGCCAGAAGGCTTACCGCGCTCTCCTTGCCATGCACAACCGCCACACCGTCACGCCATGAAGCCCCGTTACCGTCTCCCCGATGACCTCCCGTGGTGGCACGAACTCGCCCGTGCGGTCGTGTTCATGCTGCTCCTCGTCGTTTTGGTCTTTGCCTTCCTGGGCATTGGCCGCTGATACCAGTTCCTAATACCCGCCCAACAACCACCCATGTGCCAGCCTTTGACCCCACGAAACGAACACGAAGAGACTTTTGGCGTCTCGCGTATTCTCCACGACGGCCCGACCTGCGACAACTGCGGCGAGCCTACCACTGAGCACGGCACCTGCCCGGCGTGCGTGCAACTGCTCCGCGAACTGGAGGCCGACGACGCTTGGAGCGTGTGGCTTGCTGGCCTCAAGTCACGATTTGACCAAGACCGCATGGATGCCGTGTCAGACTCGCTCGGCGGCTGGAAATACGTCGGAGGCGACATCATGCACGAACGCACGCGGCACGGCATCGGCATCGCATCGGCAAACAATCTCCGATTCCTCGCCCCAGGCCATCGCGGCCACCTAATTTTCAGCGACCAGCACGGCCTTCCGGTGGTCATCGTCCACGGCGGCACGGATTACCAGCACCCCGATTGGACCGCGACTTTTACGAGTTGCACGCCGCACGAAATCATTTTGGCCGCCTGCAACGCGGTCATCCACACAAACCAGTAAGCCCAACAACCCATGACCAACACCAACAAGTTCAAGCCCAACGTGCGCTCGCTTAACCGCGTCCGCTATTACCCGAATCGCGCTGGCGCGTTCTACCAGCGCACGGACGGGACGTTTATCCGCGCCGTCCCCGTATCTCTTGGCCGCCGCACGATGATGCGTCGCTGCGATCAAGAGGGCAAGATCATCGAGCGCATTCGCATGAGCAAAAAGCTCCGCATCTTCATTCGCCGCGCTCGCGCCAGTCTCGCCGCCAAAATTGCCTGATACCAGAAACTACCAGCCCAACGACCACACCCATGAACGACACCCAAACCGAAGTTTTGCCACCTGAATCACGCGAGTCTATCGCGCTGACGATCCCAAACGCGGAGGCTTTGCCGCCTTCGATGCTGACCAACATTCGCGAAGGATTCCAAGACGCTTTCGCGCAAGCCGAATCTTGGCGCGAAAAGGCGCTCGCCATCAAGGTCACGTCCTTGGCCGACAAGGAAGCGATGAAACAGGCCCGCGAAATGCGCCTCGCCTTGAAGAACATCCGCGTCGAAGCCGAGAAGAAGCGCAAAGCCTTGAAGGAAGACGCCCTCGTGATGGGCCGCGCCATCGACGGCGTGAACAACCTGCTTCTCGCCGCTATCCAGCCGCTTGAACGCCACTTGGAGGAACAGGAGAAGTTCGCGGAACGCCTTGCCGAGCAGGAACGCCAGCGCCGTCTCTCCGAGCGCACGGAAGCCCTTCAACCCTACCTTGAAGCCGGTCAGGCTGTCCCGGCCCTCGACGTGATGACAGACGACCAGTTCGCCAAGTACCTCGACGACGCGAAGCTGTTGCACGCCGCCAAGATCGAGGCCGCGAAGAAGGCCGAGGCCGAACGCATCGCCCGCGAGCAGGCCGAAGCTGCCGAGCGTGAACGTCTCCGCATCGAGAACGAACGTCTCCGCGCCGAGGCTGCCGAGCGTGAAGCCAAGGCGAAAGCCGAGCGCGAGGCCGCAGAGCGTGCGCAGCGCGAGGCCGCCGAGAAGGCCCGCAAGGAGCGCGAAGCCCTCGAAGCAAAGGCGAAGGCCGAGCGCGAGGCTGCCGAGCGTGAACTGGCCCGGATCAAAGCCGAGCAGGAAGCCGCCGCCAAGAAAGAACGCGAGGCCCGCGAGAAGCTGGAGCGCGAACTTGCCGCCAAGAAGGCCGAGGAGGAAGCCAAAGCCAAGGCCGAAGTCGCCGCCGCCAAAAAGGCCGCCGCCGCGCCGGATAAGACCAAGCTCCGCACCATCGCGGCGTCTGTGCGCGCCATCCCGTTCCCCACTGTCGCCACACCCGAGGCCAGCGCCATCCTGGCCGACATCGCCGCCAAACGCGAGTCCTTCGCGAAGTGGATCGAAGCCCAAATCTCCCACCTGTAATCCATCATGAGCGAAACCCAACTGGCGCACGCGCCCCAAAAACAAACATCTGCCTTGGCCGTCATGGCTGGCAAGTTCAACGTCGAGCCTGCCAAACTGCTCGAAACTCTCAAAAACACCGTTTTCCGCAACGCTACGAATGATGAGCTTTTGGCGCTTGTGGTCGT
>Ga0075458_10000555_pt1 | contig 12295 bp, 10 predicted proteins | sample DEB3_08_DNA_FD_77576 | JGI IMG/M metagenome (GOLD analysis project Ga0075458, IMG submission 77576) | Aqueous microbial communities from the Delaware River and Bay under freshwater to marine salinity gradient to study organic matter... | ecosystem: Environmental > Aquatic > Marine > Coastal ... | reverse complement strand
TTTTTTTAAAAGAGGAGATTAACGTTTTTATAGTAATTGCGGCTGTTTTGGCTTTTGTAGGGGTGATTGTGAGTAACGGGGGAGTCAGTTTAAGCAAGGGTGCTTTTATAGCGCTTTTGGCGGCGGTAAGTTACGGAGCTCTCGGGTTTTTTTCCAAAATAGCCACAATGCACCACAGAGCAGCCGCCGTGACGGCATGGCAGATAATAATTTCTGTTTTTATAACGGCTCCTTTTTTGTTTTTGAGTGACTGGCGTTTGAGTGTTCAGGCGATAGTAATAGCGTTTATTACGGGTACGGTGCATACGGCGCTTGCGCTTTTTTTATGGTATGACGCTCTTAATTACATAAAAGTCTCAATCGCATCCGTTTTACAGTATCTTGATATAGTGTTTGCAATGGTTTTGGCGTTTTTGTTTTTGGGGCAGGTTCCGAATCTCAATCAGCTGATCGGGGCTGTATTAATTTCGTTTGCCGGGGTGCTCAGTACGTTTAAAATAAAAAAGAGTTAAACTTTTAAGCTAATTTTAAAATAAATTCCTTATAATTAATAGTAAATTAATCTAAGGAGAAAGCGATGTTAAAGAAAATTTCAGCAATGCTGGTGACTGCAGGCGCACTGCTTGCATCAACAATGACACTGGATATGAACTGTGTTTACGGACCTAACAACTTCCATACAAAAGGTGCCGAAACGTTTGCGAAGTTGGTTGAAAAATATTCAAACGGAACGATCAAAATAAGGGTTCATGCCGGAAACGCCCTTGTTAAAGGCAATCCTTTAAAAGCGGTAAAAAACGGTGTTGTGCCTATTAGTGATATGTTTTTGCCGTTTACTTCGGGCGGGGGTAAAGTATTCGGTATTTCTGCGCTTCCGTTTATTGCAAAATCATATGACGACGCATACAGACTGTATGAACTCTCAAAACCAGCTTATCAGAAAGTTTGCAGAAAGTGGAATCAGAAACTTCTTTATGCGGTAAGCTGGCCTCCAAGCGGTCTGTATACGAAATGGGCGGTTAAAAGTCTTAAAGATTTCAAAGGCATTAAAGCTAGAACATACGACAAAAACTCCGCGAAATTTATTCAGCTTGCAGGCGGAAGTGCCGTGGCGCTTCCATGGGCTGAGGTTTATTCTGCTCTGAGAACAGGGCTTGTAAATGCCGTGGTTACTTCTTCGGTATCCGGAAAAGACGGTAAATTCTGGGAAGTTTTAAGCCATTTTACAAAAATCAACTACGCATATCCTCTTCAGGGAGTGAGTATCAATCTTGATTACTGGAACGCAATGACTCCGGCTCAGAAAAAAGCTATAATGAGAGCCGCAAGAGAAACTGAGGAGATGCAATGGAAAGTTTCCAAAGAAGAGGACGCAAAAGCGCTTAAAACACTTCAGGCTCACGGAATGGTTGTTGAAGACGCAACGCCTACTCTTAAAAAAGAGCTTGACGGTATTGCCGAAAAAATGTTGAACGACTATCTTAAAGACGCACCAAAAGACGTAAAAGAAATCTTTAAAAAATACAGACAATGAAAAAAATAATTAAATTTTTTGAAAAGCTCTTGGATCTGGGGGCTTTTTTCTCTTCCATAGCTTTTATACTGTTAACGGGACTAATACTTGTGGAGATATTCTCACGTGCAATATTTAACCACTCTACAATGATTGTGGATGAGTACAGCGGTTATTTTTATCTGGCTTACGTGTTTTTAGGGCTTGGATACACCTTTAAAGAAAACGGCCATATAAGAATAACCATTATTTATTCCAAGATGCCTAAAAAAATAAGAAAAATTATGGATTTTGTTGCGGGAAGTATCGCACTGGCGGTGGTGGGATTTATATTTTACCGCTCGATTCTTTTATGTTGGGAATCATACAGTTACGATATGGTAAGCGAGAGTGTGAGTGAGACTCCGTTATATCTTACTCAGATACCTATGGTGGTGGGGCTTTTTATTTTTATGCTTTCGATTATAGGATTTTTAATAAAGGTTGTAAATGATAAGTGATCCTTTGGTACTCACGGCGGTACTTGTCGTTGTGATGTTTGCGTTTTTGCTTATGGGTGTGTGGATAGCGATATCGTTGATCGTAACGGGAATAGTGGGGATGCTGATTTTTAAACTTAATCTTCCTCCTGTTATCAGTATCTGGGATAAAATCGGCTCGCTTCTTGCGAGTTCGATGTATGATACGCTTAATTCCTGGTCTTTGGCGGCTCTTCCGATGTTTATTTTTATGGGAGAGCTTTTATTCAGAAGCGATATTTCCACCAAACTGTTTAACGGACTGATCCCATGGTTTAATAAAATTCCGGGAAAACTTCTTCATATAAACGTGGCGGCGTCTTCACTTTTTGCCGCCGTTTCAGGCTCATCCGCCGCTACTACCGCAACTGTCGGGAAAATCACCTTAGAAGAGCTTAAAAAAAGAGGTTATGACAAAAAACTGGCAATAGGGTCTCTTGCCGGAAGCGGGACACTCGGGTTTTTGATACCGCCGAGTTTAATTATGATTATTTACGGGGTTTTGGCGGATGTATCCATCGGTAAGCTCTTTATCGGAGGGATTTTGCCGGGACTGTTGCTTGCGAGTGCATATTCTGCGTATATTATAATCATTTCCAAAATTAAAAAAAACGTAACCCCCAAAGCCGAAAAAGAGTATACCTGGGCTGACAGGATAAGGGCTATTAAAGAGCTGATACCCGTTTTTTTGCTTGTGGCTCTGGTGCTTGGAAGTATATATGCAGGATTTGCAACTCCTACAGAAGCCGCGGCTCTTGGTGTTCTTGGGAGTTTGCTTTTATCAATTTATTTTAAAACGCTTACGTGGGATGTTTTTAAAACCTCAATGCTAAATTCGATTAAAACCACGGTGATGATAAGTTTTATTATAGCTGGAGCCGGGTTTCTCTCGCAGGTGGTGGAATATTTGGGAATTGCAAGGGCGGTCAGTGAATGGATAGCCTCAATGCACCTCAGTCCTTATATGCTGATTTTGGTAATAGGCATTATGTATATAATTTTAGGGATGATACTTGACGGAATTTCCATTGTGGTTATGACGCTGCCGATTGTGCTTCCTGTTATAATTCATGCGGGGTTTGATCCTCTGTGGTTCGGGATATTTCTGGTGCTTATGGTTGAACTTTCGCAGATTACTCCGCCTGTGGGGTTTTCACTTTTTGTAATACAGGATATTTCCGGTGAAAAAATCGACTATATTCTTAAAGCAACCTTTCCGTTTTTTGTTATAATGATTTTAATAGTAGCGGTAATTACACTGTTTCCTGAAATAGCACTATATCTGCCAAGGACGATGATAAAATGATTAAATTAAACGCTGATCTGGGTGAGAGTTTCGGACATTACAGACTCGGAATGGATGAGGAAATTATGCCTCTTATCGATATGGCCAATATCGCGTGCGGGTTTCATGCGGGAGATCCGATTATTATGGATAAAACCGTGCTTCTGGCTAAAAACAGCGGTGTAGAAATCGGTGCACACCCTGGATATCCGGATCTTTTGGGATTTGGAAGACGCAGTATGAAATGCTCCGCAATGGAGATTGAAAATTATATAATTTATCAGGCGGGAGCGCTTGATGCGTTTTGTAAAAAACACAAAACGGATATTAAATACATAAAACCCCACGGTGCTCTTTATAACGATATGATGGGGGATGCGGAAGTTTTCAGGGCTGTACTAAACGCAGCGGCCGGGCTGAATTTGCCCGTTATGATTCTTAGCAGTTCCAAAAATGAAGAATATGAAAAAATAGCACACGAATTCGGTGTTAAACTCATTTACGAAGTATTTGCGGACAGAAACTATACGGATGAAGGGTTTTTGGTGCCAAGAACCAGAGAAAATGCCGTGATAAGTGACAAAAACGAGATCCTTGAGAGGGTTTTGATGTTTAAAGAGGGGTATATTTTAAGCGAAAACAAAAAGGTTTTGAATCTAAAGGTAGACACTATCTGTGTACACGGGGACAATGAAAAGGCGCTTGAAATAATAAAATCCGTAAGAGAAGTTTTATGAAGTTTAAAGTAGCGGGGGTTGACAGTTTAATTATTGAATTCGGAGAAGTTATTTCACCTGAGACACACAGGCTTGTAATGAAAAATTATGAAATATTAAAGCCTCATTTTTTGGAAGTAACCCCATCATACACGACTGTTTTGGTTAAGTACGGAATAGACAGAACGTATGAAGACGCTCTTGAGAGTATAAAAAGTATGCTTGTAAAAGACGTACAGGAGGAAATCTGTTTTTCAGAACCGGTTATAATACCGGCGTTTTATGACGAAAGTGTGGGTTATGATTTAAAAAGGGTGGCGGAGTATCACAAAATAAGTATTAAAGAAGTAATAAAACGACACTCCTCAAAAATATACGACGTTTACGCGATAGGATTTTTGCCGGGTTTTGCGTATATGGGGATTGTGGATATTCCGACCCCCCGCATTCCGCCAAGAAGCGAAGTTGCCAAAGGTTCTGTAGGAATCGCCGGTGAGCAGACGGGTATTTATCCTATGAAGAGCCCGGGAGGCTGGAATATAATTGCAAGGACTTATAAAGAGATGTTCAGCGAAAAGATTGAGGGTTTTTCACTGCTTAAAGTAGGAGACAGGGTCAAATTCGAGCCTGTAAGCAGGGCTGAATTTATCAATAGAGGCGGCGAAATTGATTAGGGTGATAAAAAGCGGCTTTTTAAGCACCGTACAGGATATGGGAAGAGCCGGATATACCGATATAGGGCTTACTCACAGTGGGGCGATGGACGAATTTTCGTATCTTTTGGCAAACGCCCTTTTGGGAGACAAGGAAAAGGCGTGTGTAGAAATAACGTTTGGCAATTTCGAGTTTGAGGCTATGAGGGATTTTTCGGCGGCTGTTTGCGGAATTGACGGGGAGATTGAGATAAATTCGCAAAAATATAAAATAAACAGAACCTTTAAACTCAAAAAAGGCGACATAGTAAAAATAAAACCTTTAAAAAAAGGAAATTTCGTATACTTTTGCGTAAAAAACGGTTTTGACGCGAAAAAAAAATACGGAAGCTGCAGTGTCAGCGTACGTGAAAAGATCTTAGAGCCATTAAAAGACGGGGATGTTTTAAACCTTAAAGCTCCCGAGGTTATTCCCAACAGATATTCAAAACTCTCTGTTGACGTGCCGGATGTTTTGGAACTTAGGATTGTTCTCGGGCATCAAAAAGATCTTTTTAACACGGAAGAGTTTTTTAAAAGCGAGTTTGAGCTAAAATCGATCAACCGCCAGGGAGCCGTTTTAAAAGGCGGTGTAAAACCCGAAAAAGGCGATATCATCTCGGAAGGTATAAGTTTCGGAACCGTTCAGGTTCCGGCAAGCGGAGATCCTATCGTGCTTTTAAAAGAGCATCAGACAATCGGAGGGTACCCTAAAATCGGAAACGTTTTGCCGGTTGACTGTTTCAGGCTCTCGCAGTTTAGAAGAGGAAAAATCAGATTTAAAGAAATAGATCTTGAGAGCGCAAAAAAAGAGGTGATTGAGTTTTATTCGTTTTTTAAAAAACTGAGGTTTTCGTTTGTGGAGATGTACCACTAAAAAACGGGTACGTAAGTCTCCTGTTTAGGCGGCGGCGACTGAGTTGTGAAAAGCTCTTTATGTCCGTTTATTTCGTATGTTTTTACGCCTTTAGGGATTTTGAATTTTCTGATAAGTTCAGGGTGTATCTGAAGCAGGTTTTTGTAAAAGTATGCAAACGCGGGAGCCGAAACCCTACCACCCGACATTCTTTTTCCAAGTGAACTCGAGTCGTCGTTTCCAAACCATACAAGTGTTTCGCTGTTTGGCGTAAACCCGCAAAACCACGCATCCCTGAAATCGTTTGTAGTACCCGTTTTACCGGCTATTTCTATTCCTCTGACCCTTGCGTTTCTACCGGTACCTTTTTTTACAACGTCTTGGAGGATGTTTACGATTAAGTATGCCTGATAATCCGGTTCTATGTATTCGTGTTTCTGTTCGGTTGTTATTGTGATGTTTTCTCTTGGTATTATTATTTTTTTAACAATATGCACTTTGCTTTTTGTTCCGTAATTGCTGAATATCGTATAAAGTTCGCTGAATTTCCACATGCTCTCACCCACACTTCCAAGAGCGATGCTTAGGTTGTTCGGAAGTTTGTCAAAACCGAAATTGTACATCTCTTTAAGTACCGTATCAAGTCCCATTGATAAGACTAAATTGATAGTAGCCAAGTTTCTTGAATGTACGAGTGCTTCACGAAGCGTAATAAGACCCAAAGTGTTTTTCTCATAGTTTTTAGGCTTCCAGTATTTATCTTCTTCTGGTGTGTCGCTCGGGATTTTAAACGTACGGCTGATATCCGGGATAAGGCTTGCCGGGTTGTAACCGATGTTTAGTGCTATTTGGTAAATAAAAGGTTTTATCGAACTTCCCACGCTTCTTCTTGACTGAACGGCACGGTTGAATTTGCTTTTTTCATAATCGGCGCCGCCCACGATTGCCATAACCTCTCCGGTTTGAGGGTTGATGTTTATCATTGCTCCGTTAAGCTGCGTTACGTTTAGTTCGGGATTTAGTTTAAGTACCCTTTCTTTATTCCATTTGATTGTTTTTTGGGCTATTTTTTGGGTAGGAAGATCTATGGTTAAGTAAATATCATACCCTCTTGTAAACAGGTCTTTGTATTTCGGAAGGAGTCTCATTATCGCCGTATCCACCGCGTACGGCGCCTGGTTTTGAATCATTTTTTTATAAACTATAGGACGTTCTAAAATCGCCTGTTTGTATTCGCTCGGGGAAATCCATCCTAATATGTACATTCTTTTTATAATTCTGTCGGCTCTTTTGATATTCAGATCGTAATTTTTTGTTGGATCATATAATGAAGGGCCTTTTGGGAGGGCTATTAACATTGCTGTTTCTTTCAGTGTCAGGTCTTTTAGATTTTTATGAAAATATCCATATGCAGCTGTAGCAATTCCATAATAACCGTGACCAAAATAAATTTGATTTAAATATCTTTCAAGTATGTCTTCTTTACTAAGGAAATGTTCCACTTTCATTGAAATTATCATTTCTTTGAGTTTTCTTTCAATAGTTTTTTTTCGGTTTAGATAGATGTTTCTTACAAGCTGCTGTGTGATTGTGGAAGCACCTTCGACTTTTTTACCGGCTTTGATGTCTTTGATGAGAGCTCTTAATATTGCGTTGAAGTTTATTCCTTCATGTTCGAAAAACGATGTGTCTTCAGTGGCTATTAATGTTTCTATGAGACGCCCGGGAATATCATCGTATTTTACGTAAAAGCGGTTTTCGTTTTTGTATTTTATGGCTAACAGTTTTCCGTTTCTGTCGTAAAATTTGGCACTGAGAGGAGGGTTGTAGTATATGATTTTTTCACTTGCAAAACGTGTGGAGTTATACAGGTATATAAAATAACCGAGTACTCCAAGAGTTACAAAAAAACCTAAAATCAGAAAAAAAGTAAATATTTTTTTAAACAAATCATTCCTTTAAAAAATCAATCGTTTTAGAAATTATATCAATTTCGACGCTGACTCGTCCAATAACTCTGAATATCGGGGATTGTACGGTTGGGGGCCTTATGGCCCCTATTAGTATGTTGCGGTTAAATAATTGCTTTTGCTTTAAAAGGAGTGCTTTATTGTCTTGGGCGGGCAGAATTTTAATTAAAGAATCTGAATTTAAGATTAAATTTCTCTTATTTATTTCATTTTTATAAAAATTTCTGTTTTTTTCTATCTCTTAAAGGGCGTAATATGCCAAAAGTGCATCAACGGGACTCAGAGCCGTGGTGTAAATTACGCTTTTCGCCCTGTTTAGAAGATATGAAATAATTTCTTCATTTGCCAGAATATAAGCGCCGTAGCTTCCAAGCGCCTTTCCGAGTGTACCCATTTTGACTGTTTTTTCGGGATTAAGACTGTATTCGTCCGTAATACCCATAAGATTTTCACCAAGAACCCCCACGCTGTGGGCTTCATCGATTATAAGCGTTCCGATTTGCTGTGCGTAGTCGGTTATATTTTTATCTACTTTGTCGCCCGCCATCGAATATACACCTTCAACGGCCGTAAACACACGCTTGAAGGATTTGCAGTCTTTTGATTTTTCGATTAGATCTTTTATGTCGTTGTGTTTAAAAAACCTAACTTCCGCACCCGTTAGTCTGCTTCCAACTATGCCGCTTGCGTGGTATTCTTCGTCTATTAAAAAAAGATCACCTCTTCTTCCGAGTTCAAACAGAGCCATATTCGCCAAAAATCCGCTGCCGAGTACCAAAGCCTCTTCAAATCCGTTCAGGGCTTTTAATTTTTCTTCAAGCAGTCTGTGTGCGGGGTGGTATCCGTTTACGAGCATGGAGGCTTTTGCACCGTGGGAGTCAAACTCCATTGCATGTGAAAATGCGTTTTGGCGTACGGTTTTGTTTTCGGCGAGGCCTAAATAGTCGTTGCTGGCAAGGTCTATTGTGTTTTGAGGGTAGATTTTTCTTTCACGGAGTCTGTTTTTTTTCTTTAAAACTTCTAATTCTTTGTTATACATTATTGTTTTGAGACCTTTTTTGTTAAAATTTTATCAAAAAAGGCCTTTTATGGATATAAGAAAAAAGTTTTTGGAATTTTTTGAAAGCAAAGGGCACAAGGTTTACCCTTCGGCGCCCCTTGTTCCGGATGATCCGACACTTTTGTTTACAAATGCCGGGATGGTTCCTTTCAAGCCGATTTTTACAGGTGAAAAACCGGCTCCCGAGCCTCCGAGAGCGTGTTCGTCACAGCTTTGTATGAGAGCGGGCGGAAAACACAACGACCTTGAAAACGTGGGATATACCAACAGACACCATACTCTTTTTGAAATGCTCGGAAACTTCAGCTTCGGTGATTATTTTAAAGAAGAAGCTATAGCTTATGCGTGGGAATTCGTAACCGAAGTGCTTGAACTGCCAAAAGAGAAGTTATGGATTACGATTCATGAAAGCGATGATGAAGCGGGCAAAATCTGGGAAAAATATGTTCCAAAAGAGAGAATCGTAAAAATGGGAGATAAAGACAACTTCTGGCAGATGGGTGATACTGGGCCATGCGGACCGTGCAGTGAAATACATTTCGACCAGGGTGCGGATAAATTTAATTCTCCTGAAGATTATCTTGGAGGTGACGGAGACAGATTTCTTGAAATCTGGAACCTTGTATTTATGCAGTATAACAGGGATGAAAGCGGAAAACTCACCCCGCTTCCGAAACCGAGTATCGATACGGGAATGGGCTTAGAGAGAATTACTGCGATTAAAGAAGGCGTGACAAGCAACTACGACAGTTCTATTTTCAGACCGTTACTTGAAAAAATCGTAGAAATTACAGGCAAAGAATACCATACGGACAAAAGAGGCGCGAGCCACAGGGTAATTGCCGATCATATCAGGGCTGTTACGTTCCTCACAGCCCAGGGTGTGCAGTTTAGTAGGGAAGGAAGAGGTTACGTTCTTAGAAGAATTTTAAGAAGAGGCGTTAGACACGGATATCTTCTTGGGATGAGAGAACCTTTTATGTACAAAATCGTTGATACTTTAGCTGAACAGATGGGAGAGCAGTATCCGTATCTTCTTGAAAAGAAAGAATCGGTAAAAGATACTATAAAACTTGAAGAAGAGAGGTTTTTCGAAACGATTGACAAAGGAATGCAGCTTTTCGAAGAAGAGCTTAAAAAAACAACAGGTGACACGTTCAGCGGCGAGGTTGCGTTTAAACTTTACGATACATACGGATTTCCGCTTGATTTAACTCAGGATATGCTTAGAGAAGTAAACAAACAGGTTGATATGAAAACGTTTAACGCACTTATGCAGGAACAAAAAGACAGAGCCAGAGCTAACTGGAAAGGAAGCGGGGACGTTAAGATTAATTTAAAAGATCTTGAAAAAGTGGAAAACAACAAATTCGTAGGATATGAGCATACGGAGTATAAAACTAAAGTAAAAGCTCTTTTTGATGAGAATATGAATATGGTTGAAACTCTAAACGGCAGCGGATGGGTTATGCTTGAAGAGACTCCTTTTTATGCTGAGAGCGGTGGACAGGTAGGAGATAAAGGTGAATTGAGAACCTACCCAACCAGCCAAAATGGAGAATTGAGAATTGTCGCCAAGGTGGTAGATACCAAAAAATTTGATGACAAAAACTTAAGCAAAGTCGTTGAAGCCGAGCTTAAAACAGGCGATGAGGTGGTGGCCAAGGTTGATGAAAACAGAAGCGAAATCGCCAAAAACCATACGGCTACGCACCTTCTTCACGCGGCACTTAGAAAAGTATTAGGTGAGCATGTAACACAGGCAGGGTCTTTAGTTGAAGCAAACAGACTCAGATTCGACTTCACGCATCCAAAAGCGCTTACAAAAGAAGAGCTTGAGAGTATAGAAGAGATGGTAAATAGAGTTATCGCCAAATCAATTCCTGCGGAAGTTAAGGAAATGAGCATTGACGAAGCTAAAAAAATGGGTGCAATGGCGCTTTTCGGTGAAAAATACGGAGATGTCGTAAGAGTTGTGAAATTCGGAGATTTCAGCGTAGAGCTTTGCGGTGGAACGCACGTAAACAATACGGCTGAAGTAAACAGCTTTTATATCATTAAAGAAAGCGGTGTAAGTGCCGGGGTTAGAAGAATCGAAGCCGTTGCGGGATTCGGTGCGTACAGATACGCCAAAGGGTTCAGGGATCTTGTGGAAGAGATTAAGTCCGAAAACAAAGCAAAAGATCTAAAAGCGTTTGTCGAAAAACAAAAAGAAGAGATTAAAAAACTTAAAACCGAAATCAAAGAGCTTGAAAAAGCGGCGGTTAAAGAGATTAAACCGGTAAATAAAGACGGTATCAACTATGTAATCGAAAGAATAGACAACGCAAATCTTAGAGAAATCGCGACGGATCTTAAAGGAAGAGTTGATAATCTTGTAGCGTTTTTAGCGGGTGAAAACAAAGGCAAAGTAACGCTTGTGGCGGTATCTACCGTTGATAGTGTAAAAGCCGGGGATTTAATTAAAAACTACGCTCCTATCGTCGGAGGAAAAGGCGGAGGAAAACCTGATTTTGCCCAAGGCGGTGGTAAAGATTCAGGCAAAATAGATGAAATGATAGCTCAGGTTAAAAAAGATTTAATTAAATAAAGAGGTGATTCACCTCTATTTTAAAAGGATGAGAGGATGAAAATTTTATTAGTAGAGGATGATAAGCAATTAGGAAGAGTTTTAAAAAAAACATTAGAAGCTAAGGGATATGAAGTTCATCATATTGAGGACGGGGAAGATGCTTTTAATGATATTCTTATTAATGAATACGATGTTTATCTGCTTGATATTAACCTTCCTAAAATTGACGGTATTAAATTAATAAAACTTATTAGACATAAAAATCCTAAAGCGATTATTATTATGATTACAGCGTCTGCTCAGATTGAAGATATGGAAAAAGCATATGGTGAAAATCACGACGGATGTGACGAATATATTAAAAAACCGTTTCATAGTGAAGAGTTGTTGCTTAGAATAAATCACTGGCTTAAAGTTAAAAATGATACATGTAATAACAACGAGGAAAAAGAAAAAATAACGATTGACAATATGGAATTTTATTTTGATACATTGGATTTATATATAGACGGGGTGTTGGCTGATTTAAGAAAAAAAGAAAAAAGACTTTTAGCTATTTTGCTCAAAAACATTGGTAAAACCGTTAAAAAAGATGAAATTGTAAAATATGTTTGGGAAAACGCTAATAGAAAAGAGTACCCTTTAAGACAGCTTGTGAGTGAGCTTAAAAACAAACTTCCGGGAGATTATATTACATCTGTTGTAGGAATAGGATATCGATTTGATAAAAAGTAAAATAACGTTAAATAAAGTTATTTTTATTTTTTTTGTAATTGTGACATTAGTTACATTTATGTTTATATATATGCAGTATAAAAGTTCAAAAGAGATATTAATTCAGAGTTATGTAAACAAATATGCATTTCAATCACTTCAGATAAAAGAGAAGTTTAAAAATATATTCGATAAAGCGCTATATTATTTTAAGAGTCATGAAGAAACAGATATAGAAAAACTGTACCTACTTCCTTTTTTTTATGAAAAAGGGCAAATTGATTTAGAAAACGTTTCAAAAGTTTTAAACTCCGATGTTGAAAAAGGGCATTATGAAATATTTATAATAGATAGGAACTATAAAATAGTCAATGCAACCTATAAACCGGATATTGGTTA
>Ga0075458_10000551_pt1 | contig 12312 bp, 14 predicted proteins | sample DEB3_08_DNA_FD_77576 | JGI IMG/M metagenome (GOLD analysis project Ga0075458, IMG submission 77576) | Aqueous microbial communities from the Delaware River and Bay under freshwater to marine salinity gradient to study organic matter... | ecosystem: Environmental > Aquatic > Marine > Coastal ... | reverse complement strand
CAAAAAGGGCGCCAACCTGATCGACCAGCCCATCACCATGGCAGCCGAAGTCAAAACCAAACTGCCGCGCGAAGATTTGCGCGTCACCCTGTTTTTTGTGGACGACAACGGCGACCCCACGCGCACCCCCAACAACCGCCAGGCGCAGATTCCCGGCCTTGGCCTTGTCAACACCGCAACCGGAGAAATTGCCAATGGATAACCACACCACCAAACCCACCGCCGCCGAGCCCAACATCATCGACACCGCGCTCAAGGCGGGCCGCGACCTCGCGCCCAAACTCATCGCCAACCCGCTTAAAGACGGCCTGCCGTTTGTGGTGCTGCGTGATCCAGATGGCACCGAGATCATCGAATATCTCGACCCCACAAAGCACACCCTGCCGCCGCAGCGCATCGAGCGCAGCATGAAGGTCGGCGAGCTACCCAGCCTGCTCGAATACTGGGAAACCTACGCCAACGAAGGCAGCCGCATATACGCCAATAAAGAGCGCATCACCGGCATCATCGATGAGCACACCAAAGACACCCCCGCGTACACTAATCACCGCGTGCTGCTGGAATTCACGCACTCGCCCGAGTGGCAAACGTGGATCGGCGCCAACAAGCGCCCCTTCCAGGGCACGCAAGCGCTGGCCGAATTCATCGAAAACAACATCTTTGATTTCGTGCAACCCGAGGGCGCACGCATGCTCGAAATCGCCGCCAATTTCAGCGTGACGCAAAACGCCAGCTACGGCAAAGCCATGCGAATGCAGGACGGCAACATCCGCCTGCATTACACCAACGATGTCAACGCCGTAAGCTCAGCGGGCGAACAAACTATCCCCGATCAATTCAAAATTTGCATACCCGTGCACGCGGGCCTCAGCGCGACGGCCTACACAATCGACGCGCGATTCCGCTACCGCCTGAAAACGGGCACAAGCGAACTGTCTCTATGGTACGAACTCATCCGCCCCGAGAAGGTGCTCGAAAAAGCGCTCAGCGACATCATCTTCGCCATCGAAGAACAGACGGGCAAAGCCGTCATCATGGGGGCGTGACGTGCGTATAGTCGGATACTTCCGCGACGATGGCTGGATGGGAGAATTCAGCTGTCCAACCAGCGGCGCCGCGCCGGAACACGGGTGGGAGCCTGTGGTGGCGCTTAAAGATGCCGCGCAGGCAAGCACCAGGCTGCTGGACGACGCGCGCAGAGCGCTCGAAGCGTGGGACACATCAGCGCTCAAACAGCGTGACGGCATGCTGCAAGAGCGCATGGAGTGCCTGCGCGCGGCGCTGGAGGCGTGGGCCGGTTCGACCCCGGCTCCTGCTGTTGCTGCGGCCCCGCTACTCGATACGCACGCTCAAGTTGGCTATGTCGTGTTCAACCCCGGCGTATCGTGGGAAACGGTAATCGAAAGCGCGAAGAGGCACTACAGATACAACGCCGATGAACTAAAGAAACATCGCCACATGACGCGCGAGGAGCGCATTCAGGAGGAGATAAATCGCCGTCGGATATTTGACATGACTCACGACATAGAACCCGCAGCACAGCCTGAAGTGGCCCCTATAAAACTATCGGGCGATGAAAAAGGCGAAAGTGACCGAGCTTCCGCTGTCGCTGCGGCCCAACGCGATGATTTTGAATTGTCAGTCGGCCCAGGCACGATAATCCACGGCATGAAAGATAACACGGTTGCCGTATCTGCCGCGTGAAAGCCGCCGAGCGCGAACGGGACGTGCTGCGCAAGCAGCTGGCCCGCTTTACGCCGCTTCGCGCAAAGGGCGTGGTTGACGCCGACAACAACCTTGATTGCTGGGACCGAGAACCGTTCGAGCTTTGCCACAACCACGTGGCTGCACTTAACAATAAATCGCCCACAGCAATGTGGCGCGTTGTTGACCTGTTTGCGTGCGAAGAATTACCCAACCCATGCCCCCCACCCAAGACCTAAACCACCTGGCCGCCGCGATAGCCAAAGCCATCGCGCGCGAGATGCGAGTGATCAGCCTGCTGGGTAAAGACTACCTCACCGAACACGAGGCGCTGTTTTGCGCGTGCGTCAGCCGCTCGCAGTTTTTAAAGCACGCGCGCGATCACGGTATCCATGCAATCACCTGGATGGGCAAAAAATGCTATCGTAAAGCGGATATCCTCAAAGCGATGGATCAAACATGGCAACACTACAACGCCGCGCTGATCACACCGGCAAGCCGCGCTGGTGGATACTCCAATGGTCGGACGCGCAAGGCCCGCACCGCATCACCCTCGGCGACATCAGCATCATCAGCGAGCGCCGCGCCCGCGACATCCTCCGCGCCAAGCAGCTAGAGCTAAGCACCGGCGCGCGCCTCCTAAACCTCACCACCAGCCGCGCCCCCACCTTCGCCGACTATGTTCGCGAATACCAACTGTGGCACCAGAGCGAGTATCCCGCCAGCACCTACCGTGTGCAGCAAATCATCGCCCAGCACCTGATGCCAGTACTCGAACACATCGCCCTGGACAGCATCGAGCCCGCCATCATCGAGCAATACAAACAAGACCGCCGCCGCGCCCACGCCAAGGCCCACACCATCACCAAAGAGCTGCGCACACTCATGGCCATCATCAACCACGCCGTGCGTAACAAGATCATCACCGATAACCCCATCAGCATGGTCAGCGCGCCAAAAATCCTCGACGCCAAGCCCCACCAATTTTACGAAGCCGCAGACCTCGCGCGCCTCTACGCCGCGTGCAACGCAGAGGTCAACAACGGTAAGGGCCCGCAGCCCGTGGCGCTCCACGCCGCGATCTGGAAACTCTACGTCAACACCGGCATGCGCCGCGGCGAGGGCCTGCACCTGCGCAAAAAGTGGATCGGCAAAGACGGCATCAAAATCATCAGCACCGAAGGCGAGCGCACCAAAAGCGGCGAATGGCGCGAGATCCCAACATCAGACGGCGCCGCCGAAGCCATCGACAAACTCAAGCGCGCGGTGGACGGCGAATACATCCTGCCGCGCACCACCCCATCACTACTAAGCCGCGCGTACCTCAGAGACGCCGCCCGCGCAGGCATCAGCGGCAGCATGCACACCCTGCGCCACACCTACATCAGCCACCTGGTGCGCGATACGCAAGTGCCCATCCGCACCGTGCAGATATTCGCCGGGCACAGCACCATAGCCGTGACCGAGCGATACGCGTACCTGAGAGACACCACCAACGCCGCGCACGCGCGCGGGCTGAATCTGTGAGCTAAATCTGAGCTAAAACCATGCACAACCATGCACAAATACGGACAAAAAGCCACAAACAAAAACGCCCCGTGAGGGGCGATTTGTGAGCGTAAGTGCTTGATTTTAAAGCTGGCGTCCCCACGGGGATTCGAACCCCGGTTACCGCCGTGAAAGGGCGAATTGAACACGAATAATACACTTTAAAATCAAATACTTATAGTTATTCTGATTTTACATGAGCTAAATATGAGCTAAAAGCCATCATGAAAGTTACTTTAGCACGCGGGAAATGGGCGCTTGATACACGCGTTGGAGACAAGCGGGTCAGGAAGGTATTGCAAGCAACAGCCGAAGCCGAAGCGGTCGAAGAAGCTGCCAAATTCATAAAATCGGGCATCCGGATTAAACGGTGGACGGAGTGGGATGACTCTGACAGGTTTGAACCTGTAGACTCCGGATTATTGGGTGGACACCGTGTTCTTTTGAAAGTGTTCGTATTCCATGATTGAACGGTAATTGTGCGTTGTGGTAGCGTAATTGCATAGTTGCAGCAAGGCAGAGATCGGCCATCAGCGGACGCAGGGAGGACTTTCCGCAACCGGCCGTTCGATGCGGCACCGATGGCCTTCGCGCAGGGGTAGTGAATCCGCCAGGATTGACTTGCGCTGCCCTACCTCTCACTAGTGAGGGGCGGCAGCGCATCAAGCGGTGAGCGCACTCCGGCACCGCCAACTTTCAGCACATGCGTGTAAATCATCGTCGTAGAGACGTCGGAATGGCCGAGCAGATCCTGCACGGTTCGAATGTCGTAACCGCTGCGGAGCAAGGCCGTCGCGAACGAGTGGCGGAGGGTGTGCGGTGTGGCGGGCTTCGTGATGCCTGCTTGTTCTACGGCACGTTTGAAGGCGCGCTGAAAGGTCTGGTCATACATGTGATGGCGACGCACGACACCGCTCCGTGGATCGGTCGAATGCGTGTGCTGCGCAAAAACCCAGAACCACGGCCAGGAATGCCCGGCGCGCGGATACTTCCGCTCAAGGGCGTCGGGAAGCGCAACGCCGCTGCGGCCCTCGGCCTGGTCCTTCAGCCACCATGCCCGTGCACGCGACAGCTGCTCGCGCAGGCTGGGTGCCAAGCTCTCGGGTAACATCAAGGCCCGATCCTTGGAGCCCTTGCCCTCCCGCACGATGATCGTGCCGTGATCGAAATCCAGATCCTTGACCCGCAGTTGCAAACCCTCACTGATCCGCATGCCCGTTCCATACAGAAGCTGGGCGAACAAACGATGCTCGCCTTCCAGAAAACCGAGGATGCGAACCACTTCATCCGGGGTCAGCACCACCGGCAAGCGCCGCGACGGCCGAGGTCTTCCGATCTCCTGAAGCCAAGGCAGATCCACACACAGCACCTTGCCGTAGAAGAACAGCAAGGCCGCCAATGCCTGCCGATGCGTGGATGCCGAAACCTTACGCTCGTTTGCCAGCCAGGACAGAAATGCCTCGACTTCGCTGCTGCCCAAGGTTGCCGGGTGACGCACTCCGTGGAAACGGATGAAGGCACGAACCCAGTGGACATACGCCTGTTCGGTTCGTAAGCTGTAATGCAAGTAGCGTATGCGCTCGCGCAGTTGGTCCAGAACCTTGACCGAACGCAGCGGTGGTAACGGTGCAGTGCTGGTTTTCATGGCTTGTTATGACTGTTGTTTTGTACAGTCTATGCCTCGGGCATCCAAGCAGCAAGCGCGTTACGCCGTGGGTCGATGTGTGATATTATGGAGCAGTAACGATGTTACGCAGCTGGGCAGTCGCCCGAAAACAAAGTTATGCGGCACTCATCGAAATGGAGATTGAAAATGAACTGACTAACTAAACTCATCTTATTCGGGGCGGCTCTAGCTGCGTCTGTAGCTCACGCACAAGATCCGAAAGACATCCCACAAAAATCTGGGGTAACACCTACGGATCTCATAGTACGCGGAGTGGACGGCACAGCGAATCTGGACTTCACAGTCATAGATGTGAAGTACGAGCCAGGTGGTGTCAACCGTCGCCATTTTCATCCAGCGGCGGTCACCTTCTATTAGGCTTCAAAATGCGCTGGAACTCGATTAGCAAATCACCCACCCAACCAAGAAACGCGGCAGGGGTGTCCCACTGGTGATCCCATTCCTCGCCTTTGACCTTGTAATAAGGCGGGTCGGTTACGATGGCGTCCACGCTATTTGCAGGCATATCGCGCATTACGTCGAGGCAGTCGCCGTTGATTAGCTGCATTTAGCCACAGCGCGTCTAATCGCGTTTTTCGCCATCCGCGCCCCAGCGCAGGATGCCGCCCTTGTCGGCGTTGCACTGCGCCGCCAGTTCGCGCCAGGTGCGCGCCAGGCCCAGCAGTTCGGCGTTAGTCAGGCTCGCGGGCCAGTCCGGGATAACGTCCACCACCAGCAGGCTGCGCGGCGGCAGCTCGCGGCTGGTCTTGTCCACCCGCACCACTGATGGCGCCGGTGGTGTTGCGCAGGCTTGCAAGCACGTCAGCAGGCACAGGAGTATCAGCCCACGCCCGTGTTTCGGGGCGCGCACGCAGTGCGGTTTGTATCGCATCGGTAACCCTCTTTTCGGTGGATTGCGCTGCCGCCCGCTCGCCTTGGCGCTCGGCCAGCAGTTGATCGGTGCGCGCCTGCCGCTCGCGCAGTTGATGGTTTTCGGTGAGCTGGTCATCGTGGGCGCGCTGGAGGGTGTCTTTATCCGCCCTCAGCTTGGCGGCCTCGGCTTCGGCCGTTTTGGCGCGCTCAATCGCGCCAGAATAAGTAGACACCACGCCCCAGCCCGCGCCCAGCACGGCCAGCGCCAGCAGCGCATAGAGTATCGTCGCGACGGCGATGCCTCGCTGATGCCGCATCAAGCGCGCACCGGCTCATGCCGGCCGATATTGCACACCGCGCGAAACCGCCACATCACCTGCAACGCGCAGGCGTAGTAGCCCACGCACTCGCCCATGTGCTCCACCGGCTGCGCGTGTTTGCAGTTATCGCATTTCACAGGTACAGCGCCAACTTGGCGCGCTCCCAATACCGCTCACGATCCGCCAGGCCATTGGTGCCCCCATTGATGCGCCGGGTGATGGCCAGAAAATCGCCCGCGTCCGCCATCTCGTTACAACCATGGGTCGCCCAAAACCACGCCGCCGACCGGCAACCCAGCTCGGGCTCGGTCAGTGCGCGCGGGTGCTCCACCAAATCAACGCCCAGCGCCTCGCCGCAGCGCTTGTGATTGGCGTACCCGGTGATCTGGATCGGCCCATGCCCGCGAAACCAGCGCCCCGGCGTGGTGCCGTTGCGCGCGGCCACCGCCACCGCGGCGGGGTCCGTGTTGCCCAGGTCGCGCCGGTGATCGTAGGCGCTGCCATCAGCCAGCTCCTGCATGTAGCGAAACTGCCCGGACTCGTGCGCGAGATGCGCCAGAAACGCCGCCGCGCGCTCGGGCGTGTTGATTTCAAATTCCGCCATCGCCGCATTCAGCGGCGCCGCGAACACCTGCGCCTTGTCGCCAATCTGCGGCATGATTTGCCGCAGCCCCGCAATGGTGATTTCGATCAAGTCCGATCCTCCACCCGCCGCGCGGGAATGTGTTTGCGAAAACGGTTGACGCGCCGCGCGACGTGCCGCAGCCAGAACACCGCCAACCCACCCAGCAGCAGCATGTATTCGCCGTGCATCTCGTAGGTACGCATGCCGGTGGCGGCCTCGATAATGATGATCGCGCCGCCCAGCGCAATGGCGCCGAGCGAAATCTTACCGACGATGCCATCGTTATATTTGCACCACAGGCACAGGAACAAAGCAATACCCACCAGCATGCCCAGCGACGTGAACACAATGAATTCCTTCATGATGTTCACGCCCCCGGACGCTTTAACCAGGTGGCCAACTGCTCCGCGAACTTGCTCTCACGCAGCACCGTTTGCAGTGCCGCGAGAAGGCTCATGCCGAACACGCCCAGCACAAACCCCACCGCGCCGGTGGCCGCCTCCGATAGCGTGAAGTACTCCGCCAGCGCAGGCGCGCCCGCATAAGCGCACGCGGCACCGCCCGCGCAGTACACCGCGCGGGTAAGCCAGTGCATGCCAGGCTGGGCGAAGTACATCGACAGCAGCGCGCCGATCAGCCCCCACAGCACCACGCCCTTGCTCTTGATGCCGAGGGCGGCGGCAAGATCATCAATCATCGCATCAGACACCAAGCGCCGCGACTTTGGCTTCGAGCGCCTCGATGCGGGATTGCGCCTCGCTCAATGCCTTGAGCATTTTGACATTGATCACGGAGTAGTTAAGCCCTTCGGTGACGGTGCCGGTTTTTTTCAATTCAGTAATATCACGGCCATCACCGCCGATGCCGGTCACCACCTCTTCCCGGTCCTCCGATTGAAAGACCAGCCCCGGACAAATTTCTTTGACCCCCGCGAAACCATATGCCGCACGCGACAGAAGCCCGATCTGTAACGGACCATCGGGATCGGATTTCATGCGGTACTTGACCACGCGCTCGCCCAGCGCTTTGATGTCGTCCCACTGGGATTTAGCCGCCTCCACATCGCGTTTCTTATCCGGGTCCGAAATCGCACCGTAACTATTATTCGTGTTTTGCACGTTGCCGGAATCCAAAACCAAAAACTTGAACGCTGCCGCGGTGCTGTTGTAGTAGCTGATGGCGTTGAACGAGCCGTTGGTGGTATTGCGGGTCGCCCGCACTTGCAGCAAACTGTTATCGAAAGATGCGTGCGTGTCGTTGATGAACATCGGGTACACACTTTGCCCGGTGGCCTGCACGGCGACCGAGGTGGCCACCTCCAGCGTGCCGGGCATGCTGATGATTGCGCTATCCGTTCCGAGCGCCGCCGCAAGAAACGCCCGCACCGATGTCATAAACGTTTTCTTTCCGCCCTGCGTCACGCCGGAGCCGGTGTAGTCTGCGATTGCTGGTAATGTTGCCATGGTTAGTACCCCCTTATGGTTGCGTCAATTAAACCCGTCACGGCGGTACCCGCCGCGTCATAAACCTTGATTTGCGGCCCCAGCGCGGCGCTCTTGTCGATCACGCGCTCGCCGATGCCGTTGTTGCCGTCGCTTTGTACCGTCACGCTCACCGCCTTGATCGCGCGGTACGTTTGCGTGATCGGCAGGCGCGTGCCGCCGGATGCGATCACCACATCCTCGAAATGCTCGGTGATGTCCGGCATGTCGATGGTGAACACCAGATCGGTGATCGTGCCTTGCGTGCCGCTTTGCGCGGTGATCACGCGCACGTCGTACGGCTCGTTCAACACCACCACGCTGCCCGGCCACGGTTGCCAGGATTCCGGCGTGCTCCATCCGGGGTCTGCGTCCGTGGTCCATCCCGCTTCGCTATCCAGCGTCCACGCGCTCGCGGGCGCCTGCCTGCGGTATTCGATGCTGTAGGCGGTGGCGGTGATGTCATGCGCCAGCGTCATCACTGAGCCCGCGCCCGCTTCGGTGGGCCACACCTCCGCGAGGTACGTCATCTGGTGATACACATCCGCGTCCCAGCCCGCCGCGCTGTCGTACGTCCAGCCCGCCGTGTTTTCGTTGGCGTCCCACGCCAGGCCGCTGGCGTCATCGGCCAGCAGCTCGCCGCCGGTTTCCGTGCCATCGGTCAGCGTGCCCGGCCACGACAGCGCGGCGAGGTCTATGGTTTCCACCACGTTGGCGACATCGGCATCGCCCAGATCGGTGACGATGTACGCCGCCGTCACGCTTTCGTTGCCCAGCGCGTCCACCGGCTTGATCATGAGGGTAACTTGCCCCGCCGGGCGCGGCACCAGTTGAAACGGCGATTCGGTGATCAACCCGCCGTGCAGCGAGTTGGCATCGCCCCAGCTCGTATTCAGGCCATAGTGAAAGCGCAGCCGGTAACCGCTGACATCCAGATCATTCGGCGCCTGCCAGGCCAGCGTGTCGCCGTCGATCACAAACCACGTCACCGCGGCGGGCGGCGCGGAAAGCCCCGTGAACGTCACCTGTGATTGCGCCCACGCGCCCTGCACGCCGAGGTTGTTGTACGCACGCACGCGGATCAGATACTCCGCATTGGTAATCTCGGGTATCTCGGCGCTTAAGCCCGTGATTCCCGCTTGTGAATTCCATGCGGTTTGGCCGCGCACCTGCCATTGCAGCTCGTAACGCACGGCTTGCGCGTCCGTGCTGCCCGTCCATGTGACCACGGCCTTGGCACGCACGCCGCTGCCAAACGATTGGTAGATCGTTTCCGTGGCCGATGGGGCGCCGGGCGCGGCGATGTAGAACGGATTGCCCAGCGTGGTGTTGGGCGCGCTGTCTATCGCGGTTTCTTCGCTGGTGCTCCAGTCATAGATATCCTCGCTGGTTTCACGCAAGCTGAGGTCTACGCCCATCTCCTCGCCGAACTGGATTTTTGATTCGGTGACCTCGAATTCCTTGCTCGACCACCCGAAGCGCGTATTGTTGATCTGCACCACATTCGGCGGTTGCGCGCGGTAGGCCGCCATGTTGAACGGCATCACGCTGGTGATCTGCTGGCGCACGCGCAGCAGCTCGATTTTGGCGATGCGCTGCGCGGTGGCTGCGCTGATGGTAAAGGGCATGTCCAGCTCACGCCATACGCGCTCGCCGCCATCCTCGGTCTCATAGGTGCTGCTGGTGACGGGCGGGAAATCGCTCGGTTGCCAATTGTTATCCGGCGACACATACACGCCCTTGACCGCGTTGAACTTGTCGCGCGCCGACAGCAGCGATGTCACCTTGATGGGGCCGCGTAAATCACCCTCGTCAAAACTGAGCGTGGGCGCCACATACGAGGCCGGGTGAATAAACCATTCCCCGCCCACATACACCACGCGGCCCGCGCAGGCGGTCAGCATCTTGCCGATGATGTCCTCGGGTGTTTGCGCGGTGTTGATCACGCCGTTGAGCGTGTAGCGGTCTTCCGTGCCACCGGCGGCGAGGGTGACGTTTTCGTCACACACATTCGCGGCGGCAATCAACTGCGTTTCATTGATCTCGTCGGCATACACCGCGCCCAGGCCCCACACCTCATGCGTCAGATAATCGGCAATGCACAGCGCGGCGTTGGTGCTGTACCCCGTGCTGGCGTCGCGCGGGTCGTAAATTTCATTGCGCCCGCGCATCAGCGCGCTGATGTTCGGCACACCCGATGGAAACAGATTCGGGTTGCGAAGCAAACGCACATAGATGTAGCAATGCCCGCGCCCGCGGTGTGCGCTGGTCCATTGATCGGGCACTTCCGCAATCAGCGCCGCGCTGGCGGTTTGTGTGGTGGTGCCGAGGTATTTCTCCACGTACACATGCCCGGCGTATTTGCCGGTGGCGTAGCCGCTGCCGTCGAGCGTGACCTCTTCATCGTTGAAATAGATGGTGTCAATGGCCTCGCACTGGTGCGCGGCCAGCACCAGCACCAGGTGCAGGTAACTGCCCCCGCTTGCCGCCGTGCCCGCCGCGGTGTAAATCACGCGCATGTTTTTACCGGCCTGCGCGGCGTTGAAGGTGAGCACGCCGCTGCTGTGGCTGAATTCCGTTTCACCCGGCGTGCCGCCGGTCGATGTGATCGAGGTATAGGTTTCGCTCGAATCCGGGTCGGCGGGCGGCGTGACCTTGTGCACCTGCGTGATGCTGATCGTATCCGCGCCGCGCTCCAGGTAAACGGTGTAAGGCGCGGTGGTGGGCACCACATACTCCTCCACCAGCTGCGACACGTTGGCATCGCTCACCGCGCGGAAAACGTACTTGCCGCCCTTGCGCACTTGGCCGTAGACCACTTCCCATTCGGCGGCGGACTCCACGCCGGAAAGCGTGCGCGCCTGATCGTTGAGTGCGCTGCTGTAGTTGCTGCTGGCGTCGGGCTTGCGCGTGAACGCCGCGCTGATCAGCATCGACACAATCGACCCAATCACCCAGGTGGCGACCATGCCCGCGGTGATTGCGTAGCCCGCAATGGTGATGATCACGGTGGACGGCATTAGCCCACCCTCCACGCGCACAAGTAAAACCCGCCGTCCACCAACTCGCGCGACAACGCGCGCGCAATCAGGCCGTCATGCGCCAGCATCACCACATCAGCGCCACGGCACACGCCGAGGTGTTTTTTGCCATCATCCGGCGTGCAGATCGCCACGATGTCACCCCGCCGTGCACGCAGCGGCGTGACGCGGTTTTCAGCCCCGAAAAACCAATCGCCCGCCGCCTCGAAGTTGTTGCCCCGCGCGGCGATCTTTGCCAGCGCCTCGCGCTCGGTGCGGTAACCGGCAAAGACCGGCCAGCGGTCGACGCCCGTCAACGCCTCGACCACGCGGCACGCCAGGCGAAAGCAATCGTGCTCGCCGAGCACATAGGGGCGCGTGATCGCATCGGCCAGCGCGGCGTTCAAGCGCCGCTCCCAGCCCTCTGTGCGCGCCGGCCAGCTCACCATATCAAGCTCTGATCCACCAGCGTGGGCACGAACTCGAAAAAGTTGTCCGCCGGGTAGTCGATGTGCTGATCTTCCTGCGTCCAGCGCCGCGTGCGCGCGCGGCGCAAATCGATATACCGGTTTTCGTAGGTGATGGCGATGGTGCAGGTCTCGCCTGCATCGTCGATGCTCGGCACATCCAGCCGCCCCGCGCGCGCGAGGTAAGGGTCTGCAACCAGCGCGCCTGCCGCATCCACGCAGCCCAGCCACACTTGCCCGGCCTGCGAGGTGCGCGTTTGCGCCAGCGCTATGGCAATCAGGCTGGTGGGCACACCGGACAGGCTGACCGTGAAGCCCTCGGCGCGGTTGTCCGTAGTCTCGACAATATCGCCCAACCCGATCAGGTTGCCCGCGCCCGTCCACGTTTGACTGTTCCAGGTGATCGGGCCGATGCCGCTCCACAGGCGCAGCGTGCCGCCGGTAAACACGCCCTCGTAAAACAGCACCGGGCGCAACACCGGCGCCACCAGCTCGGTGGCCATGCCGCTGGTGAGATCGCGCGCCATGTTACAAAGCCTCCCGCGCGGTAAACGAAATGCCGCCCCACAACAGGGCCTGCTCCTCGCTCCACTCCACCGTGTTGGCAG
>Ga0075458_10000549_pt1 | contig 12315 bp, 8 predicted proteins | sample DEB3_08_DNA_FD_77576 | JGI IMG/M metagenome (GOLD analysis project Ga0075458, IMG submission 77576) | Aqueous microbial communities from the Delaware River and Bay under freshwater to marine salinity gradient to study organic matter... | ecosystem: Environmental > Aquatic > Marine > Coastal ... | reverse complement strand
TATAGTTATACATGTACAACAGGTAATGGAGTTTTCAATTATCAATACACAGGAATAACTTTTAATAGACTTAGTAAATAAATAATATGACAGTAACAATAACACTCACCTTAGCAGGATCAGATACAGGTCCTTTTGATTTATACTCAGATGCAGATGGGTACACCACAGCATTTGAAACAGGTATAGCTAAAAGCTCATTGTTGGCAGGTTTTACAACATCTGCAGTTCCTGTTGACACTACTAATATATTAGCAAAGTCTACAGGAGTTTGTGATAGAGACCTCTACTTAACTGTAGAAGGTGCTCCTACAACTACCACTACAACATCTAGTACTACTAGCAGTACAACTAGTTCTACTACTACTGAAGCTCCTTCTGAATATACATTAGCTCAGATAGGACAACAAGCTTCTCCAGGTGGATGTCCTTTAGGATCAGTATTGAGAATATTCTTAGATGCTTCTGATTATGCATTGTTTGTAGCAAATGGTTATGAGTTTGCTAACTTAGGAGGAGGTGGAGCCACAACTTGTACAGCTATTGCTAGAACAATTTCAGGTCTTCCAATTAGTGGCTATCTATATGATAATCAAGGTATTACATGGAAATTAACAGGTGGTAACTTTACATATAATGAACAACAGTGTTAGATAAAATATCAAAAATTCCTGTTTGTTGGTTTACAGGACTTCCCCTAGAGTTTCTACTCTGGGGGTTTTTTATTTAAAATCTAACTAAAAAAGTTATTGCATATAACCAAAATAGTTAACTTATTTTTGGGAAATTCAAAAATAGTTCCTATCTTTACATCAATTTTAACTAAACTTAACTACATATGCCTGAAAATCAACACCTTTTAAACCAGTTACAACAATTACTTAGCTGGAAAAAAAGCAAAAAGTTTTATGCTGATAAGCTGGGAATAACAGAAGGAGAGATTGATGAATTACTAAAAGAGATAAGATCTAGAGAAGATATTCAAAATGATGCAGAGGTAGGGAATTATGTAGCTGAGTTAGAGGAAACAATAGTAAGATTTGAGGAGGATTTGGCTAAGGGAACTGGAGAGGTAATCTTCAATACTAAGGATGAAATCAAGAGTCTTGATGAGTTAATAGTAAAATGTAAGATAGATACAGAGAAATGGGAGATAACCAAATATGTACAAAACTACTGGGGAAATGGAGACACTCCTCATTGGCAAGTCAAAGCATGGTTAGGTAAGAAGTCTACAGAGCAAGTTTTTCAAGATGCATTTGTAGACTTTTTAAGTTCATATGAACCTGTATCTCAATCAATTGCAACTCCTAAGATAGAAGTGTATAAGGAGAATGCAATGTTAATTATCAACAAGCAAGATGCTCATTTGAACAAATATGATATTGATGGAAATAACAATATCACAGACAGATTAGCTGAGATCATGTACAAGGTGGAGGTTATTGCTTCTCAAGCAGAGATGACTAATAACTTAGAGAAGATAACTTACATCATTGGTTCTGATGAATTTAATAGTGAGTACACAAGTGCTACAACAAAAGGAACTCCTCAGCAAAATACACATACATATCACACTTCTTTTAAATACATATGTGACCATGAGATATTGATGATTTCAATGTTATTGTCACATGCTCAAGAAGTAGAGGTTGTATATGTTGCTGGGAACCATGATGAGTTTGTAGGATGGCATATGGTGAATTGGTTGAAGATGTTCTTCAGAGATGAACCAAGAGTGGTTATAGATGATTCTCCTAAGTATAGAAAGTATATAGGTTATGGAACATCAGCAATGATGTTTAACCATGGAGATGCTATCAAACCTGCTAAATTGGCTGGTATATTCCCAATGGAATTTAAAGATGGTTGGTCTTTTCACAGTAACTATTACATCTTTACAGGGGACAAACACCATGAAGTGAGTCATGATTTCAATGGTATTAAATTCTATCAAATCCCAGCTTTCTCTAAAGCAAAGAGCTTATGGGATGACAAGATGGGACATGTATGTTCTAAAGCAGAAGTTACAGGGTTCCTCATTGAGTTTGATAATGGGATGACAAATATATTCAAACAATATTTATAATGGCTACATTAAGAAAAATGGTCTCAGATGTGCGTGCAACACATAAACTGTTATCAACAGACAACTTGATAACAGATAGAGTTGTTGCGTCTGAGATTAAGAATAACACAATTTTACTGATAAAGAGAGAAACAAATCTTAGAAAGCTTTGGGCTACTGACACTGTATTCCAAACGCTTCCTTGTTTAGAGATGATAGAGGTACCTATTTCTGATTGCTGTGAGTATGTTGATCCTTGCACTGTTGCTAGGAGTAAATACAAACTTCCACGTATCAGTGAGGGTAACTATCAATATCTAATCCAAGGTGTTTACTCTATCAACGCAATGGGTGGTAAGGGTAAAAGATTTAAAGAAATCACAATTAACAGATACTTAAATTTATTAAAACTGCCCATCATTAAGAATGAACAATACTATTGGATAGCTAATGGTGGATATTTATATGTTAATAACCCTAACTTAAAATCAGTTAGAATTTCTGCTTTCTTTGAAGAAGATGTTCCAAATGACATATTATATCCTCAAGAGTGTGCATGTGGTGCTACTCCTCCTGTGAGTGATGAAGACTATTGCATGAATCCTTTAGATAAAGAATTTGGATGTCCTGGTTACTTGGAAAAGCAAGTGTTAGACCTAACATCTCAAAAACTTTTAAGTACTTATTTCAACATTAAAACAGATCAAACCTTTGAAGGTATAGATGGGCAAGCACCAAATGCTAAACCAACTAATTAATGCGAACTAAGATAGACTGGAGAAGTTCTAGTAAAGAAAACTACAATAACTTTTGCAAGAAACATCCCACAATTAAAATTACATTTGATCAGTGGAGAAACATTATATATCAATATAATGATCATTTCAAAAACTACATTCTAGAAACAGGAGAGAAAGCAAGGCTTCCTTTTGGTTTTGGTGAGTTCTCTATTAACAAAAAGAAGAGAAGAAAGCTTAAGACAGTTGATGGTAAGGAAATAGTAAACCTTCCTATTGATTGGCAAAAAACTAAACAGAGAGGAAAGATTATCTACAATTTCAACTATCATACAGAAGGATTCTTCTTTGGTTGGACATGGTTTAAAGAATCAACTAGATTACGCAATATTAATCTTTGGTATTTTAAGCCCACTCGTAACACTTCTAGATTGCTGTCACATTACATAAAAACAGATGAAAAATACCAGCACCTGTACAGGGAATGGAAAAAATAAAATAACATGGCATATTATTACAAATACAATTTTGTCTCTCCTGAGCCAATCTACTCTATTGTTAAAGAAGAGTTAAAATCTTACTTTGACACAGGAGCAGTAGATGATTTGATGTTCCCAACTTACTTAGACAAATGTCTACAGAAGTTAGGTAGATCTAGTTATGTTATTGCTGAACAAACATTAAATGTTGAAGATTTTGAAGCTAGGCTTCCTGATAACTTCTTTGCTGTAAGAGAGGCTTGGATGTGTACTGAGATTCCTCAACTACCTTACCAAACAGCAAATTCATTCTACTCTCAAGCTGCCACAGCCACTACAATTCAGGTTAGTCCTATTACAACAAACTGTGCTATTCCTAGCCCTTGTTGTGGAAATGTTGGATGTGATGGTAGTTGTATGCCTGAGATTATAGAAACTGTATACAAAACTAATACACAAGCTGCAAGGGGAATTAGAAAAGAATATCTATTAAAACCAGGTAATATATCTTGTCAGGGTAGATGTGATGTAAGTTATACAGATGCTTGGCAGTTCTATACAAACGTACCACCTGTGAGAGAATTCACTCCTGGATCTGCAGGATATGATAGTTTTGATATTAGAGATAATAAGTTTGTTACAAACTTTAGATGTGGTATTGTTCACATGATATTTTATGCTACAGATTATGATGCTGTAGGTAATCAATTAATTCCTAACAACTATCGTATTAGAGAGTACATTGAAGCTTTCCTTAAATATAAGGTGTTTGAAATATTAGCTAATCAGATTAATGATGAAACATTTAATCAAATACAACAGAAGTTAGGTTATTACAAGCAACTTTCAGAAGAAGCCTTTATCATGGCATACACTGAGATTAAGAAACAAGATGCATGGACTAAGCAAAGAAGAGTAAGAAATGACTTACAACGTTTTGCACAATATGAATTACCAAATAGAAGCAGCAGATATGGCAATGGATGGAACAGCTAACGAGGGAACATCTAACATAAGACAAGAGTACAATCTTGGTAGAGTTGGATTAGACATGGACTCTTCTGTAAATCAAGTGCAGAAAGGTAAGCTTTCTTATGCTCTAAACGCAGCATTAGAAAACTTTGATGCTAACTCAGTGAGTTATCAGAATGAGCCAAGTAATGAATTTTGTTTAGAGTTTCCTGAAGGTTATCACCTTATTGGAACTCATTTTATACAAGAGAAAGGTAAACATATATTCTTCTTAGCTAATCCTGAAACAGGAGGAAGTGAGATAGGATATATGAACAATAATGATTGTGTATATCATACACTTTGCACTCCTATTCCTAATACAGAATTAACTGTTTGTGCTAACTCTGAATGTTTAAACTTTGATATAAACTATCCAATACATAAAGCTGTACATAAGATTACAAACTGTACTACAGAAGTATATTGGACTGATGGATTAAATCCAAGAAGATTTATTAATATTGAACAAGTTCCTTACATCACTACTTATTTAGATGATGGAATTTGTGATCCTGTTATCCAAGCAACATTAGATTGTAACAAGTTAAAGGTACAACCTAATTTTCAAGTACCTACTATAAATATTACTGATATTGTTGTAGGAGGAGATTTAAAAGCTGGTGCCTATCAGTTTGCTATTCAATATTCTAATGCATCAGGAGATGCTTACACATCATATTATTCTGTAACTAATCCTACATCTATTGCAAATACAGAGATAACAACTCCTGATTTTCAATACTCTGTAGGAAAGTCTATTGTATTGAGTATTGATAACTTAGATGTTACAGGATATTATCAATACTTTAACTTAGCTGTTATAAAGACTATCAATAATGGAACCACTGTAGAGTTAGTGGGAACATATAACATCCAAGAAAAGTCTGTAAATATTACTTATACAGGTCAGAATACAACTCAAATTCCTTTGAGTCTTGGTGATATACTTGAAAAGTTTCCTTATTATGATATTGCCAAGGACGTAACAAATGTACAAGACGTTATTGTTTGGGACAATTTAACTTCTATAGATAGGATTAACTATCAAAGTATTGCTAATAAGATTCAACTTCAGTGGGAAACATACAAATTACCAGCTAACAATACGTATGCTCAAGGTTTCTATACTGCTAATCTAAGAGGGTATTTGAGAGATGAGGTATATCCTTTTGAGATTGTATTCTTATTAGATAATGGTAAACAAACAGATGGATTCCATATTCCTGGTAGAGCTAAGAATTTCAACGAGCTATCTGAACCAGATGTAACAACAGCTAATCCAGACTATGTTGGTGATGGAACTCCACAACCATATTGGAAAATATATAATACAGCTAGTGTACTTGTAACTTATCCTGCTCCTACAGAAAATAGTCCTAAAATAGGTGAAGCTTATCCTTATCAATCTGGAGACTTTGCATATTGGGAGTCTACAGAAAGATATCCTTGTAATATAGATGTATGGGGAGATTTAGCAGATCAACCAATTAGACATCATAAATTTCCTGATGTTCTTGTAAGTCCCATATTTGAAACAGTATCAACAGACTTTACTGCTCCTGTTATGCAAAATAAAGCAACCTTTCCAATAGGTGTTAAAATAGATGTACAACAGATAGCATTTCTTATTCAGTCATCTAATTTGACGTCTGAACAGAAAGCATCTATTGTTGGATTTAAGATAGTGAGAGGTAATAGAAGTACAAATAAATCTATCATTGCAAAAGGTATATTAAGAAATGTAGGTAAATATACTAGAGAAGGTACAGATTATTATTATCCAAACTATCCATATAATGATCTTAATAAAGATCCTTTCTTACTTGAAGAAAACAATGCTTATAATTCTCAATGTGATACATTTTCTATAACAGTTACTACTGCTGGTGTATTACAATATACAAATTGTAATACAGCAGAAGTAGATACATTAGAGTTTGATTCAAGCACTAAAACTATTTGTTCTATTACTCTTCCTGTATTAAATAGTGGGGTTGCTACATTTGAAAATATTACAGCCAGTACTTATACAATTAGAAACACATCTAACCCAATTTTTGGTTTATCTGTTACTTTTAATTATACAGATAGTATTACAGGAACTTTACAAAATATAACTGTACCTAAATTACAATCTAGAACAATTAACTCTATTACTGTACCTGTAAAAATATCAGGAACAGATAGTTATACACTCGTAGCTAACAATACAGGTCAAAACACAAATTGTTACCCTGATCAGTTAAATGGATTTAATAATATTGATTCTCCATATAGACAAGTATTTAATTCACCAGAAACTTCGTTTGGACAACCTAACTTAGGAAATGTTCTTAAATTAGAAAGTGTATTGTATGGTGGAGGTAAGGCACATTTTGTTGAAGTGCAAAAGCACTCTATGTATAAGTTGCTTACAAAACAAACACAAATAGAGGCTTTAAATGCTAGTAAAAAAATAGCTGATCTTGGAGGATTTAGTTCTACAGCATTCTTTACAGGATACCAAACATACTTACAAATCTTCCTTAATGGTATAAGTAGAAAGAATTTTACATATTCTTTTAACTCTATATCTAGCTATGACTATAGTGCAGAAATACCTAATAATCAAGGAGTTAAACAAAGAGAGCTTGATAAATGTCAATATGTATTCCCAGGTGTACAAAATGTAGGAGACAATCATGATCTTAATAACTGGAATAGAGAATCATCTGTTTATACTAAAAGTATTGATAGTAGAGATGATGTACCTTATACAGTGGCACCCCTTCCTTATCCTAATCAAACTCCTTCTCTTGTCGTAGCAGGTGTTAGTCAAATATCTGATGACTCAAGATTTACTATTTCACAAAAAAACAATTGTGCAGCTCCTGAATTTCAAGAAGATATTAAAGTAGTATCTTATTATGGTTCTATAAAGACCATCAACAATAATCAGTGGGGACAAATATATTCCTATCAAACTATTGATACAGGATTCCAAAGAATATTTAGTGCATTACCTACTCTAGATTCTGAAGTAATATTTGGTGGTGATACATATATTGGTAAATTTGGATTTAAAACTAAATTACCATTCTTTATTGATAACAGAGTGGGAGCTCCTGATGACAGTGATATATATTATGATGAACTTGGTAACATAGCTTATCCACAATATTGGTATTCAGCAAGGTCTATCTTGTCTGATTATTATGTGGGAAGCACGTTAATGAAAAACATCATATCTACCAAAGCACATCATTTTGATTGTTCTAATGATGATATTGTAGATACTAGTACAACAACTACATCTACAACTCCTCAACCTGGATCAGTAGTAGCTAGTTCTTTGAACTATACGTATGATGGTAAGATGTATTTATTTGCATATGGTATACCTTATTATTATGTAGAAAGTTCTATAAATGTGGACTTACGTCAAGCATTCAATAACTTAGAAGGTGATTTTTACCCACACGTAAGCTCTGGTATTCCTGATCAATGGTTCCAAGAAAGCAGAGTGCCTATTGCTTTAGACAATACCTATTATTATAACACTACTTATTCTAAACAAAATGTAGAGAATTATTTCTCTCATTTACCTTCAGATTGGAAACAACAGTTATGTTATACATATTTTCCATTTAGAGCAATCTATTCTGATAAACAAGAAAGTTATTCTGATAACAGAATAAATAGTTGGTTGATATATCGTCCATTAAGTTTCTTTGATTTTCCTCAAAACTATGGCAATCTAATATCTTTAGATGGTATTCAAAATAAAGCTACATTAGCTAGGTTTGAAAACAAAACTTTACTGTATGGTAACTTATTAACAATTGATACAAGTAACCCTCAAGCAGCTTATTTAGGAAATCCTTCATTATTTAGTAGTACCAATCCACCTCCAGTTGATTTTGCTGAGACAGATCTTGGGTTTGTAGGATGTCAAAACAAGATGTTACTCAAGATACCACAAGGACAAATTACAATAGATGCTAAGAGAGGACAGATATTCTTAATTCAAGGTACCCAAGCACAAGATATTTCTGGGTTTGGATCTGGTCTTAATAGATTCTTTACAGATCATTTGGCATTTGAAATATTAAGATACTTTCCAACAGTTGATACAGATAACCATTTCAAAAATATTGGTATTCATGGTGTGTTTGATAGTAAGTTTGATAGAGTAATTATAACCAAATTAGACTACATTCCTCAACCAGGAAAAGAAGTATTCTATGATGAGGTGACTAAACAGTTTTATGTAAATCAACCAATAGCTGGTGATATTGCAGTTAAGAAGTATGTAGAAGTTACAAACTTAGAGTACTTCTGTAATAAATCATGGACTGCATCATTTAACTTAAATACAAAGAGTTGGGTGAGTTTTCATACATATCTTCCTAACTTCTATATAGGAGAAAACAACTTCTTCTATTCTGGTTTAAATGAAGGTTGTGATATCACAGCAGTGGCAGTTACAGAGATTCCTTCTCCAACCACAACAACTACTACTACAATAATTGTATACTGCAACTTGACTGGTACAGCAGTAGTAACAGGATATCCTTGTGCATTAGAAGGAACAGTTGAAGAACAACCTTAAATAAAAACAGATGGCTAAAACAGTAATAATAAGATTGACATGCTCAGGTGGTAGAACAGGACCCTTTGATATCTCAGATAACTTAGGGACAGTCTTGGGCATTAACATAACTAAGCAAAATCTTATTGATGGATATACTGTTAGTGTTGACAATGATGTTTCATCAATTATTATAGCTTCTAAAGGAAAATGTAGCACATCTATAACTGTAGCAATTGGTACAGCTACAAAAGAAGAATTAGCTGCATTGGAATACACTATATGTAATACAGCATCTATGTGGAGACACTTGACTAATATTGAACACTACAACAAATATTATGGTGTTGTAGAACCATATATCATTGAGTATCCATTTGCTTATCAAACATATGATGAGATACTTCAAAATGTTAAAGACTATAGTAGAGTATTTAACTATCTACCTATTCCTGATGGTGTGTATAATGATAATGCTAAGATAGAGGTTGATAATCAATGGTTTAACAAAGCTGTGTTATACAATGGACAGCAGTCTACAGGTATACTTGAATTGGTACCAAAGCCAATCAATAATCTAAAACAATATTTGACTTACCCAATGTATAATGAGTTTAGCAAAACTATTACCTATACTAAGTCAGATAACTTCTATCAATATAATACTTTCTGGGGATTAGTTAAGAATAAATCCTTACCTTTGTTTAATACCACTTGTGAATCATTATCAATAGATAAGGTTGTAAATCAGGCTAATATGGATTATGGAAAACGTTCATTTAAAAAAGAGCCACTAAGAGCTAAAGATTTGAAGGTTAGACATATTCTTGATAATAGCTCAGAAGCTCACATTGTTTCTCAATTCATTATTGCACCATCTCAAATCTCTTACAAATAATGGCTAGTTGGTTAGACAAATATGAACAAGGAGGTTTAGTCTTAAAGAAGAAGACTAAGGACAACTACAGTCTAAAGGGTAATGCAAATGACTCTAAGGTGTCAGTAGGTCCTGGTTTTGTAGGAGCTGGTTGGAATACACAAGGTAGAAACTATTCTCCTGCATGGGGAGGACAATTTCAGAATGGTGGATTCTTACAACCTAATAGTTCTAAATTACCAGAGGGATATGTAATACCATATAACACTCCTAGTACTGAATTAGCTATGTCCATAGGTGGAGAAGAAGGAGAACCAGCTTATTTAATTCCTTCATTTAAAGGTGGCAAGAAATTAAAAGATCCTATTGCTGAATATAAAAAGACAGGTGAACATCTTGGTGGTCCATTTAAAACATGGCAAGAAGCTGAGAAGTTTGGTGAGATGAGACATCAATATGTAGAGAAAGGACAATCACTTCCTTCTCCATTAAAGTGGTGGGGAGATATGCAGATGGGTGGAAGTATGCCAGGTGCTGTAGGATTCATGTATGCACGTACACAGAATCCTGCTCCTAGTAATGGCAAGTATGCTAAAAAAACTCAAGCCTCAGCACAGAATGGTAAAGATATTCAAAAGGAAAGATATAATCAATTATATACTCCAATAGAAAATAAGGTATTTGATGCTATAGGAACACAAGATAATTATGATAGACTTCCAAGTTCAACTAGAGATTTTCTTGATAAAACTATAGCAGGTTTTTCTGTTGCTTCTAATAGAAACATACCTCCTATGGACCCAATTATTAAAGAGGTTCAGAACAAGGTACAAAAATTACCTAAAGAAGAACTTACTAAATTATTAAATACTAATTGGTCTAAGATAGGTCTTGCAGGTGCTATGAAAAATACACCATCAAGTGTTAGTTACTTAGATATGTTAAAATATATAAACCACTTTAACAAACTAAAGAAAGAAGGATACACATTACAAAATGGTGGAGAGATGAAATTCTACCAAGAAGGATTAGACTTCAAACCTAAGAGTATTAGTAAGAATGGTAAGGTAATAAAAGATGACAGAGGACAATGGGCTCATCCAGGTGAGATAACAGAAATTAATTCTAATCTTATTACAATGGATAATGTAAATTATCCTGTACTTGGAGTGTCAGATGCTGGAGATGTACAACTAATGCAGCCTGGTGAAAACTATAAATTTAAAGGTAAAAAAGTTACTGAGTATCCAACAGGTGCTTGGTTAGATAAATATAAATAAATCATACAATAGTTCAATATGAAAGATCAAATGCTAAAGATCGCTGGTGTTAAGTCTGAAAAGGATTTCTACAAGAAGTTCCCAACAGAAGAATCATTTATGGCTAAACATGGTGCTAAGCTTAAAAAAGCTGCTATGGGCAAGTCTATGGTTGATAAGCAGTTACACCAACTTACAGAATGGGAAGGAGTTCCTAAGGCATATGGAGGAATAGATATAGGAATAGGAATGAACACTCCTAAACAAAACTTTAATAAGTACTTGCAAGTAACAAATCAATTTGGATTAAATCCAGATGGTACATTAAGGACTGTTGGAGATTCTTTTAATAATGCAGCTATTGCTAAATATAGTGGACAACAAGCAGCAAGTAATATGGCATCAGAATATGCCACTCCTTCTGCTGATCAATTGTTAGGTAAAAATGCAATTAATTCAGGAGCAGCTGCAAAAGGAACTGATTGGGCTGGTATAGGTACAGCTGCTATTGGTGCGTTACCAGGAATTATATCTGGTGTAGGAGCAATACAACAACAGGCTACAGACATTGCTAAAGCTGATAGAGCATCTAGATTAGCAACACTTGCAAATGAAGCTGCTGGTAAAAGAGAAAAGGTTAAACGTAAATATGTTAGACCTGAAGATTTTTTGGTGCAACCTGGACAATTAGGTAATCCTTATGGTTCTGGTACAAACTACTTAGCTAAGAATGGTAAAATGATTGGTGGTAATCCTACAGAGATTCAGAACATATATAATCCTGGTGACATATATACAGATGGTGGATATGAACCAATAGAGTCTAAGAACTTAAAACAATATAAACAAGGAGGAGATTTACCCAAAGCAGAATTAGGAGAATATTTTCAAGACTCTGGTCAAGCACAAATTGGTAGTTCTGTAGGTACAGCAGCTGGTACTCTTTTAGGTGGACCTTTAGGTGGAATAGTTGGTGGCATGTTAGGTAAAGTGGTGGGTAATTTATTTGGTGGTGCTGATGATGCTAGAAGGTTAAAACGTTTTCAAGATGAAGCTAGCTCACAATCTTCACAAGCAGCATGGCAAGGAACTATGCAAAATCAATTTGGTGCATATTTAAAAGATGGTGGTAACGTAGGAGATGAATATAAATGGGTTAGTAATACATGGCAACCACAAGTGATTGCTAAATTTGGTGACTATGATGTGAAAGATCTTTTGAAGCCTCCACATGATGCAGACATGTTAAGAAGTGGTGGTCCCTTAGCACAGGTACATTATACACCTCCTAGTGCAGAAGCAATGTTTACT
>Ga0075458_10000548_pt1 | contig 12317 bp, 12 predicted proteins | sample DEB3_08_DNA_FD_77576 | JGI IMG/M metagenome (GOLD analysis project Ga0075458, IMG submission 77576) | Aqueous microbial communities from the Delaware River and Bay under freshwater to marine salinity gradient to study organic matter... | ecosystem: Environmental > Aquatic > Marine > Coastal ... | reverse complement strand
TGGTATCGGCGATGGGGTAAAGAACCAAGTAGCCGGGCAGATTACCAGCCTCGGCAGCAACACCTTGACGATTACCTCAGGCAATATCAGGCAAACAAGTACTGCCCGGGATGGCCGCCAGCAGTCTAGCTCTTCCGTGAATTTTGGTAGTGCCGCCGGTTCGAGCACATTGACCGCCCAGGATGCCGAAACAGTAAGAAAGCTCAGCAATATCTCTGAGGTGGCGACTTTTGGGATCATTTCTTCGGTCGTCGGCTATGGCCCGCTGACTAGCAACACAGCATTTATCGTTGCAACCCAGCCGAACTACTTTTCAATCAGGAACCTCAAACTAAGCAGTGGCTCTTTTTTCAACTCCAATCAAGATAAAAATGCCGACCTAGTGGCAGTGATCGGTGACACTACCAAGACCAATTTATTCGGTGAGTCCGACCCAATCGGCAAGCTTATAAATATTAGAGGTAAGGAATTCAAGGTTATCGGTGTCGTCAGCCCCACCGACAGTGGCCTGAGTTTTGCCGGCAGCACTGATGATATTATCTATATCCCAGTTTCGACAGCCAATACATTGCCAGGCAAATCAGACATTAACAGGATACTGGTGAGTGTAAACAAGCCCGAGAATGTAGAGTCGGTTAAGACCTCAATTGAAGCTGCTGTAAAATCCAATCATCTTGGTACCGAGGATTTTAGCGTGCTGACCCAAAAGGAACTACTCAGTACCTTTGACAGTATTCTCAATATCCTTACCACCTTCGTGGTGGCAATAGCTGCTATCAGCCTGCTGGTCGGGGGTATCGGTATCATGAACATCATGCTGGTGACGGTTACGGAGCGGACCAGGGAAATCGGGATCAGAAAAGCGCTGGGTGCTACATTTGGCAATATCATGGGGCAGTTTTTGACCGAGTCGGTCATAATTTCTGTGCTGGGTGGACTTGTGGGGCTGGGGCTTGCTTATATAGCGGGCTTTATCATCAAAAGGCTAGCTGGCATAACCCCTATTTATAGCCTCAAAGCCCTTATGGTGGCCCTGGGCGTAAGTTTCTTTATAGGGGTGGTATTCGGAACGGCTCCAGCCATCAAAGCCGCTAGAAAGCGGCCTATACAGGCTCTTAAAGCGCTCTAAACAAAAATCCCCCGGCAGTTGTACTTGGGGGATTTTATATTTAGTCTACTTAGCTGATTTAACTATCTCTGTGAATGCCTTGGGCTGGCTTACTGCAATTTCGGATAGGACTTTTCGATTCAGCTGGATGCTTGCTTTTTTTAGGCCGGCCGTTAGGGCAGAGTAGCTAGTGCCGTTTTGCTTAGCAGCAGCTGAAATCCTGGTAATCCAGAGGCTTCTAAGATCACGCTTCTTGTTGCGTCTGTCGCGGTACTGGTAGCTGAGGGCCTTGATAACCGCTTCGTTAGCCTTACGATAAGAACTCCTGCGGGATTTAATGTATCCTTTGGTGAGCTTTATTACCTTCTTGTGTCTTTTACGCGCTGTAACGCCTCTTTTGACTCTCATTGCTTATACTCCTAGGGCTTTCTTGATATTTTTGACATCTCTCTCGGAAGCAGGATGCTCGACAGTGTATGCTCGCTTGCGAGCTGATGATTTCTTGGATTTAAGATGCCCACGGGTGGCCTTGCGGCGCATAATCTTGCCGCTGGCTGTGATCTTGAATCTTTTGGCTGTGGTTTTGCTTGTCTTAATCTTTGGCATTTTTTATCCTTTAAGGTTATCGGCCTCGGTCTGAGTGCTTTTGGTTGTTTTGATTTGAGATACCACCATCGACATATCCCGACCGGTCATGGTAGGTTTCTGATCAATTGTGGCAATATCGGACAAACCTTCGAAGAAACCGTCTAAAACCTTTTCTCCTAGTTCGGGTCGCGCCATCTCTCTTCCTTTGAAGCGCACGGTCAACTTAACTTTGTTGCCGGCGTCGAGGAATTTGCGGCTGGCCTTTTGCTTGACTTCAATATCATGCTGGCCAATCTTGAGACCCATCCTGATTTGTTTAACCTCAATGTTCTTTTGCTTTTTACGGTTTTTAGCAGCCTGCTTATCCTGCTCGTAGAGGTATTTACCCCAATCGAGTAGCTTGCAGACGGGTGGTTCCGCGTTGGGCGATATCTCCGCAAGGTCGTAGCCTTTTTCCTGGGCAATCTTTAATGCTTCAGAAGTGGTTACGACTCCGATTTGTCTAGAATCAGCATCAAGCAACCTTACAGTGGATGCTGTTATCTGATGGTTAAGACGAAGTCGTTTTTTTATTGAGATATCTCCATAAAAGCTCCGAATAATCTTAACACGTTTCTCGATGGTTGACAATAGATTTGTTTGGCGCGCGAAGCTATCGGTTATCGGTTTTGTTCTTTTTTGGTAATCATACGGATTGGTTTTTGGTAGCGGCCGATGATAATCGGCTTATCATAGCTTCTGCCTAGGTTATCCCGGGCTATGCCGTCGAAAGTAATTTTTGCCGCCCTGATGGGTAAGTGTAGGATTTCCTCCAGGCTTGAATTGTCAGCCTGACCAATATTTTTTCGGATCAATCCGAAGATGTTGGATTGGTTTTTGACGGAGCCGGCAGTAGGGGCTTGGTAGGCTGTTATGACGAGAGGTTTTTTGGATCGGAATTGATCCTCGGTGAAGTTTTCGAGCTCCAAGCTTGAATTGGGAAGCTTGATGAGGAGTTTGCCATCAGCATTGATTTCGATAGGCAAGTGCTTCTGGGTTTTTATCTCGAATTTTAATTCCAGCTTATTAAGAAAATAGCGATTTCCAACCGAGTAAATGGTAATCTCCTTAAGTTTGCGCTTAGCCAGGGCCTCGCATGCCCCCAGCCAGTCTTTGGTATTGAGAGTTGCCCCAAGCGAGGTTTTGGCTGTGGGTATGAAGCCGATTGCCAAATCCACTTTCATCTTACCAAGCTGGGAGATGAATATTTCAAAATCGTTGTCATTGCCAATCAAGACCAGGGTGTTGGTTTGGCTGGCGTCGAGTTCGGCGAGTTTTTGTTGTAAAGCCTTCTCATTTTCAAAGTCCAAAACATTGCCTTCGATGTGTAGTTTTTTGAGCTCCAGCTTGATTCTGCTGAACAAGGGCTCTGCTAATTGGGTCTCGGAGTTAGTGTGAACAAAGTAGGTGTACAATTTATGCTTTGCTGCTATTAAGCTTAGCGTTTATAGCAGCTCCTTTCTCTACGACAATACTTTTGGCTTCGGCTATGCCGTTAAACTCAGCACTAGCCGCGACAACAATCGAATCATTAGCTTCGGCATTGGCCTTGATGATACCCTCCATGATAATCGTCCTGCCTTTTAGGGCACCTGAAAAATGACAGTTTTTGCCTAATTCCACAGCACCCTCAGATGTGATCTGGCCTTTGAATTTAGAATCTACGAATACATCGTCCTCGGTGGTGATTTCGCCCTCGACTTCTAAGCCTGGGCCCAAAAACAGTCCACTAAGCTTGACCAATTCAGATAGCTGGTTTTTCCTAATCTTAAAAAACATCTATTTTAATTTCTGCTCCATGGCTTCTTTAAGTGCTTTGGTTTCTTCTTTTGACATATGATGCTTTGACTCCCCGTTGTAAATATCCTTGGCATAGACCCTTGTACCGGAGCGGGCATGGACGGCCGATATGATATAGCCAATATTGTTGTGGTCCAGTATGGCCAAACAGAAACTTTGGTCGCCACCGGTGTCGCCAAAGGGGTTGAACCGAACCAAAGACACTTTGGATAACGCAAATTTTTGAGTCTTGTGGAGTTTGGCGACAAACCCGGCCAGCTCATCGATTTGCGATAGCGACTGGTCGACGTCCTTGGAGTATTTTTTCAGGGTGTCCTCGATATTTTTGGCGTTAGCACCTTTTAAAAACTGCCCGTATTTATTGCGCAGTTGGAACTGTTGCCAAATCGTGTAGCCGGATAGGGCCACGGATACGAAAAATAGAAAGAATAATACAAACTCCATAACTTGATATATTATAGATAGCGGTTATATCCTTGGCAACTAAGCCAAGAGGTTTTACAATAGAGGTTAAATAGGAGAATCAAAAAATGGCAAAGAAGAGGAAGGGTAATAAAAAAAGAAATAAGCGTAAGAATGTTGGTAAAAATACAACAACCCAGCCAGTCCTAACCCAATCTACTGCTAATCCTACCAAGCAAATCAAGGCATCACACAAGGCTGTAGAAACCACTTCAAAAAAACACCTGGATGAGATCTCTGATGTTCGTTATAGCCTGATCCTATTCGGAGCCATTTTGGCAGTTTTTGGAATTTTATACTTTGTGCTGCAAAACCAAAGTGTATCGGCTGCTATCTACGGGATAATCAAACTCTAATATAACTCAAATACGGTATTGTAGGGCTTCGGCGAGATGTTTGGGTTCGATGTTTTTGGATTCTTCCATGTCGGCAATTGTCCTGCTGAGCTTGAGCAGCCTCATGCTGGCCCTGGCTGAGAGTTTCAGGCTGCCTATTGCTTTTTCGAAAATCTGATTGGCTGCTTCGTCCAGCCTGCAATACTGCTGGATCTGCTTGTTGTTCATCTGATTGTTGGTTGAGATAGCGACATCTTTGAATCTCTCTTGCTGGATAGCCCTGGTTTTTTGAACCCTGGCAGCGATCTGGCTGGAGGACTCTGAAGGGGTCGGCTTGACGATCTGAGCGGTTTTAACCCGCTCCACGCGCACAACCAGATCAAGCCGATCGAGCAGTGGGCCTGAGATTTTGTTTGAGTACCTGAGCTGGGCTGAGGCGCTGCACACGCAGGCTATTTCCTTATCTCCCAAATATCCGCAGGGGCAGGGGTTTTGGGCGGCCACTAGCAGGAAGCGTGCCGGGAATACTTCCGATCCGCTCGCTCGGGAAACTGTAATTTGACCCTCTTCAAGTGGCTGTCGTAATACTTCGAGCACATGCCTTGGGAACTCTGGAAGTTCATCCAAAAAGAGCACACCCAGGTGGGCTAGGCTTATTTCGCCTGGCCTGGGCGATTGTCCGCCACCGATGAGAGCAATGCTGCTGGCTGTATGGTGAGGATTTCGGTAGGGCCGGGTATTGATAATGTTTTCACCATCGGCAACCGACAAGCTGTGGATCTTGGTTATCTCAAGCATTTCATCATAGCTGGGAGGAGGAAGGATACCCGCCAAGGCCTTTGCAAGCATTGATTTGCCGCTCCCGGGTGGTCCGGAAAGCAGTATGTTGTGGTTGCCGCTGGCGGCTATCTCGGCCGCGCGCTTAGCTTGGTGCTGGCCATATATCTCGCCAAAATCCACATCTGACTCTAGCTTGGTCGGCTCGATTTTGTGGTGGATGACACTTTCAATTGGCTTTTCTCCAATCAGATGGCGGTAAAGCTGCTCAAGTGATACTACCGGGTATATTGTCAGCCCCTTGATCATGCTTGCCTGGGCGGCATTATCGGCTGAAACGAAAAGTTGCTCAATATCGGCTTGTTTGCAATTCTGTGCAGCGGCTACGATTCCGGGGACCGGGCGTGTCGTGCCATCAAGCCCGAGCTCGCCGATAAATGCGGTGTTATCAGGGATCTCCTTGATCTGGCCGCTGGAGAGCAGTAAGCCCACTGCCATGGCCATATCAAAGCGTGTGCCGTTTTTGGGAACATCGGCCGGTGCCAGATTCATCGTGATTTTGCGAGGGGCCATCTGCAGCTTGGAATTCTTGATAGCCGAACGCACCCTTTCCTTGGCTTCATCGACCGATTTATTGGCCAGGCCCACCACGATAAAGCCCGGTAGGCCGTTGCTCATGTCGGTCTCGACAGTTACCAACTGGCCGCTTAATCCGATATTGTGAATAGTATTTACTTTTGCAAGCATCTCAACCCCCTTGTTTTTTATGATGTTATACAAACAAAAAACGAAAGGCAAGCATGAGCTTTTTCAATCCCTAGTTCGCTGTGGCTACTTGCTGCGATACCACTTGGCAGCTGATTCTGGCGGTACGGTATTGATTACCATACCGGTTGCGACTTCGAACCCTCCCCAGATGTTGCTTCTGCCATAAAGCTTGATAATGCAGCGGTAGTGCGGGCTGATCCCGTTTTCGATAAAGAAGTTGTAGCTGATTTGCGCTCCGGTTAGCTTTTGGGTTAGGTATTTGAGGTGGTGGGCTGCATCGGCTATTTGGTGCGAGCTAAATTCATCAAAGCGCACTACATGGCTTTTGGGAATCAACCAGGCTTCAAACGGGTATTGTGAGGCGTAAGGGCAAATCACCAAAAAAGAATCATCTTCTGCAACCACACGGGCTTTCTGGGCCCGTTCGAACCTTATAATGTCCTCGATAGGCTCTTTCTTCTTGTCGATAAAGTAATCCTCGATCATCTTGGAGTGTTCCATGAACCTTTTTGGGGTTACGGGCAAGGCGTAGATTTGGCTGTGGGCGTGGGCCAGGCTGGCACCGGCCTCAAAGCCGTCGTTGCGAAAGACTAATACATAAGTTATACCTTCGGTTGCCATCAGGTCGCTGACGCGATGCTGGTAGACTTTCAGCACACGCTCTATCTGGGTGATGGAGAGCTTTGCAAAAGGCGTGTTGGATAGGGGCGTGTCTATTACAAGCTCTTGTTTGCCATGGGCCCTGGGGTTTTTGAGAGTAAGGGAAGAGAAACGGTTCTCAACTACCTTTACCAGCCAATCCGGGCCATGCTTGAGGCTAAAGACCTCCTTCTCTTGGTCGAGACGGGGACTATCGGCTGTTTCAATCAATGGGTGACGGTTTTTGTGGGTGTCATATGGGCGTTTGCCACGGCCAGGTGAGACGATCACATACTCATCAAATAAGTAGTCACGGCGTATTTCGGTTTCGACCCCTTCGATATCTAGCACGATCGGCTTGCACTGCCAGGCATCGTCCGGGTTGATTGTCTCAGTGTTGATTTCGCAAGTCACATAATCAACGAACGAACTCTCGAAGTTGGCCTTAGCATTCTGCTTAAGCTGGCTTTTCCGGTGGAAATCCCTGGCCGATTTGTTTTTTAGGGCTTTGCTACTCATACCACTTATGTTATCAAGGATTGGTTGATTATGGCAAACACTCCAGCACACTTGCTGTCCGCGGCAGCATAAAAAGTGGTAAGATATTTTGCAAGGGAACATATACAAATCCTGCTAAAGCCATGAAAACTAACCCGTATTTACGACTTTTTGCCAATAAAAACTTTATTCGAATTTGGCTGGCCCAGCTACTCGGCCAGTTGTCGTCCAATTTGCTCAATTTTGCCTTGATCATCAGAGTGTTTGATCTGGCTGCCAATACCAAATATGCCAGCATATCGGTCAGTATCTTGGTGTTGGCCTTTGGGGTGCCTTCGATCATCTTTGCTTTGCTTGCCGGTGCATATGTCGATCATCTGGATCGCAAGAAGGTCTTGGTTTTTACCAATATTATCCGGGGTATTCTGGTACTGCTTCTGCTTGTTTTTGGCAACAGTCTGGTGGCTATCTATGCGATTGTATTTGTGATCTCGATCTTCTCCCAATTCTTCATACCGGCTGAGTCAGCATCTCTGCCCAGGTTGGTTGGCAAAAAAGATCTGCCTTTTGCCAACTCGCTGTTTCTGTTTACCTTGTATGGCTCGTTTGCAGTGGGCTACGCCATGGCCGGTCCGATCATCTCGGCCTTTGGCCAAAACGCGGTGTATTGGAGTGTTTCAGCTGCCTTCCTATTCGCCTCATTGCTATGCTGGCTACTACCCAAAATGCGGCCAAAGAGTACTGGTGAGACTTTCGCCCAGATCAATCGGGAGGCTGTCTCAACTATCCGGGCTACCACAAAGAAAATCTTCGGCTCGCCAAAGCTGCTTTTACCGATTATTAACCTTACGATCATCCAGATGATGATCGGTGTGATCGCTGTAATCGCCCCAGCGCTTTCATTGGTACTTTTCTCGCAAAATCTCGCCCAGGTAAGTGGTAAGATAATCATCCCTGTGGCTATAGGTATGCTGTTGGGCGCAGTATCTTCTGGTACTTTTCTGCGCAAAATCAACCGCGTGGTGCTGATTGATGCCAGTATGTTGGTTGCGGTGGCGGTGTTGGTTTTTAGCTATTTCCTACCCGACTTTAAAGGCAGAAGCTCCTATGATTTGATTATCGTTAGCGGACTATTCATGGTGGGCTTTTCGGTTGCTTTAATAAGCGTGACAGCGCAGACCTTGCTACAAACCAATTCCTCGGATGAAGAGAGGGGCAAGATCTTCGGGACCCTCAATATGATGATCAACATCGCAGCTTCAGTGCCGATTCTGCTGGCAGGGGTTTTGGCAGACATGATAAGCCCGCTTTCGGTACTGACAATCTCCGGGATACTGATTGGAATTTATGGCGTTTACCAATTTATTACCGTCAGGCGTCATGAAGAAATCTATGAAGCCTAGGTTTCGATTTGATCGATGAATGCCGCGATATCGAAGGCTGCTTTGGGTTTGGCGATGGCTTGCATGTTGCGCTGATAAGCAGCATAGTTTTTAAATATCTTATCGCAGGTAGCAATCAAGTCTTTGGGTTTGGTACAGACCTCACCGAGCTTGTGCTGATTGATAACGGCCACATTGCCTAGCTCCTGGCCCGGTACGATTTTGTTGATGATCATCGGGCGCTGCATGACGATACTCTCCTGGGTTGTGGAGCCACCCGCTTTGGAGATAATGATATCAGAGTCCAAAAACTCCTCGGCGATATCGTCGGTCCAGCCGATGAGTTTGATATTTTTAGCTTTGATCTTGGAGCGCACATAGTCGGCAGCTGTCTTGTTTCTGCCCAATATAACTTTTAGTTGGTAATTCGCTACATCCGCGAAGGGCTTCACGAAACTTAGGATGGTAGCTGCGTCACTAGCCGTGGGTAAGTATAGGATTTTGTAGGGCGGCCGGGGTGATTTTTTGATACCCTTTGCAGAGGTGGCATGATTGGCGAAGGCCTTTCGGACCGGGATACCCAGGACCTTGATCCTTTTAGGGTCCTTGCCCCGTTTGATATAAAGCTGCTTAGTGTCTTCGTCGGCCACGATATTGTATTGGGCATTAGAAACCAGCCAAGCGTAATGCGGGTAGCTGGAGTCGGTATTGAGATTGATAAACGGCACATCCGGGAATTTTTTGTGCAGCCCCCTGTAGAAAGCATATTCCCAGACTGGGTAGTTGCATAGCACCAAGTTGGGTTGGAACTTTTCATAGAGGTCGGATATTTCTTTTTTCTTGAGAGCATAAAAGGCGCGGCCGATACTTTTCATGAAGAACTTTGTGTCGGAGAGCTTATAGGTACCAAGCACAAAAGGAATGTATTTTGAGGTATAGATGTATATAAAATGCAGGAAGTCCTCAAAAGCGAATTTGGTCTCATCTCCCATGTTGACGATAGAAACCCTATGCTTGTTAGGAAAAAGTTCGTGCAGAGCCTCCTCGATAGCCCTGGCTGGCATGATATGGCCTTTGCCGCCGCGTGTCTCGGTGAGTATTAGAATCCTCTTAGGCTTTTTCATAAGTAACTCAATTATAGCAAAGCTTTGTTATAATTATCTTAATTATGATTAAGACTGTTCAAATCAATGGGCGCAGGACGCAGTACTTCTTGTACAATCCCAAGGGCAGAAAGACCATGGTATTGCTGCATGGTCTCAGAGGACACCACAAGGCGCTTACGCGGCTTGCTAGGGAATTTGCCGGCTACCGCATTATAATCCCAGATCTTCCAGGGCATGGCGGCAGCGAAGAGATGGACAAGCATGATTTAGCGAGTTATTCCAAATGGCTGATTGAGCTACTGCGGGCCTTGAATGTATCAGATGCGGTAGTCGTCGGCCACTCATTGGGAGCGAACATCTTGATGGCAGCTCTCAAAACCGATCGCGGCAAAATGATCAAAAAGGCTATCCTGTTTATTTTATACCCACAGTACCATCCCTCCGGCATCAATAAGCTTTTGAAGCATATGTATGGGATAGGCAAGCGCATGCCCAACGGCTTGGCGCAGGCTATATTGCACAGTCGCCCGGTCTCTTACCTGACTATCAGGACACTTATCAAAACCAAGAACAAAAAGGACATCAAGCTAATCATTGAAGACAACCACCGCTCGGCCGGCTTAGTATCGCCCCGCGTGGTGATAGAGATATTCGAGGAGCTGGGTAGCAAGAACATGCGCGATTATGTCGATTCAAATGTGCCGCAACTGTTTCTGATCACCTCGGAGGATAGCTTTTCACACAATGAAGAAATCAAAGTCATCAGCAAGCTTGTCAAAAAGGCCGAGCTGATTGAGCTTGACGATCTCGGACACCTAGCTCCACTAGAGGATCCAAAGCGTTTGGCTCGGGCTATCAAACACTGGCTTTGAATTTAGTTCTGGTCTTCAAGCAGGGTAGTAAGGTAGTCGGCAACTTTTCCGGCAGCATCAGGCTGAAAGACTCTTTTCAGATTCCTTTGATAAGTTTTGTAATGTTTATCAACCTGTTCAATGGCATGGATGATATCGGCATTTGTTAGAGCCACCAAGCCGAGGTGGTTTTTTTCCACATATAGGGCGTTGCCTTGCTCTTGGCCAGGCACAATCTGATTGATGATGACGGGTTTTTGGGCAGCTATGCATTCTTGGGTTGTGGAGCCGCCAGCTTTGGTGATGATAATATCGCTTGCCAGCATATAATCAGGCATTTTGTTGGTCCAGCCGACGAGGTTGACGATTCCGGCGACTTCAGACTTGTGCAGCTTGCGGTAAAGTTCTTTGTCGCGCCCGCAAATCACTGACAAGTTATACTGTTCCGAGCTGGCAATCTGCTCGATAAGCTCAATCGTCTTGTCTTTGTTTAAAAGGGTTGGGATAAGCAGGATTGATTTTTTATTCGGGTCTAAGCCCTGGTTCTTTAAAAAGGCCGCACCATCGAATTTCTTATCATATAGCTTGGGGTTCACAGGATAGCCAATCGCTTTGACGAGCTGCGGATTCATGCCATCCTCAATTACGATTTCGGCGGTATCTTTATCGGGCACTATAAAGGCGTCCAAATCTCCGAGCATCCAAGATAGGTGAATGGTGATCGAGTCGGTGGCAAGGCTCACTACTTTGATGTGAGGGTCAAAGGCTTTGGCAATCTTGCTTGCCGCATAAACCCAGCCAGCAAAAGTAATCACAATCATATCGGGCCGTTCTTTTTTGAGAAGCTCGATAGTGCGTTTCTTTGATAACTTTAGCTGGAGGTTGCAAAGGCCGATGATCGCTTTCTCGTCATTGGTGATATCAAAAAACACCTGCCAGGCCTTTGGTATGTACTTGGTGGTGGCATCATACGATCGTTGGGAGTGGGCGAATGGACCGGAGGCATACTCGCCATAGTCAATAATCTTAGCCTCAAAGCCTCCTGGATGGTTATCCAGGGCAGTCTTAACATGCTCAGCGACACTCATATGGCCCCTGCCAAAGCTTGCAGTCAGGATCAAAAATTTCTTCATACTGGATGCTATTATAGATATAAAAGCTGGATATTCCAAATCTAGCTTATGTTTACTTAAAGCCGATATTATGGTATAGTTTGTTTATGGGGCTGACAAGCTTCGACGTTGAATCTTGAAATATGAATGCGAGACGGGTTGGAAATACACGTTAGCTGTTTCCGCTTTTTACAAATGCCAAATCATTTGTATCGCGAATCTCTAGTGCTTTTGCACCAAAGTTCGCACCAGCTTTTGCTTAATTCGCAATAGCCATCGAGCCTCGGATATCTGATAAGAGGAAATCGGTGTCATTTATCAGGTTGCAGCAATAAATCTTGTTAGTTATTGCTTAAGTCTAATATATCAAGCAAGCGCCTGAGAGTTTTGGTCGGCTTTTATTCGAAGGAACTTGTAAAACAATCTCAAGCTGACTACTCTCGTAGAAGTCATATAGACAGTTTAGCGGACGTGGGTGCGATTCCCACCAGCTCCACCAAAAATGCCCGAAATCATTCGGGCTTTTTTGTTAGCAAAAAAATTAATGAATAAAAAAATATCGGCCACCGATTGTCGCAATGGCCGATAAGTCTTTTTGGTGGCTCAAATAAAACAGGCTAGCGTAGGCCCTTGGCGCTTGCTAACCTGTTAGGTAGACTTTGTTTTTGTTTTTGAGTAATTTATGTGTGCAGCACTGTTACTATAATAGCGCTTACGGTTGGGTGCTGTCAACAACTTTTTTAGACTTTTTTTAAACTTTTTTAATAATTTTTTAGCTCGTAAATTCACCATTTCGTGCGGCACTGTTTTGGGCTAGCAGCTGTATGAATTTGGCTTGGGCTTTTTTGGTGT
>Ga0075458_10000546_pt1 | contig 12360 bp, 12 predicted proteins | sample DEB3_08_DNA_FD_77576 | JGI IMG/M metagenome (GOLD analysis project Ga0075458, IMG submission 77576) | Aqueous microbial communities from the Delaware River and Bay under freshwater to marine salinity gradient to study organic matter... | ecosystem: Environmental > Aquatic > Marine > Coastal ... | reverse complement strand
TCAGGATAATGCCGGATAGCCTAGTCTCTGGGTTACATCGATATGACGCTCGCAAAGAACCCAGCGTTTGGCAAGTCATACAGATTCCCCTATTGATTGCTTTTCTGAGTTGCTACTTCTTTTCAGAAAGCAACGAGTATCGATTGATATTCTTGATCATTCCTCTATTAATATTCCTGAGTAATCACTCTTTTTCTCGGTCGACGTCAATTTTCTTATACACTTTGACACTTCTTGTTTTTTGGTTTTCTCTCATACCAACTTCTTGGTTGAAAATAATTCAATTTATCTCAGATTTCTCACTTCTATTTGTAATTGTAATCTTGGCGACTTATCTCGTCCGACTTTTGTTAAGATTAGAATACTTAAGTCGAGTTAGAATATGATTATAGGGCGTAGAATTGAACTGCTAAATTGTATAGATTGATTAAGTCAAAGAGACGTCTAACTAACTATAGACAGTTGTAACTTAGAGGCCCTCTAATTTAGCGGCGCAGTGTTCGGCCGAATTTTTTTGTTTCCTCAAATTCGAACGATGCGGGTTTGAATTATTTGAAGCATTTCTGGTTACAATTGTTGAATGTCAAAGGTTCTCGTTATCACCCAACTTACAATGAAAGCAAGAACGTTCAAATGCTCGTTCCGCGAATCTTTGGCCATCTAGAAGATGTTGACATCCTTATAGTTGATGATTATTCACCTGATGGTACTGAACAAGTTATTACACAAATGAAGGATTGCTATCCTAGACTATTTCTAGAATGCGGAAATATAAAAGGTAGATTAGGTGCCGCTTACCGACGAGGTTTTGAATGGGCGCTTGATCGGGACTATCAAATTGTGGTTGAAATGGACGCGGACATGTCTCATCGTGTCCGAGATTTACAAAATATGATTACTTTTTACAAAGCAAACAAATTCGATTTAATTATTGGCAGCAGATGGATTAAAGGCGGTCAAGTTGAGAACTGGTCAACCAGGCGAATACTCCTATCCAAATACGGGAATAGATATGTTCGATTGGTTCTTGGCTTGAAAGTTATGGACTCAACTAGCGGTTTTAGGATTTACTCAACTGACGTATTGAGAAGAATTCGTCTGAATGAAATCAGATCAGAAGGATATTGCTTTCAAATTGAAATGGCCTATATCGTCTCTAATGTGGGTGGTTCTATCGCTGAAACGCCCATAGTTTTTAGAGACCGCGTATTTGGATCAAGCAAGATGTCTATCAAGATCGTTTTTGAGGCAGTTCTCTTAGTTACTTACTGGGGTCTAAAGAGAGTGTTAACTAATATCAAGTTAACAAAATAAGAAGACTCAAAGTTTTGGTTCCTGAATAGATCTCTAATATCAACAAAAAGATTGGTTGAAGGAATGGAAAATAGAAACTTAGTAGACATATTTACCTAGGCTAAACACGGGTCGCGGTCATGTTGAATTTTGTATTAGGAGTTCATACCTATTTCTAGTATGCCCCTTGACCTTTAATTACCGCCCTAAAAGTTTTGGCGATGTAAACTAAATCTTTCCAAAGACTCCAGTGTTCGATGTAGGCTAAATCTCGCAACATTCGATCTTCCCAAGCTACTTCTTTGCGCCCGGTAACTTGCCACAACCCAGTTAAACCCGGCTTGGCATCAAATCTCTCCGTATGAAGTGGATCAACAAGCTCTCTCTCTTCTATGAGAATGGGTCGCGGGCCTACCAATGACATAGTTCCAATGAGTACACACCACAATTGCGGAAGTTCGTCAATCGACCATCTACGCAGAAATCTGCCTACTGGAGTAATTCTGGGATCCAGTTTGTACCTAATAGCAATTTCCTCATCAGGTTTCCCTATGAAATTCGACCTTCTAAATTCTGCTCCTTGGTACATAGTCCTAAATTTAGGGAAAGTAAATACAACTCCTTTTTTTCCAATTCTTCGATCTGTAAAAAGTATTGGGCCTCTGGAAGTAGCTTTAATGACTAGAGCAGCCGCCAGGAATATGGGAGAAAGAACTACTAGACCAACAAGCGAGCCCAATAAATCCAAGAGTCGCTTAAGGAATGCGCCAGAGGAAAATAAGTGGGACTGCCTTATTCGTATTAGAGTCGGATTTTCTAGAGTCTCAAATCGATTTACCATTGGAGCAATTCTGCTAATTAGAATTAGATCAACTACACTCTCTCTTTTGTAATTTGCAACTTCTTTAAGTAGCTGAGCATCGTTAATTGCTGCATAAGAAATTACAACCCCATAAATGTCGGAGGAAATTCTCTTTTTGTAATTCTCTAACCATTGGGAAGATTTACCTTTCTTGGGAGGATCTAAATATATAAAGTTTGGCGTAAATCCAAAAAGTGAATTGAATTCGTTTACAAAAGAACTCGATTTTTCTTTCTTGCCAATGAACAAATATTTAAATTCGGATAGTTTTGGCACCTTCCTGATTACGACATAACGGAAAATGAATCTATTTAGAATAAGAATAAAAGCAATACTGATAATATTCAGAAAAACCCATAATCTCGATATTGGATATTGAACAATATAAGCCAGGGCAGAAAAGACAAACAGAGACTTCCATGCAGCATCAAGAATATCAGAGTAGAATTTATTTGAAGCGAGGAACTTTGACTTATCCCAACCGTTGTTCAAATAAAGTAAGACATACCAAATTACAGGATATATCAGAATTTTAGGTTGACCAGGAAAAGTAAACAAGACTTCCCATAAGCTTTCTTTTAATCTAAAAATTGATACTAGGATTGAAATGAAAAAAATTAGGGCGGTCTCCAATGCTACCAATCTCCGAAAGTACTTAGAGATTTCTATAGATGGCATATTTACAGTCCACTCCCTGTTAAGAATCTTGTCCTACAAATACTGCCATAATTTCATCTGATCTGCTGGACTAGAGCCAAAGTAATACTGATTTTCGAACAGGTTAGAAAATCAATGCTTCGCAATATTCAAGTATTTGGGATTTGGCCCCAAATTTTATCGGTGTGAATAAGCCCTAGAACTGAATGAATTTTTGACCTCACTCCACCCAGCTGAAAACCGGAAATTATTAAACTGCTTTCCCTTTTCCGTGAACCTATGAACTGCATCCAAGATCTGGAAAGTATTTGTTGCTCATAAAAGTCGGTTTCAAACCGACTTACATTTATGTGACCGCGCGTTAACCCGTCTCCCTCCATATTTGAGAAGGGGTTGAAGAGATGAATGGGCACTCCCAGTTTCTCTGATACCTCCCTCCAGCCATCTGCATTGGGGCGAGACCAGTTGGTATCTACAATAATCTTTCCATTTGCTAGCGCCCAAAGCACCCCTTGGTGAACCTCAGAGGGCTCCGATTGGCCACTTAGGAGCAATGAGTAGTTGTACCTCTCCTCAGGCACTAATAACCTGCGAGTCGCCCTTACAGACAAGAAAATAACCTTGGCTAGCTGCTCAGCGAACTCAGTTGTCCCAGATTTACTTGGATCAAAAGGAATCAGTTCACTGCGAGTGGTCAATCCAGTTATGTCCCTTACTCCTTCTGTAGAACCTATGTAACTCGTAACATCTCGATGGACAGATGAATCCGCACAGAGAATCAGATCAAAGGGTCCTTCCCGTAGGGCGGCAGGTAGTGGTTTGGTCCTTCGTTGAGTTGGTTCTATTCCCCAACTCTTTAGCGTATCTAGTGTCTGTAGAGGAACAAATTCACCTAGTTCACAATGCGTGCCAGCAGAACTCACCTCTATTTCTGGATAAAAATGTTTGATGGCAGAAGCCATAGTTATGGATCTAGCTTGGTTAAATCGACATACTGCGAGAATCTTCACTTTGTACAGCCTTCAAAAATCTCTGTTTCTTGCGTCCTTACAAGTGGTTGAACAGAGGTAGTAATTTTTCCAGTCCCACCTGAGAAGACTACTTTGAAGCTTTGTTCAACCTTTGGTTTTAAGTCGACATATTTGAGCCACACTGGGCGACCTAATTCCGACAGATAACTCCTTGGAAGATCTGACTCCTGGATAAGGATAGTTGATTTCTTTGGCCCGAAAATTAGGACTGCCACTCCATGGCTATTGCCCAAGCCACTAACCATACCTAAATCTTTCCTGCCATTTACATAATCTGGCAACCTGGCATCAGGATCCACATTCAACCTTAAAGTGAAATTTAGCTCTGTTACATTCGGAGAGCAAGATACCGTTTTTATTGATAAATTTCTTTCAAGGTAGTAATCCATTTTGTTTCCAGATGTATTTAATACGATTGCTCGAAAATCATTTTTACTGCTGAAATTAAGAGATCCGGAAATTGCGGACTTTTCGATAATTTTTTGTTTGCTCGAATCTGAGCTATAGATCAATACTCTATTTTCACTTACAGGTTTTAGAAGTGCTGTGCCAAGGGCCAAAGGAGAAGGTGACTTTTCTTGAAGTTCTAGTCCAAAAACCCTTGCTACTTCTGCTAAGTAATTCTTACGTTTTGCGTTGTCATATTGGTATCTATTGTAAGATTTTGACAATAACTCATCGACTGTGTTTCTCGGTGTCAAAATTGTTCCATCGACTTCGATATTGCCCGTGGCTTCCAGCAAAGAGGCTAGGACAATTGGGTCCACAGCGATTGCGCCGTCTAATCTCTCTCCTGTTTGAGCTTTCCAGAGTGCAAGCCATATTTTTGCAGCATAGGGAAAGTGTGGAGATAAGTTGCTAGGGTTCCAACCCGCCGGGTAGTTGCCATAAATTTCTAGGAATTCCTTTGGCACTCTGATAGGAACTCTCGATGCCGACCTCAATTCCGCGTTAGTTCCAGTACGGATAATCTTTAATTTCCCCTTATCAATCTCCACAATCGCAAAGGTCCCAGGCATTCCCCCGGTTCCTCGCGCCTGCGCGGAATTTTGAAGGGCTACAAAATACCTTTGACGGTCTTTGGCTCCAAGGAGTTCACTCCATACTCCAATTGATTGATAATTTCTCCCCCAGACTTTGTTAAGTAATGAAATATTTGTGTCAATTTTTTCAAATCGCGAATTCAAATTTGGGATTTGCTCCCAGGCAATAGAGTCGAGTGAATTAAGTAGCCTTGCAATATCAAAGGAACTCAATGCTAAAGCGGAGCGTTTCCTATCGATTGCTTTAATCCAGCCTTCTTTTTCTTTCTCTAATGAAAGCTCTGCCAATAAAGGGCCAGATTTATCGATTACTCTCGAAGAATACTTGAGTGCATCAGAGAAATTATCCAAATTCTTCGCATCTACTAGAAAGGAGGCAGATAACTTTAGCCATGGAGTGTCCATCGCATGCGACAAATTGCTCAGATCTTCCTTTATGTCGACCAAAACTCTGGAGCGAACTTCTTGCTTATTTGAGTTACGGAAATCTTCGAAGTTTCTATTAATTGACGTACCGATGTAGATAATTTGCGCCAAATTCACCAACAATGTGAAGGTGGTTATGAAAAAAATTACTAATATAGATTTTCTAATTATTTTGAAATGAGTCGGGCGCATTAATTATGCAATCCTCAACAAAATTTATTAGATTGATTTTGTATCACTCGAAGTAACATCACCATAAACGGTTTCATAAGGGCGATACTTCCGAGAGTATTTGTAACTACCCGAGTAACCATAACCGTATCGATAACCATAATTATCATTGGATCGAGACGCTGGAATCATATTAATGACTGCGCCGAATACTCTAGACCCAACAGATTGAATTGAGTCGCATACTCCTTGAAATTGATTTTTCTTAGTTTCGCCAGCTTTGACTACGACAATAACTCCATCTGTTCTTGAAGCAATGATGGCCGCATCGGCGACCGGAAGTGCTGGAGGAGTATCAAAAATGACAAAGTCAAAGGTGTCTCTCAATGATTCGATCAAATTTGTTAGAGCTGATCCCTCTAATAATTCAGAGGGATTCTCAGGGGATCGACCTGAAGGCATTACTTGGAGCCCTTGTTCTCCCCACGAATAGAGGAATTTGCTTAAGATTGGGCGATTTCCTGATTGTGAAATTTTCAAATAATCTGCAAGTCCATCTCGATCGCTGTCCATGCCCAAATACTTGCTAGCTTTGGGACGGCGTAAATCAGCCTCTACAAAACAGGTTTTTAATCCGGCATTTGCCAGTGAAATAGCTAGGTTTACAGAGGTACTAGTTTTGCCCTCGTTTGGAATGGCAGATGTAATAGCAATGACTCGTGGTGCTTTTTCATCTTGAGAGTATTGAATGTTAGTTCTAAGGTGGCGAAAGGCCTCAGTTCTCGGTGCATAGCGACTGATTTGCGTAACCAGTGGGAATTTCGAGGCAGATTTATCAAATCCAATAGCGGCTAAAAGTGGAGTTTCGTTTAAATCATCTTCGTTCTTAATTGTTGAATCAAAAACTTGGCGCATGAGTCCGATTGCTAATCCCAAACCCAATCCAATAAGGATTCCTAGCAATATGTTTATTAAAGTCCTCGGGGAAGAAGGGGTAGTCGGAATTGACGCTGTCTTTACCATGGTTACCTTTATGGTTTCTATGGCGGATGCATTTTCAACTTCTAATTCATTAGCGGTGAGCGAAAATTGTCGTCCGATTGCGTTGGCAACGGCCGCAGCTTGGGAAGGATTTTCGTACATAACTGACACGTTCAACAAAACTGTGTCTAACGGAGCGCTTGCTTTCACCCTTGTTGCCAACTCAGAGTAATTTAACGTTAAACCTAATTGTTCAATCACTGGATTGAGAGTTTGAGGTCCGTTAATTATCTGGGCATATGACTTAACTCGTTGAGCTGAAAATCCGGAGCCTTGAATTAGTGCCCCAAGATCCCCATCGGTCGCTGGAGTTGAAATAAACAACTGTACCGTCGCTGTATACATGGGGGTTTGACGCTCTGTAATTAGGTATGCACCGCCGGCACCTAAGATGGTTGTAAGCAGAATCAACAAAAAGTTTCGGACTACCAACCTATAAAAATCTAGGAGATCCAATACTCACTCACTTTCACCGCTGATTCGTTTCTACCGGAAAGCGTATCACTAGAGAAATCCACTTCGAATGCTGAGAATCTCTGTATGAGAATTAATTCAGATCTCTAACCCCAGCCAGTCTGGCCATGCCTAGAACTGCATCTTATTTGAGAGTAGACTCTGTTTGTCTTGAGGGGGTCAAAATGAAATTGAGAGTAGTTCAGACTATTGGCTCTGTCCTGACAATTTTCTTGTTTCTAGGTTTTTTCACCCCTGCTGGAAGTGTGCCTTTGCCTGATCTAGGTGGAGGTGGAATTAGACCTACTCCCTCACCTTCTCCTTCAGCTACTGCTTCAAGCTCGCCAAGTTCCTCACCGACTCCTACTCCTACTCCTTCACCCTCGAGCTCTCCAAGTCCAACTGCGTCAGCTACTCCATCGCCTACTCAGTCAACGACACCAACACCCAGTCCGACTTCTACGCCTCGATTGCTATTGAAATCGGTTCCGCCGTTGAATTCATCTCAACAGGTATCTGTCCCTCAGAAATTTTCGAATCTTCCTCCACAGCTTATTAAAGTCCCTACTGAATGGAAGAGTAGTGATCGCAAAAAGATAATTAATCCAAGCTCTTGGTGCAAGAATCCAAAGGAGATTCTCAACAACGTGTATCTGGGTGGAGATTGCAAGATTTCACTCGTTCCTCTTTCAGAGATTTCACGAAATAAGTCGTATGAGGTTCAAACTCTGGCTTTTACTCCAACTAGAGTAGTTGTAAAGAATTTAGTAAAGAATCGAAACTTTACGATTACTGTAATAAAGCCAAATGGGACCAAAAGAGAAATAGGTGTTGCAAAGACCGACTCTTCTGGAAATATATTTATTCCACCATTAACGTTAGGGCAAACAAATCGCAGCATTACTATTAAATTGAAACCTACTTCAGGCAAAAGTTATTCGTTCACTTTTAGGTCTCTAAAATAAACTAAACTAAGCAATCAAATGAATTTTTACGAATTAAGTTGGTTTTGTGATCAGAGTCTCTATTCATCTTGACTCTCGATAGAAACTTCACGTTTGTCTCCTCGAGAATCACCATCATTTGAAGCGGAAATCTCATAATTTTCCACAAAACTTATGTAAATTTTCTTGCACCATTTAAGTAAATCTTCTTCCTCCAATTCAGCAAAGTCCAAAGGGACCGGAAATATTCTCCCTGATTCCATAATGTGGATCAACTTATTAAGACTCTTCTCTTCTTTCTCTTCTCTCATAATCACTCCTTCATGCTATGTCTATAAATAGCATCTCTTAGTTCATTGCCAACTGTTTCCACCTCATCATCCAAGACAAGTGTGTATATCTTTAAAGTAACCAATGGATTACTATGACCCATAAATTTCGCAGCTGTTGTCACATGCACCTTATTTGTCTTTAAAAAATAAGCGTAGGTCTTTCTCAAGGAATGAATTGTTACCTCTGATTCAGATAACTTATTAGCTATAGCTCGTCTTGATTTGGGGAAAGGTTTAAAGAATCCCATATACGGAACTTTTCTAATTCCTGCTTTAGATTTTGTCGGGCCGTACTTACTTTTAGTTATGTTTACAACCCCATCTTTAATGTCATCAGCACTCAAAGCAACTGCCTCTCCCCAGCGTAGCCCGTGCAGGGCTAAGAACTTTATATGCGAGTCATGTTTGCCAAAATTCTGGTCTCTTACCTGTTCCCACGTCAGAAATTTCTGAGGCTTTGGATTGATTCTTGGCGGTCTGATCTTGGCCGGAGGTGAGTCATTTACTATTTCGCGAGCTAGGGCTTCTCTGTAAATGACACGAAGAGCCATAAGTGTCTGAAAGTAGTTTGGAGGTTGAAGTCCCGCCAAGTTATTAAGTATTTCAGCTCTTGAAATCTCGCCAATTTTCTTACTTCCCAAATTAGCTTTTAAGTTTCTTTTGTATGCGCCGCGGTAGTTTTCAATTGTTTTTGGTGTTGCAGGAAGTACTTTCCAGGTCAGTTCTGCAACATCATCTAATGTCAAGGAATCAAAATTTGCTGTTTTCTCCCATCCTTAGCTTGATTATTGGCTAGAAATACACAATCTCAGAAACAATTTTTCGAACAAAACTATTCCGATGGTGCTAACTGGCTTCAAAACTCTTCTTGTACCATTCATACGTTTTAGCTATTCCATCTTTTAATGCAGTTCGTGGTTTCCAGCCAAGTGAGTTTACTTTTCTGGAATCTAGCAATTTACGTGGGGTTCCGTCAGGCTTACTAGTATCAAATTGAATCTCACCGCTAAAGCCAATTATATCAGAAATTAAGTGAGCAAGATCGCCGATGCTAATGTCTTCCCCATAGCCAATATTTATTGGCTCATCACTGTCATATTTGTCCAAAACGAGGTGGCAGGCTTCTGCCAGATCATCAACAAAGAGAAATTCTCTCTTGGGTTTTCCGCTTCCCCAAACAGTAACAAATGGCTTTTCTAGTACACGGGCTTGGTGGAATTTAGCAATCAGTGCTGGCATAACGTGACTACTCATGGCCTCAAAGTTGTCACCTGGCCCATAAAGATTCGTTGGCATGGCAGAGACCCATTTACGTCCATATTGTTTTCGATAAGCCTTAACGTGAAATATCCCGGATATTTTTGCTATCGCATAAGCCTCATTGGTCTCTTCGAGTTCCCCATTCATCAACTCAGTCTCCAATATTGGCTGATTAGCCATTTTTGGATAAATACATGATGAGCCCAAGAACAGGAGTTTCTTTACATCCGACGAGTGAGCAGCTCTTAAAACATTTAGTTGAATCAATAAATTCTTTTCAAGGAAATCGACAGGAAATGTTGCGTTCGCCTGAATTCCACCGACTTTAGCTGCTGCCATTACTACTGCCTCGGGGCGATATTTATGGAAAAAATCATGAGTTTGCTGCCAATTTTCAAGATCGCATTCACTAGATCTTGCACCAATTAATTTCGAATAATCTAAGTTCTGGAAATAACGCCACAGGGCAGATCCCACTAGTCCGCTGCGTCCCGTAATCATCAAAGCTGTTTGAGGAGTAAGTAAGTTAGTCATTTTCGTTACTCCCTTGGTAGTGCTTTGGCTTGTCAGCGAGTATTCTATCTCCAGATGATTGATTCCAAGATAACTATTGGGATTGATGGGGGAGCAAAGATGAAGAAGGCTTTGATTACGGGCATCACTGGTCAAGACGGCTCCTACCTAGCGGAGTTATTATTGAGTAAAGGTTATGAAGTTCATGGAGTTATAAGGCGTTCTTCAACTTTCACTACCGATCGAATTGATCACTTAATGAAAGATGAATCCGTTTATAACAATAGATTATTTTTGCATTATGGTGACATGACTGATGGATCCAGACTTGTTACATTAGTGGAGAGGCTGGCACCTGACGAAGTTTATAATTTGGCAGCTCAGTCCCATGTTCGAGTTTCGTTTGATGAACCGGAATATACGGCCGATAGTGTTGGCCTGGCCCCAACTAGATTATTAGAGGCAATAAGAGTTACTAAAGTTCCTGCTAAGTATTATCAAGCTTCTTCTTCGGAAATGTTTGGATCTACTCCTACGCCACAAAATGAAAACACCCCGTTTCGACCAAGATCTCCATATGCCGCAGCGAAACTTTATTCCTATTGGATGACTGTGAATTATCGAGAGGCCTACGGTATTTTTGCTTGCAACGGCATACTCTTTAACCATGAATCAGAACGTCGAGGAGAGACTTTTGTAACCAAGAAAATTGCGGTAGCTGCAGCAAGAATTGCTCATGGGAAAGCTAAATCTGTTTCGCTTGGAAATTTGGATGCTGTTAGGGATTGGGGGTACGCACCGGAATTTGTTGAAGGCATGTGGAGAATGCTCCAAGCGGAAGATCCCAACGACTATGTTTTGGCAACGGGAGTTGGTCACACTGTAAGAGAATTTCTTGATTTTTCATTCTCAAAGGTAGGCCTTGACTGGCAGAAATACGTTGAATTTGATTCGCGCTTGCTAAGACCTACCGAGGTCAACTCTCTCATTGGAGACTACTCCAAAGCCAAGCAATTGCTAGATTGGGAACCAAAGACTTTGGCGCCACAATTAGCTGCTTTGATGGTCGAATATGAATTGCGAAAATTGACTGTCGAGCACTGATCAAGATCGTGCTTAATTGAAAAGCATTACAAACCAGGGCGACAAGCGTTTTTTCTATTTTGCTTGGTGGAAGCCACCTCAGTTTTTGAGTTTTCAACAGTTTGCAGGACGTTCAGCTTTTGCTTTTCCTTCTTAGCTACCTCATTTATTTTGTCACGAAGGCTTGCCGCTGATCTTTCAAAGTTTCGTGTCGCCAGCTCATAACTACGAGCCGCTTTAGTCCATTGATCTGCGGCGGCTGTGTACGACTTACCTGCAGTAGTCGTCGCGCCAACCCGGGCGGCATCATCTGAGGCAGCTTTTGCCTTAGCTAATGCATCAGCTTGCTTTGTCTTTGCATCAGCTGCCTTTTGGTCAAATACCTTTGCATCAGCTTCGTCTTTGGGAGCCTCGGTCTTTAGTGCTGCAATTTCTGAGTCAAGCATGGTTATTGCCTGAGCCGCGGATTCGGTGATGTTCTTTAATCTAACATTGGACTCCAAATAAAGCTTGTTTGATTCAATGCAGCCCACCCATACCCAGGTCAGTTTGGAATTCTTAACAGTTGGATTCTTGGTGCAGACGTACCGGTCTCCATCGATTCGGGTCTTAGTGTTGACCTTTGAACATGAAGAGCCAGCCTTTACCGCTGCCTCAGCTGGGATTGCTGCGGTTATAGCCGCTAGCAATGATGAAGCGGCCAAGAGAGTTGCACCTTTACCGATTAGTGTAAATAAGGTTCTCAACTTCGATTCCCTTCAACTTAAAATACCGCTGGCTATTTACTTGGGACACGTAGGCTTTTCTAGTTGGCCTGAATCATTAAGAAGCTCTGACCTGAACTCTTGGTGAGGAGGCAGGGCTACTTCCAATTGCGTTTATTGCTACAACTTCAACGAAGTATGTTGCACCTGATCTCAAATTCAATATGTTGCAATTCAACGAGGAGCTCGCAACAAGACAGCGAGATACTAATTTACCGCCTTTACTTTTTGAAAAAGCACGAGCTTCGTATTGAAGAATTGTGCTTCCACCATCGCTTAGTGGAGCTTGCCATTGAACGTCTATAGCACGACTCTGAGTGGACGATGGGGATGCTGTAACAAGCCCTGGAGCACTGGGAACCACTTGAGCGGTCCATTGTGCATACAGATTAGTAGAGCTGGTTGGTGTGTAAGAACCACCGGCGTCGCCTACCTTGGTGCCAGCTGAGGCATCTGTGTACCAACCATTAAGAGTGAAATTAGTTCT
>Ga0075458_10000540_pt1 | contig 12485 bp, 19 predicted proteins | sample DEB3_08_DNA_FD_77576 | JGI IMG/M metagenome (GOLD analysis project Ga0075458, IMG submission 77576) | Aqueous microbial communities from the Delaware River and Bay under freshwater to marine salinity gradient to study organic matter... | ecosystem: Environmental > Aquatic > Marine > Coastal ... | reverse complement strand
TCCGACCTTGCAAATATACTACATTCTCAGTTGCCGCGCATCGTCCTCATCCTGAAATGACACGTTTCGCCATGCAGGGTAGCGTAGTATCCGCGCGGTTTGGTGTCAATCGGTTTGATGGTGCGCTTGCCCTTGTGCTGCCCACGGTATGCGCGTATCAGTTCCCTTGTCGCGCGTTCGCTTGTGAACGTCTGAGGATGCGCATTGAACAGGTGCCGCGCGAGTGTGCATGTCGGCCATGTGTTGAAGTCTGGGTCTGCAAGGTATCGGCAGACGGTGTGGCCTTTGGGGGTGCGTGGCATTAGAATAGTGAGGTTTGGGCCTTTTCAAGAATTACGCTCTCAAGGTTCCTTTTCGCAAGGTCAAAGTAGCTTTCCTTCAGTTCGATGCCAACGCCTCGCCTACCCATCTTCACGGCTTGAAACACTTCGGAACCTATACCCATGAATGGAGTGAAAACGGTATCTCCTTTGTTCGACCAAAGGCCGATGCACCGCTCAATAACATCAAGCTGAAGCGGGCAGATATGCTTTTCATCTTTTGACTCGCGGGCACCTCGATAGTTGTTAAGCACATTCGTCCTGCTAATGTCCATCCATATTGGTGACGCCCATTTCTGCCATGTGTCCAATGGGAAATTTTCACGGGTCTTATTTGTGATTGGCTCCCATTGATCCTCATTCCCGTCCCACTTTCTGAATATGGTCACATATTCAGGCATTCCGATTCCAGTGTAGCTGCTGTCGGTGGTCAGTTGCTTATATAATAGCCGCTGTGTTTTTGTTCTCTGCATTTCAAGTACGGGGTCAATCCATATCGTCACCTTTGAATGGTACTTGAATCCAGCTTTTTCCATTGCGCGATGGTAGTCACCCGTGAAGTCGTACATACCGCTATATCCGCTGCTATTCTTGTAACGTGCGATGTCCTTTGTGTGAACGCAAACGAGACGGCCAGGCTTCATGATTCGGTATAATTCACCCAATAGGTAATCGGTCTGTGCAAAGAACTCTTCATCGCTCACGCAGTTTCCCATGTCTCTGATATTATCGGAGTATGTGAATAGCGTACTAAACGGAGGACTGAACACACTCAGGTCGATGCTATCTGACTGCACGTCTTTAATGATCTCGCAACTATCACCATTCATTAGGTGGTATTGATCTGTCAGTACTTCGCGTTTCACATAGTCGGATTTCAATCCGTACTCCTTTGCGTTCACATTCTTAGTGATCTGCTCCATCATTTTATTGAATTGCTGTTGTTTGTGTGAGATTGATGCCGTGACGTTCTGCATGGTGTCGGTTGTAACGAGGTAGATATTAACCTCATTCTGTTGCCCGAACCTATACGATCTGCGAATTGCCTGATATAGGCCCTCAAAACTGAAGTCAAGTGCGGCAAATATCTGATTTCGGCAGTTCTGCCAATTTAGGCCGAATTGGGCAATCTTCTTTTTCGTGACGATTACCCGATACTTGCCCTTACCGAAGCCTATTAAACGTTCCTCTTTTTTGTCCTGTGAATCAGAACCGCGAACAGCAACGGCATCAGGTATCAATGCGCACACACGCTCCTCTTCCTCATTCTGATTCACCCAGATAATGAATTGCTCATCGCTTGCATTGACAATATCGGCCACAATATCAATGCGTGGTATCAATGTCAACCGAAGCTCTTTATTGAAGTCAGTAGCGTTAACGCTTGCATCATTGAATAATTTCCCGTTTGATCGCGTTTGAGTCTCAATTTGTTTTTCGTGGTAGTTCAGCGGAGGCAATGAATAACCGTCAGCCTTAAAACCAATGTCGGCAGGTGTCCTAAGTACACTTGCCCATGATGCAATCCACCCGTAAAAGTCATCCTCAGCGTGACCTTTTAGTCGGTAGTTATTCATTTCCTCATCGCGCACAAACCACCTCATACGCATATCTGATGAGTCCATAACGTCAAGGAACTCCGAGTGATTCCCTATCTCGTTCAGATCATTAGGTGCGGGAGTTGCTGTGCAGGCAAGTTTGTATGGCGTGCCCGCGAAACGCTCAATTATCAGTCGCTTATATACACCTGTGAAATTCTTTAGTATCGAACTCTCATCCAAAACAATGCCCGCAAACCGATCACAGTCTATGTTCTCAATCTGTTCGTAATTGGTCACGGTTATGCCGCTCATATCGATGCCGAATCGTTCGCCCTCCGCTATTGTCTGGGCACGAACGGCCAACGGTGCAAGTATCAATACTTTGCCTTGAGTGTGCCTGCAAACTGCCTCGGCCCATGAAAGCTGCATTAGCGTTTTACCAAGGCCACAATCAGCGAAGATCGCATACTTGCCGCACTTCAACGCGCGTTTAACAATGAATCGCTGAAAGTCGAAAAGGTGCTTATTCAGCTGCGAATCTTCTACATCAAATCCGCTAACGCGAACGGATTTTATTTTGCTTTCGATGAATTGCTCGTATGTCATGGGTGCAAAGTTGTTTCGCGAACCGTGCCGCGACATTTAATTTGAATTAAAAGAGTATTGAAACGGGGTTAAACTTTAACCATCAGTTCTTTGTGATCCCCCTCGACCTTATCCTCATCGATGAGCGCAAGAATAGACTTCCATTGCAGCCGTGGTACATGACGTTTCAATTTCAAGTAAGGCATCGGGCCTAACCTTTTAAGCGTTTCGAGGGCCGTTTGTTGCAGCTTGGTCATTTCTCGTGGATGTTGCCGATTACGGTTGGTTGTGGTATGCCGCACAACGGCCATTCATTGTTGTCATTCTTAACAAAGAAACCGCATGATTCATCGCGCCAAAACACGGTTGTAGTGCCGCCCATGTAGCTATGAATTATATCCCCCTCGTAAATCTCCTTTCCGTTCTTATCGAGTAAGCCCGTGAACTGCATTATGTCAATGCAAACGTGATCCGCGTTCATCCAACACCCATTACCAGGCAAAAGGATAGAATTGCACGTGTAGTTGGGGTCTTCCATATCGGTATTACCAATTTGAACCTTGTAGTTCATCTCCTTTCGGACTTTGTCCCAAGCCCTAAACTTTATTGTTCTCATTGTATCTCCAGTTCGCTTGTGATGTTATCAAGGCCAAACAGCACGTCAAACTCGCGGGTTACGTCTCTGTTGCCTATCTTGACGGTTGTGATTGATGCTGTTGAAGGATCATCGCCACCCGCGTCAGTTGTGCCACGGTAGCGCGATATGACAGCGTGAACCTCTTTAGTGGTAGTCAGGCCGTCAGCTGATGAGATTTCGATTGTTAGTGTCATGCTGCAAGTTTCGGGTGTTTCTTGTTGGTCGAAATGAAAATGGGGTTAAATGTTGGCGGTCAGAAGTGCCGCGTGTTCCTCGCTCACATTGTAGTGCTTGCGGATAGTCTCCATTGACGTGCCCGCTTTCACCTTCGCGGCAATTGCTGCCCATTTCTCATGGTCGGGCGTGAGGTCGGGTAATGCGGCAACCTCCAACTTCCCAACGGTGTACGGCTTGCGACTTGCGCGGGTCACGGTCAACGCCATTGTAAGCGGTGCATCAATGTGGCTCATGTGGCTGATCCTGATGCCGCCTACTTTGATACCACCGAATGAAACATCATTGTCGCGGTACAACGTCATCGAGCGGCCTACATATTCGGCCCCGTTCGCCCCCCATGCCGCAACGAGAACACGCCTCATTGATTTGCATGGTTTGTATGGCTTGCCATTGTCGCCCTCATAGCCTATCGCTATCGGCTGGGTCGGTTCGCTTGTTCCTTTTATGCCAGTCACTTTGATAGTGATGGCCCCGCTGATTAGGTCGTCCGCGTTCAGTTGGTCGGATTTCGCGGTAATTGTCGGTGTCAAGTCCATGATTAGTAGGTTTTTAATTGTAACCGTAAAGGTCTAACGTGTTCAGTCTCAACAAATGAAATTCAGATTAAACTTCAATCTCGTCACCTGTTATCGGCTCAATGTATGGCGCAACGTGTAGGCCGTTGGCGTTCCACAGGTATTTCGATGTCATGGCCACAACCTGTTCAGCGAACCGCACCACGGCCTGATCGATCAGCTCAAAGTAGGCCGCATCAGGCATAACACGAACAACGAGCATCGGCATCCCGTTGCTGTATGAAATGAAGTCGCACCACGCCCGCCCCGTTACCCATAGGCCCGTCTGTATCTGAGCGTAGTGTTCAGGTGGGCAGACGTTGGCAATGATCCGTTCGACTTGTATCCGCTGTTTCGCTGACTTAATCTCGATCAGGCCATCTTCGCCAACGAGTCCATCGGGCGAATATCCGACACCGTTACGTGTGACGAAACCGCACTCAGAAACGGGCGCGTACTTTTCGGAGTAAAGGTTTCGGGCCAGTACTTCTTCTTCATGGCCGCGCATCATTTCAAAGCTCATGAATGTCGGCTCCGTTCGACCTGTCAGACGTTGGGCCGCTATCTCGTAAACGTGCGCCCTCACTTTCTCGTTGTCGGCCAACTTGCCCGTTGGTGTGATCAGCGTTCGGATCGCGCTCGATGTTAGCACACCCCTTCGCAGATCGTGCCATTCCTGAGTGCCCTGAATTATTTCGTGGTGGTAGGTGGTCATTTTGTAAGTGCCCTTGTAAAAAGCTGTTTAACATCTTGATCGGCCTTTAGTATTGATACATCGCGCCCCTCTTTGAAGTACACGTAAGCTTTCAATATCAACTCCTCAACGCTTGATTTTGGAAGTGGCGCAACTGCGCTCAAATTGCGTATCAACCTATCGCGCAAGAGGTGTATCACATTCATGTCGATGTTCCTTCCAGTACATACCTGATTAAAAAACTCTTCTATTGAACTTTGGTCAAACATTGCAAGAAAGCTACCGATGATGCTGGCCTGTATTTTTACTTGTGACTTGCGGGCCAAGTGGTCAGCAATTTTATAGCATCTATCAATCAGGTCTCGGTTAGCTTCGTAAAATTCAATCTGTTCTGATGCGGTTGGTCGTGCCAGCGGGAATTTGCATGTGTGCATTTTAAGCTTCAACAGATTCCGCACAAGGGCCGCTTTTTTATTTGCGTCAACCTCGCCATCCATATGCATGATGTTGCCCGTAGTCCTTGCCGCGCCAGTATCTATTGTCTTAATAGAACCGTGGTCGATGTCGGTTACAACCCACATCGCAACAGATACTCCTGACCTCATTACGGCTGACAATCTATGTTGCCCGTCAATCAGGAAGCCGTTAGTATCAAACTTTATAGTTTCCCCGTTGTCACTTTGCCACCTCCCGCCACTCATATCGTTGGCGTACATCATTACTATGGCCTTTTTTATCGGGCGGTTTCTTTCTATGTTCTTACTTAAGAACTCAGCGGCCAAGGTTGGCGTTATTGTAATCTTGCGAATGTTCATGTCTTTTGTTGTTGTTGTTAGTGGTTCTTCGGTGTTATCGGCCCTTCGAGCATCACGGTGTTGCGCTCGTGTTCGATTATCAAATAGTACCTGTGGCTTATATCGCTGAATGACGTGTGCAAGCGCAACGCCTTGGCAATTTCGCCCATTTCGAGATTAGACACGTCCACAAAGAATTGAGCCGCTGAACAATGGTAATCTCGTTCAATCCGTTTGGCAACGTGTTCAGCAGTAGCGGCCACGTCAGCATTGACGTAGATGTACGCGCGGAGTTTTTCGGGGGTGGTCATGGGTTAGATTGTGAATGTTGCTACAAAAGTTGAAAGCCTTAATTCAGACCCAGCGCATGGTATCAGCCCGCGAGTCATTGACTTAATGATGACCTTGTATTGGCTGCCATCCTTCGATATAAAGTAGTTAGTCCTGCCAACCTTACCACACTCAAGTCCAGCCTGCATTATAGCTTTTATGGCTTTAATGTTTTGGCTTGTTAGGTGTCCACTTGTTGTTTTCATGTCGCTGTTGTTTGATGGGTCAAATATCCCCCGCCAAACATTGGGCGACATTAAAACGGAATTAAAAAGCGATTAAAATGCAGGGGCTACTTGCCCTCTAATATGGTCAGGCGGCTCTCCAATACCTCAATCTGTTTCGCCTGGGTGAGGCACACGCCCTCCAATACTTTCACCCGTGCGCGAAGTGTTGACCTGTTCGCGATGGCCTCAGTAATCAATCGCAGCACCAATTCGGCACCGTTCCATATAAGTTGAAACGGTATCGGGTTGCCGTCTTGTAGGTTCTGCGCGGCTTTCTTATTTAACTCAGATTCGGTCATGGCCTAACGATTACAATCTTGTTGACGTTGTTTGCGCCCGTGTCCTTTGAATCGATGTGCAACCATCCGAAGTAAGGGCCTGCGCTGCGCGATGTGTAGGCGATGTCCTCAACCCTTCGGATACCCATAGCGTACGCCTCAACGGGGTGGCTTATAATCCACTCAAACACCTTGCGAGGCGTTACCCCATCGGTCAGGAATTTTAGATCAAATGCGGCCCCCGTTTTGTGCTGTGAATACTTCGCGCCCGTTGCCGTGTCAGACCGCCTCAACCCGCTCTCGGTATATCCGCGCCCGTTGATCAGAATCGGGCCGAACCGATCGCGCAAAGCATCGATGGCACGTAGCGCGTTCTGATCGAGCATGGCCCATATTTCGGCCTCGGTGTGATTCGCGAGAAACCACGGGTCAACGAGTTCGGGAAGGGTGAAGTGTTTTGGTTTCATGCCCCAAATTTCACCCCTAAAACGGCACGAACAATTAACACGAGATTAAACCTTGCCCTGCCCTCTATATTTCTTTTCGGGCGGGTTGTTCTTTGAGTGAACGCCTTTGTTTTTACGCTTCGGGCGCGGCTTGTGCTGTGTTGCGTTGGTCTTTGTCACGGGAACTTTTTGAACTGCCAAAGTAGTAATTAAGGACGGTGCCGAAAGCGGTCAGCAATGCGCCTAATGCAATGTTCACAAGGTCATGCGAGCTTTCTGGTATGGGCGCATAGAACAACAGGAACACGAGCGCAAACGTGCCAGTTATGACGGCAAATGCTAACATACCCATGAACACGTTGCGACCCTGCATGATGGCCGCTAAGTTAGTCAGAATGGGCAAATGATCCGTTCGGGCCCGCGCATCAACGGTAGCAGCGTGTTATGCGCCATGAACCTTCTACCTATCCACCACCCCTGCCGACCACCGTTAATAGTGTGCCGCAACTTACGGCCTGTGCTGGTGTTGTAAAGTGCCTTATCTGCACCGAAAGCATATCCATCGAACCCGCTAATTTCCCATGCTATTTCAACGGTCTTATGTGTTGATATTGTTCGCATTGGGTAGGTGGTCTTTGTTCGCTAATCAGCGAGTTACCAGCAATGCTAATGACCATTTATAATTTTCAGAAATTCCGTTTTATCAGATTTTTCATATTGTTCTTTTGCCCATTGTTTTATTTCATCTGTAATTTCAAATCTTTTTACATCTCCGAAATTTTTGATATAAGCACTGCTGGTAACATCGGCTATATTCAATGCCTTAGTTTTTTCTACATTTGAATTTTCGTTTTCCATTTTATGTTTTATTTTTAAATTTAATTTAGTTTTTATAAGTCGGCACTAAATATAGCCGTTTACCGTTATAAGCCATTTCCGATAGTGCCAGTAAAGACAATTTTCGGACTAATTTGCTTACCTCTTTGCTCTAACCATTTTGTATATGTAAATCCGTCATTATGTTGCACTATTCTTATACCTCTCCATCTTACTTTACCTTTTGTAATCTCGCCTTTAATCGGTGGTTCTGCCATTATTCGTAAAGCAGAAGTGAAAATTTCTTCCTCTTTCTTTTGTTGCTCCGAAACAAAACGGCTTATAACATCGGCTATATTCAAGCTGGGCATTTCGGGTAAATCAAAGTTTAGTTTTTCTAATTTCATTTTGTCTTAATTTAAAGTTTCGTTTTCATAATCCCAGCCTAAATATAGCCGAGAACCGTTAGCGGAAATTAAAAATGAATGCAGACGTGCCACCATATCAACATAAATCTAATGCCCCAATCTTGTATTTGGAATCCTAAGTTCCAATGTCTGTGTCCTACCATTATCAGAAATTTCTCGCTGTTATGGCAAACTGTTCTTGATTTTAATGTGTGTATTTTCATTTTTAACTATCCGCTAACAGCGTATATACAAGATACGCCTACAAGCATTTGTTTATAATTTAAAATTTATCGTTTGGCGTACCTCGTATATACGCAAACCGTTAGCGGTCATTGCCGAAAACCACATTCAACCACTTTATACACTCTTGAAATCCAGCGATAAACAGTGCTTGTTCTTTTGCATCAAGTGGTGGTGTAATTGCTTCTTCTGAAATTCTAACAGCGACTTTTGTTGCATCATCTAAAGAAGGTAACGAACCGCTAACAACACATATACCCAATTCGGGTTTCTGTGCTTCATTTGAGTTTTCTACGTTTTCAATCATTTTATCTATTATTTAAGTTATTACTATTTAATCCCGAACTGTGTATATCTGCAAACCGTTACAGATTATTCCCATCACCGCAAAGATGAAGCGGAAAACCAGACGCGAAATGAAATTGAGGTTAAACTTTACAATAGGTCGAGGTTAATCTTCGCGTCAACCCCTTGCTGCTTGAACATCTGCTGCATTGCCTCGGCCATCCTCAGTTGACGGTCGGTCAGTTTCTTCATCTCGGCCTCGTTATGTTTCTTGTGAGTCGTGAACTCGTCCAATAGCTGTTGCCTAGCTTTTTCGCACTCATCGCCCTGTTTTGTTATGACAACAAGTCTATCCTCAAGCCCTTCGGCAAGTTCGCGCCAAACTTTGATGGCCTTGTCCACATTATCCAATTCCGACCCCTTAGCCTGTGACTGCCCCTTGCGCCATGCCATGATTGTAGTTGCCACACCTGCTGCTGCGGTAGCAATGGTCGGAGCATAGGTGGTCAGGTCGATTTCCATTGGCCTATTCATGGTATCGGTGTCGGTTCAGGCACGTAGTCAACGAGTGGCAATTTGCACACCCACTCAAGCCCCTTCGTCTCGCAACCGTTCACCTCTTGTTCGGATATGGCCCACCCGTCCTGAGTCTTGAACGGTGCGAAAAAGCTGTCTGGCTGCCACTCTTTGCCCGTCAATTCTTTAGCCTGGTCGTCTGTGAGTTGTGCGATCATTATACCTGCCTGCTGAGTGTTGTCTGAAAGGTCTGCATGACTGATCGAAAGTGTGTCTCCTCCTCCGCGTTCAGGCCGTCCGTTAGCCACGCTGCCGCATAATTGCGCGCGGTCGTGAACCCGCCTCCGCTGAACTGGCCTAAGATGAAATTGGTGGCTGCGGGTGCTGAAGATGTTGCGGCTGTTGTACGTTGCCCCTGTCCGTTCAAATTAAGCTCGGTGGCGGTCGAAACAACACGCGATGCCATGAGTGTACCCCGAACGTCAGCGGGTGCCGTTGTGGTGGCCGTAGATGCCCCGTTGTTCAGGTCGAAGTATGCGGTGCCTGAGATGTTGCCCGCAAGCCATGTGCGAGGCGTTACCGACCCCGACCATTCAACGCCGCCCGTGCCTGCTGTGCGATTGTAAACGCCCAACGTCAATGAGTTTTGGCCCGTGACGTTATTCGCTAATTTGCTATCTGCCGAAGTATTGACCCCGTTACCCGTGACTCCGTTTGCATCGTGAGTCCACCCGCCCGCGAACACTAAGCGATAGGCTGCATCGAGGTCGCGCGGGTCTTTGAGATTGTATTTGTGTGTGGTCGCGGTGCCGCCTACGAACGGGTACAAGGCCCGAACCTTTGACCATATGCCGTAGTCATCTAAGCGAAGGGCCAACGTTCTGACTGCCCCTGTTATGGTCGCGTCAACGATGCCCGTGTTCGTTAGAAAGTCGGTAACTTGGGTCATTTGGGCCACCGTCACCTGAATGGTCGCGCCAACGGTGGTCACGCCATCGGTGGCAGTCACAATGATTGTCTGCGCACCGTAGCCCCTCGCTGTGATCGCTAACGCATTTCCCACCTGAGTGGTGCGGGCATATCCGCCTATGCTGTCCGATGGGTAGCTGAAGGTGTACAATGTAGGCGTGAAACCTGTTGCGGTCGCGGTGATTGTGAATGACCCACCGTATGCGGGTGTCGCTGATGAGGTGGCAAGACTAAGCGAGTAGGTAGCTGGGCATGCGGGTACTATCCATTCGTTTCCCACGTTTGACCCGACCTGAACGCCACCCTGCTTTACAACGATATTCCACGTTTGCGTTGGGTTATTCCACGACCCTATCTGAGTGCCATTGACCTTAACGTACTTATTCGCGGTATCCTCGGCCTCGATATTTCCTACGTTCGTTCCGTTGATATTCATGTGGGCGTTACCGATGACCCATTGACCCGAAACGAGACTGCCTACGGGGCTTGATGGTGTGGCATCTGTTACTACTTGAATGTTCTCTGTGCCGCCACTTGGCACGGTGCCGTATGAGTCTCCGTTTATTGTGATTGTGCCATCTGCGCATGGGTCTGATGTCACTTCCCAAGTATTAACGCCATTCCATGAACCCGACTCGTTGCCGTCTAATGTGACCTTGATCGAGAATGTCGATCCACTTGCAGGTGTGCCTACTTCGGTGCCGTTGATCTCGACCGTCACGGGGTCGCATGGCGTTACCTCACACTCCGCCTCAAGTAGTGCCTCCTGTGCTTCGGGCGTGAGGCAGCCGAACACATCAGCCACCACATCTTCGGGCGCGACCTCTGCCAGTTGCTCGCATAGCGTTGGCGGTGTCTCGCAAAGGCGGGCGGTCAGACATTCACGTTGCTCGTCGGTCAAACGCTCAAATGTCGCTGAGTCGCAGAAGTTGAACCAGTGTAATATGTCGGGGTCGAGGTCGCACTCATTCGCCCAACATTCGGCAGGTGCGACAATGGTCATTTTGATGGTCAACGCCAGCATGAACAACCGATAATCCAAGTCCTCAACGTCAATCCCGCTGAACTCGGTGGCGTAAATAGCGGGCGTGTCGTGATCTATTGAAGTGATGGCAAGGGTCACGCTGTCCGCGCTTACGGCTGATTCAATATCGCTGTCCTGCGCGATTAACAGCGATGCAAGGTCATTGCTTAATCGTGTCGGCTCAAACGCATCAGACCTATGGGAAATGACCACAAGGCGCAACGAGAAGTCGCCCTGAACCAGTCGCTTTGCTGAGTACTTCGGTGCGATGTCCTCGAATGATGCAGGCGAGTCCATCCGCCAATAAGTAACCGAACCGCTATCAATGTCAACGGTCCGAAATTCACCCGATGCGGTGTAGGCGTATGGCACCTTTCGACCCTCTCCATCGGCCCGAAGTTCACCGAGGCAATAGGACTGCGCAAACTTGCCCGTTGAGTCAAGGGCGGTGTTCAGTATAGTGATCGCCTGTTGAATCATCCTTGCAATAGTTTGAGAAATTCGAGGCGGTTTATTTCATGGAATTTTGCGCGTTCGGCTGGGGTGAACGCAAGGAAATTACCGTACCTTTTTAGGTTGGCCTTCAGCTTGACCATGTTGTTGCCGCGCCTGATGGCCTCGACATACAATGAATTACTTACCTTAATCACTTTTCCTGATGGGGGCCGACCCGTGCCGTTCGTTTTCGCTGAGTTGGCGAAGTCGGACTGGAGGTCGTTGGTCAGCCGAAGATTGACCACGTTCGGATCGAATCCTTGATCCTGTTTCAATGCGTAATAGCTTGAGAAATAGGATGTCTTTTGGGCCTTGCCGCTTTTGCCCTTGTTCTTGCGCCTCAGTTCAGTGTTCTTTACCCAGATCGGCTTAGTGCGGTTGTAGCTTCCGCCAACGCCTGGAGTATCGAATATCCGCTCAACCCTCATCGCGTGAACGGTTTGAGCCGCAATAGCCAAAGGCGCGTTCGTGCGCAGTTGCTCAATCTGCCTGTTGAGCTTTGCGATGTATTCGGCCTGTGTCACGCCCCAAAGGTAAAGACATGCCGCGCCTATTCAAGCATCCCCTATAAGGACACTCGCTGCCGACCCCTGCAAATCAATAGCCCCCTTCGATCGGCATTGCAGCCCATTGGCTGCGAACGTTCCACCGATCTAAGCACGGGTGAGCTTTTCCGATATTCACTCACTCGGCATCTATTGATACCCGTTTACTTATTATGACCGAACGAAGTCCGATGCTTTTATGACCGAGTTGAGGCGCGGTTGCTCATTGCTCGGATTACGGGCGCAGAATGTCAAAGTCTGTTGAGGTTGTTTCGACTGGGCAAGCCGTATCGGTCAACGTATGAAACACCGATATGTATTTCTCGCTGCAAGTGGGGCGGCCTTTCGGCACATCCCCCGCTTGCCCAGCGAAGTACAAAGATAATCAATTAAGAAACACTGCGAATACTACCGACACCTGACAATCAGCAAAAACGGAGTAACGGGTGATGTTCACGTACTCAATTACCCCGCGCTTGAAAGTTGTGGTCATGGTATCGCGACCGCTATCCGATTGGTACGAACGCACTCGAAACACCACG
>Ga0075458_10000539_pt1 | contig 12485 bp, 23 predicted proteins | sample DEB3_08_DNA_FD_77576 | JGI IMG/M metagenome (GOLD analysis project Ga0075458, IMG submission 77576) | Aqueous microbial communities from the Delaware River and Bay under freshwater to marine salinity gradient to study organic matter... | ecosystem: Environmental > Aquatic > Marine > Coastal ... | reverse complement strand
ACGGCAGATGTTGACGAGGGCGTGTTCCATCCACGCTTCGACGGCGTCGATCGAGCGTTGGGTCGGGACCTCGTCGTAGCCCAGCGGCTCGACCGAAAAGCCCTTCCACAGATTGTAGAAGCGCGGGTCGATCTTGAGGCCGGGCTTGAACACAAGGCCGTCGAAGGACCGCCGGCGTTCGTCGCGCATCCACAGTTCGGTCAGAGGCTTGGTCTTGCCGTCGCCCAGCGCCAGCGTCTCGGCCGCGTGCTTTTTATGGAACGACCCTTCGGCCAGGTGCTTCAGCTCGAACCGGCCCTCGACGTCCGTCGTTTCGTAGAGGATGTGGTGCGAGTTGCCCGCGATGACGAAGGCGTAGGCTTGGTTGATGACCTCGAACGGATGCTCAACCTCATTGAGCTTTTCGGCCTTTTGCTGAACCGGCTGAAACTGTGCCTCCGGGGCTGACGCTCCTGGCACTTCGGTTCCGTATCGGTAGGCGTTACCGATCTTTTCGAACAACTCTTTTAGCGGCCACGGCGGGGAACACCGGGCGTTCCAGTCCTCGTCCATGAGGTGCAACGCCACGGGATATTCAACGCCGAAGTCCTTTACACGACAGGCGACTTTGTAAGCCGTCTCGTCTCCACCATCTCCTTCAACGGACAATGGCGCTTCGTTCTGAAGGTAATGTCGCGCTCGTGACAGCGCACGGTCAGCATCAACTCCCACGGGCGCCGGCTTCGGTTCAGATGCGACCTTCGCGCGGCCACATCGCTCCACCATCCACGCAGGCGCTGGCGCCACGTCCGCTTCTTTGGACGTATAAACTCCCGCCCCCAGTACACTACCTGCTCCCACGACGAATCCGCCCGCGGATCGGACGTCAAGACCTCGACCGAAAACATCGACGCCTCCCTTAACTGGTTCATCCACGGAATAGACGAGGTGCCAGCCGCCGGTCGGCGTGTCTTGCCGGTGTGTGGCCGGGATGTCGAAGCCCTCAAGCTCCAGCGCCAAAAGCGACTCGTCGCCGCGCTTGTCTTTCTTCACATCGACGTCGACGACCAGCAGCCCGGACGGGCCGGTGGCGATGCCGATGTTGTAGGCCGGGTTCTTCTCCCACCACGCCGTGATGATCTCGGGCTTGATCGTCGCCTTGATCGGCCACTTGCGGATGGCGGGTAGTTTGCTCCCCGCACGCAGCGGAAAGACATAGAACCCGCGCGCGGCGAGGGAGAGAGCTTGTTCGAGCAGCGACATCAACTAACCTCGGCGGGCGAAACCTGATTTACCGAACGCGGCGAAACTGGGAGCGCCCGCGCCGTTGCGCTCCTCGATCAACCCTGGCGCCATGTCGCCGAAGCGGTCGCGCATAAAATGCGCCCCGAACTGCAACGCTTCGTGGGCCATCCCATCCGGGCACTTGGTCACGCGGCCCTTGGCCACGGCTTCGGCGATCAAGGCGTCTTCCATCTGTTTCTCCTTTTCGGTCATTTGCGGTAGCGCGAGTTACGCCAGCCTTCGGCCGCCACGGGCAGACCTGCCGCCCATGCCGGCGTCACGCACATGATTCGTTCCATCTCGGTTACGGACCCGACTCCTGTCGCGACTTCAGATACGGCTTCGTCGTGTGCGTGCATGACGACGGGATATCCCGACGCTTCGAGCGTCTTGATCGCATGAGCCAGGAGGTCGCGGGCCACGGCTTGGGTGTTGTTCTCGCAGAGGCTGCCGCCGTAGGTCGGGCCGCGAACCCACTGCTTGGTGAGGCTGTCGACGTACATGTAGGTCAAGCCCATCTTGGGCTCGCCCCACGGTGTTGCGATTTCCTCAACACGCGGGTACGGATAACAGAGCGCACGGCCCGACGGCAGGCGGCACCACAGGAAGGATCCGTTCAGGCGGTACAGCACCTGGCGGCCCTTCGGCCCCGCGGCGATCTTGGCCATGGGGTTGCGGACGGCGTCGAGCGCGGCGTTCTCCAGGTCGTACCAGTGCTGCTTCACCCGGGGGTGGCGAGCGCGCCATGCGTTCTTGAACTCGTCGACTTCTTCGTCGGTGTAGGTGTCGCTGCGGTCGAACTTGCGCCACGCACCGACGCCGCCCTGGAACCCGAAGGCCAGCTCGCAGGTCTTGCCGATCTGCCGGCCTTCCTTGTCCTTCTTGGTGACGTCGCGCTGGAGCACGGCGCTGGCGGTCGCGCAGTAGATGTCCTCGGCGCCCTTGTAGCCTTCGCCCCGGTCGATGGCCGAGAAGGCGTCGAGCTTCCACTGTTCCCCGGCCAGCCACGCGATGACACGCGCCTCGATCGCGGAGAAATCGGCCGCGATGAGGTCATGCCCCGGCGCCGCCACAAGGAAGCCACGCAGGCAGTCCGACAGCACCGCCATCGGGTTGCCGTAGAACATGTGGATTTGTTGGGCTAGATCAGCAGTGTTGCCAGGCTTCACGACGCCACACCCTCCTGATCGTGCTTGGTTTAACACCCAACAAACCGGCGACGCTTTTCGCCGAACAGAAAAACTCCAACGCCCGTATAGCCGGGATAAATTCTTTGCGGAGCTTGGCCGCCCCACCTGGCCTGGAATGAAAGTCCGTTCCGTGCCGCTTCTTATCCGCGTGATTATTGGCTCGCGTGTCGTAGCGGAGATTGGTCAACCGGTTGTCTGTCTTGCACCCGTTGAAGTGACAAACGTCGTGGCCGGACGGGCGCGGGCCGAGGAACGTCTCGGCCACCAGAGCGTGAACTGTTGTCGCCAGTCGTTTCCCGTCGGCGCTCAGGTACGCCATGCAATATCCGTGGTTACCGACCGGGGTGGAAATAAGCTTGACCCGCTTGCGCCGCTGCGCTCGGTTGCCCCGCTTCGAAGTGAACCACACCAGTCGTTCGACTGTCCGAATCCGCCCGTGGTCGCTAATCTCGAACGAGGTTTCGAAGCCTGGTACGGGCAGCCACCGCTCCATTACGCCGCCTCCAGCATCGCGAATATCTCGTCGATCTCTGACTGCGGCATGGAGCTGCGGGGGTAATTCTGCGGCTGCGCCCTTCGCCCAGCCCACCGCCCAGTGCCAGCGCCATGGTATTGAAAGAGGCCCCGCATACGCCCGTCGTCGCACACGCCGAGCAGCATCGCGTCGAGCTTGGCGGTCGAGGACTTGGCGGCCTCCTGGCGCAGCTTCAGCGCCTTCCGGCAATCGTCGGGCAGGGTGGGGAGGGCCAGCAGGTCGACCACATCGTTCTTGGCGATGCTGGCCACCTCGACGCCCCGATAGCGCAGCCAGTCGGTCAACTGGCCGGCCGCGTTACAGGTGGCCACGGCGTTGCCCGTCACCAACCGCATCTCCGCGTCGAGCCGGGCCTTCTCAGCCATGACGATGGCCTTGGCCGCCTTCACCGCCTTGATGTCGACCTGGACGCCACGCTGGTTGATGCGCTGGTCGATCAGCCACATCTCCTGCTCGTCTTGGGAGAGGGGCAAGAGGCGCTTAAACAACTGGCGCTCGACCTCGACGTCCTGTTTGCAGTAGGCGTAGAGGGTTTCGAATTTCTCCGGGTGGGATTCCGGCGTGTACCAAACAGGCACCGCGATATCGACGTTGCCATCGCACCGCGGGCAAATGCGATTGCCGATGCGCCCCTCGCTGTTACAGTGCGGACATTCCGCCGCCATCATCTTCCGCGGCTGGCTCAACTGGAGCATCACGCGCCACGCCTTCATGTCCTTCTGTTGGTCGAGGCCGACCGCCGCGGCCGCGCCATCGAGAGAACCGGGCAGGGACATGGCGTAAGCCATCGCCATCGTGCAGATGCACTGCTCGGGTTTCAGCACCGGCCAGCCGTAGCGCGGGACCATGACGTGGTTCCAGATGGCCAGCTCGAACGCGCTATTATGGCTGACGACAGTGCCGCCCCGTTCGATGTGGACACGAACCCGCGTTACGTTCTCGTTCGCCGGCAGTCCACGCCCAAACAAACCGGCGGGCTCGTCGTCAAAAGCGAACCCCGCGCACCAGACATCCGTCGAAGGATGGCGCGCATAGACGTCCGCGCCCGCCTTCTTAATGTCGACGGTGCTTCGCGTTTCAAGATCGAGGTGGAGGTGGGTCAATCCGCTCTCCGGTACTGCCGATGAACCAAAAGTGCGGCCCAATAAGCGCCTGGCTCCCAGACAACCGCATGACCCACTTTGTTAACCAAGGCCAAGTCGATCGAGACGCCGTAGACCTCCGCAGCATCAGCGAGTTTCATGTACCCAGCAGCTTTGTCTTCGCTGACAGGGCATTTGACCTCAACCTCGAAAATTCGCAGGTGCCAACACTCGGTTTCACGATCGAGCCAAACCTTGTGCGCGTCGGGGATGTAAGGAAATCGGCCTTTGTAGCCGCACTCGTACTCCATAAAATCCGCGAAGGAGTGGTCATCCGGGATGACTTCCTCCATGACGCGCTTGAAGCTCGCGAAAAATCCCCTGATTTGGACAAGCGGATCGGTTAAAAGCTGGTCCGTTGCATAGCTCGACAGCGTCGTCGTCATCGGAACCTCAAAAAATCGGGCGAAGGTCGAGAGGCATATCCCTCGCGTTAACCGCCCCCGCCACTTTGCCGTCGTGGCGAGCCCTCATCTCGGATCAGTCGAAAGGCGACTTCGGTGCGGCGCCACCGTCCTGGCCCGCTGGCACGGGCGCGCCTTCGACCGCCGAGAAATCGTCGGTCGCCTTCGTCCGCACACGCCCGAAGGGCTCGCCGTCGCGCGTCTTCTGGATGTTGATGAGTTCGAAGTTCACGCCACGGTTGCCCTTCTGGTCGTAGGCGTAGGCCGACAGCGTGGCGCGGGCGTAGCAACCGCCGTAAAAATCCGTCTCGTCGATGATGTCCTGGACGTTCTGGTCGACCAGACCAGGGCGGCGCTCCGACTTGAGGCGCATCCACGGCGCGCCGGCGACGCAGCCCAATTGAAGAACAGGCTTGCCATCTTTGACGATCGGCAGGCCCGTTTCCTTGTCCTTCGCGGGCTTCTCGCTCTGGTCGCGGAAGGGCAGGCGCATGTTGGCGGGCCACTTGCTCGCGTCCTTGCCCCACTTCTTCTCGGCGGCGGCCTTCGCGGCGGCCTTCAGCTTGGACATATCCGCGCCAAGGGCGAACAGCGCCTCGACCTGATACTCCATCTTGTTGTTCTGGTCATTGAGCTTGGGCTTGAACACGCTCGGGTACGAAACCCGAAACTCCGGGGTCATCACGTTGTCAGACATAAAGCGATTCTCCGTTTCAAAGTTGCCCCCGTGACGTGGGGGCGGCCGGCTGGGCCAACGCGGCAGGATCAAATGGGGCCGCGTCCCCGGCTGCCGGGCGTTATTACCTAGCGCCACCTCCCGGCTGGGCGCCCCAGCGCGAGATGCGCCGGTCAAAGCGGGTGACACGATTGACGGTGGACTTGACGATGACGTAGCCGTAGACGCCTTCGCTGTAGCGCCGCTGGAATAGCCAGCCGCCTTCGTGGCAGGCCATGTAGTAGGCCGTGTTCGCGATGTCGTGGACGTTCAGATCAACCTCGCGGTCTTCCATCAGGAAGCCGACGTGGTACTCGATCGCTTGCCCGATCCGCGCGTGGCCGTACTGCGTTCGAAGGTCGTCAGATGTCATCATATGGAAAGCACCGTTGCTTCGGCGACCAGAAGACGTCGGCCGTCTTGTTCTTCGGTCTTGTATTCGATTTCGCTAAAGCGGATTCCGTACTGCTTCGCAGACCGTTCGAACGCCATCCGAGCAGCAGCCAAACTTTTTTCAGTCCACGAATGCCCCACGAAGGCGGCCGTCCAGGTTTGCCTCACTGCACGACCTCGAACTCGCTCTTGGGATCCTTGCGGACAGCCGGCCGCTTGTCGGCTTCGGGCGCCAGCGTGTAGCCGGACGACTCCGCGACCGTTAGATCGGCCAGTGCCAGCTTCGCGGGTTTGCCTAGTAGCTTCTCTGCCTTGGCCGGCGAGATGATCTTCTTCTCGAAGATTTCGTCCTCGCGGCAGTCCATGGCAGCCAACTGGCCGGCGGCTTGGTTCTCGTCGATCCACTTCCGCGTTGGCCGCTTCTCGACCAGCTTCCAGCCGGGGGGCGTCCGCCCATGCTCGGCTTCGCCATACGCAAACTCGCGCGTGGCCTTGGCCCATGTCTCCAGGATCGGCAGGAAGTGAAGCGTCTCGGCCAGCACCTTCGGGTCGTAGGTGAAGCGCGGCGAGAACTCGACCTTAGCCAGTTCTTGCGCCTTCGACCGGATGGCCGGGCACACGCCTGACGCCGGGCACCAACGGCACCAGTCGCCGGGGGTGAGGGGAGCGTCGGGAGGTTCGGTCGCCTTGGCGAATTTCACCAAATCGGCGGCGAAGTCGAACAGGTCGACCGCCTCGATGGACCAGCGGCGCACCGGCCCGTCGGGGTGCGGGAACCGCGGCTGCACGATGACCAGATCGACGGTTTCGCATGGGTAGCCCGTGGAGAGGAGGGCGCCCAGGCCGTAGAACATGAGCTGCGGATTGTTCGCCACCTCGACGCCGACGCCGACGCCGTACTTGAGGTCGACGACGTGGAGCGTCTTCGTTGCCGGGTTGTAGACTACGGCATCGGCCGTCCCGAACGCGCCCTTGTAGAGATTGTCCAGATTGAAGCGGTGTTCGATGCGGCGTTCGCCTTCGAGGCCCCGGATGAACGTCGTGTAGACATCCAGGTGCTCGACCATATCCTCGGGCACGTCGACCGAGTGGCCTTCGAGCAGCGCAGCCGCGACTTCGTGAGCAAGCGTGCCTTCCTCCGCGTGCGAGGACGTGCGCTTGGGAACGCCTTCGGACAGGCGGACGGAGCCCGGGCAGTTGGACCATCTGTGCATGGACGACGCGCCGACTTTGGAATGTGCGGTCATCAGGGCGTATCCACGCGGCGGTTCTCGACCAGGCTGGTGCCGTTCTTACCCGGCTGTCGGAAACCGTCGGGATTCAGCGCCGCCATGTCCGCAGCCAACGAGAATCGCTTGCGCGCCGCGTCGAGGCTGTTGTCCCAAAGCGACAGGTGCAACGGGATCCGAAGCGACTTCGGCTTACCAGCCGTCACCAACGGAAGCGGACCCGGTCGGAGTTTCTTTCGCGGCATGGCTTTCACCATCCGGCCGCGGAGATACTTCTTCACTTCGGCCTTCGCGTCCTTGCGGCGGGCGCGGTAGTGGTCGAAGGACTCGCCGAAATGACGAGCAGGGTCGAGCGCGTGCGCGAGTTCATTCACCACGGGAAGACCACCCATTGCAGGAATGCGACATACGCCTGCTCGGTCAGCGTCCAGTGCTTGAGGAGCAGGACGCCCACCGCCATTCCGAGAACTCCGTCGAGAAACCTCACGACGCAGCGCCCGCGTTACAGGCCGCGATGAACTCGCCGTACTTGGCCGGGTCCAGCGTGGACAGGTTCTCGGCACCGAAGGTCTTCAGGAGGTCGATGCCGGCCTGCATGTTCTTCGCGCCGGTCAGCGCCTTGAGCGCCGCGCGGGCGTCGTCCTTGGTGGGCGCGGCGGCCTGCTCTTTGATGAGCGTCTTGATGATCGGGAAGTTCTCGTCGCCGCCCGCGTTCTCAACCGTGTGGCCGCCGATGGCAGGGGCAGTTTCCGCCTTCTTCGGGCGGCCGCGACCCTTCTTCTCTTTGGCGGGCTGGACGTTCGGCTCCACAGCGGTGGTCTTGGCTTCTTCGATCGCCTGCTCCAGCGGGGTCGCCTGAGGGTTCATCTGCTTGGCGATTTCGACCGAAATGGGGGCGCCCGTGGCGGCCGGTTGGGGCGCCAATGCGTCCGACCAAAGCTTCAGCGCCTCGATCATGCCGCCCATCGTGTCGGCTTCCAGGACCAGTTTCATCGTCATGTGCGGTTCTCTCCTAGGGGGAGTTCAATGATATCGTCTGTTGCGATTATCTCAACACTTTTTTCATAATCACCGACGAATTTCTGCAGGCCGCGGAGAAGTTCTCGTGTCAATCTACGGTCGTAGGATGACTCGGCCAGGCTGACGCAACGAACTTCCACGGGGTTCTTCTGGCCGGCGTGGTGGACCCGCATCAAGGCGGCCGAGTTCACGCCGGGGTTGAAATGCTGCTCCAGGAAGATGACCAGGGAGCCGCCGGCCAGGTCGACGGGTGGAACGGCCGCCTCGATGTCGCACACCATGAGCCGGTATTTGTAGACGCTGTTGAACTTCTTCAGATTCTTGCGCTTGCGGTCGGGGTCCATGCCCGGGAACAAGTGGACGGCCTTCGCGCTCAAGAGCTGCTGCTTCAGCCACACGATCGGGTCGCGGCACATGGCGAACACGACGATCTTGCGCCGGGGCTGCTCCTCAAGCGCCTGCTGGACCATGGCCTTGACGGCCGCGAGCTTCTGAAGCCCCGTCCAGTGGCGCAAGGTGAACAGGTGCTCGTGCAATGGCTCCAGCGCCTTGGCCAGCGAGCGATGCTGGTTGCTGTTGGCGTCCTTGATCGCTGCCCATGCGCCTTCGGCCAATGCGCGCTGTTCGGCGAGCTTCGCCGTCAGGCCGTGACGATTATCAAGTGGAAAGATCCACTTCACCAGGGCGCCGTGCTCCTCCATGTCCACGTCGCCCGTGGGCACCGGCCATTCCTTGAAGGTTATCGGGGGGAGGGTGGTCAACCCATCAACTCCTTCAGCTTTTCCTGCTCGCCGGCGTTCAAGCGCACGACGTGCTGCACAAACCACTTCGCCCAGGATCCGAAGTCGGGACCGTAGAGGAGGTGGCAGCGGTCGACTTGCGCCACGATGTCCTTCACCCTGACGGTGACGGCGGGGTCGAGAATCATGCGAAAATATCCCCCACTGGATCGTCCAACTTCTTAGCCGCTTCTTCCTGCTCGGCGCGCTTCAGCACCCACGCGGAGATGGCGCCGATGGCCACGCACTCCAGCTCGATCGGGAGCAGGGACCGGATCGTCCTCTCGCGGTTCGATTCGATGAACCGTTTGAGTTGCACCACGACAGCATCAGCCGCCGCCTTCGTCGCCTCCTGCTGAAACTTGTCCTGCTCGGTCGGCGGCTTCGGCTTGTAGTAGTCCTTGCCGGGGTAGTGGCGGCCTTTCATGCCGTGCGCCAAACCCGAATGCCGCCTTCGACATGGCGGACGACGAACGCTCGATTCAACTTCTTGGACCACTGGGACGCGGTCGACCGGATCGACGCGCTCCGCGGCGACAGCCACACCTTGCCGGCGACCGGGATGAAGTAGCTGTCGCCGACTTCCATCTCACGCGCCGGGAACACCGGCTTGCGGGCGGGTGGAAGGGGGATGTTCTTTTCGATCATTTGTTGCACGCACACGGCAACAGACACTTGCACTGCGAGCACACCCACATGATATCGCCTGGTTTAGCGCCGCTTTCTTCCGCTTCTTTGTAAGTCCGGTAAATATGGTCATCGATGACGACACACATTCGCGTCACATCATCATCGGCCTTGTGGCCGACCGTCGCCGTCTTCCCGATCGGCCGATCATCCTTCAAATTCCCGAGCGCCATGCAGTCGCGCACAATGGCCAGGCAACAAGCCGCATGGTCCAGGTGATGCTCCCCGTCATCCGGGTCGTAGTCCTCTCCGGTCCACCACGCCAGCACATGGCGCTGGAAGGCGTCGAAATAGACGGACGCCACGACACCAGCCTCGCCCCAATTGAACTCGCCGTACTTGCCGGCGCCGCCTTTCATCACGCGGCCCATCCCGGCGATCATTCCCCAAGGCATGAAGTGGAAGGGCTGTTTGGCGGATCCGGCGGCGTGCTTGGGGTTCTTGTCGGCGCCGTCAGCCATGATCGGGTTCCACGGATCCATTTGCGGGGGCTTCTCTTTGGGGTGTTGTGATTATCTCAACACTTCGGCCGGCGGGCAAGGATTATTTGGCGCTCTTTAGAAGAAACGGCCTGCGCGGCGCGCGGGTCATGGCTTGGCGTCCTGCTGCGCTAGAGCGTCGAGGGATTGGTTGTTAGCCACGCGGCGGAATAGGTGGCAGTTCCAATTAAGCAGCGCGACGGCATAGCGGCTGTGCGCCGCCTCGGTCGCGCCATGCCCGATGAAGGTTTCGTTGGGCTGATCTGCGTCCTCAAACACAATGATCCACGCTTCGTCGTCCTTCTCCTTCGCCATCCGCCCTATTGAAGCTGAGGGGAGGGTGGAGAGGGCTTGCGCCAGAGCCACCGTTTCAGGATGGCTGAAGTAGCCGACCTCCGGTTCATTATGTAGAAGGCTGCGGCCTTCATCGCTTTTAAGAAACGCCTCGGCAGCCTCCCGCAACCCTTCGATCACCGCCGCCTGCGCGGAGATGGTGTCATGCAGACACTTCACACGCTCCTGCGGACCAGCTTGATCGTCCTGGAAGATGCCTGCCTTATGTGCTGCCTGATAAGCCGGTGACGTTCTCGGCAGCCCATACTCGTCTAGTTGCTGTTCTAGCGCCTGCCAGTGGGCATTAAGCCCGATGTATTTCAGCTTGTAGTCCCCCGCATCTGCCAGCTTGGCGCGGAGGCTGGTCAATTCTTGAATTGCAGCCGACCGAACATCGTCGGGGCAGTCTCGGCATCGCCCCTCACATCCAGGTTCACATAGGCTGGTCAATCGTTTCAGCCGCTCCACCAAGTCCGTCTCTGACTCACTCATGGGACGAGGCTCCTGCGCGGGTATTAATAAGTCCCTCGGCAAACTCTATGAACGCCACCTGAATGATCGCGCGGATTTGTGCACGGTTCACCCCCGCGACACCGTTGGCTTCCAGATTGCCGGTGAGCGTGATAGCGGCTTCTAGCGCGGCTTCGTCTACATTCATGCGAACCTCCCAAGCGCCCACCCGATCAACACCCCAAGCGCAAACACCGCTCCAAACGCGCCGATAAGTGTGACGAAAACTATCTGCCAGGCATCTTTCACGGCATCACCCTGCCGTAGGCCCATTCGCACACACGCGCGACACCCGCGATGCCAAGCAGAAGCGCCAAGATGACCGCGCCCATGACAGGCATGCAGGCAAAGATGGCAATAACTGACCAAAGCTCACTCATGGGGCGAGGCTCCTGATCTTACCGAGGACCGCTGCCAGGATTGTGCCGACGCCGACGCGGAGCTGGATTTCTATATCGTTTTTTGCTGCATCCATTTCTTCAATGACCTTCAGCGTCCTCAATAGTTCCTTCGCCGCCCGCTCGGCCATGGCGACCTCGGCGGCTTGCCATGCGCGTAAACAGTAGACCTGAACGATGTCCCAATCTGTTGGTAGAGCAGGGACGGCGGTTGCGTTCATCGCTTCCTTGGAAAGCATGTGTTCTTCCCACCACGCCTCAAAACTCTCCCGCGCCGTGGTGGTCATGGCTGCACCCGCGCACAGATTTCGCGCGCTTCGTCAATCGCTTCGTCGTAAGGGATTCCCGGGTCCTCTTCGCCCTCGTCAGTTTTGAGAAAGCGGGCGACACGACCGCAGAATTTTAGAAGCTCGTCGTAAGTCGGATTGTCGCTCAAGGCTTCCTCCCATTCTTGCGCTCGATAAGATCGAGGATGGCGTCTGTCGCGCGGTCTTTCCCGTCGTCCCACTCTCCGCTGTAGTTGTTCGGGCGCGGGTCAACTTCATCGTCTAGGATTTGCCTGATCTGCTGGCGCAGTTCCTCGCTCGGCAGCGTCACCCCCATAGACGGTGGAGTGGGGGATGCGGCGCGACGGTTCCATTGCTCGGCTAGTAACGGTTTCACGTCCTCTTTGAGCGGGTACCGGATGTTGCTGGAAGCCGCGCACGTTGGCTCCGAACACTGGATGAACCAGCCACCTTCGCCATCGTCGTCAAACTCGCCCTTCGCACCGCAGAACGGGCACGGCAGCAATTCGCACCCCTCCGGCACCACCGCTAGATCAGCCATTGTTCCGCTCCGTGATTCAAACGAGGCGCTTCTTATGTGCGTACAAGGACAGCAAAGCGGCTTCAGCCCGGCCGTCGTCCTTCACGCGCGCGAACAGGGAGGACTGCTTGGGCCAGAGAGACGACGCCAGCCGGCGCGCAGCGTCCTTGTCGGCGCCGATCTTGAAATACGTCTTCCACACGTTCGGGCGGACCAGCGTCACGGGGATGAAGTTCGCCGCCAGGATCCCGTGCAGCATTCCGCAGGTGTGGCCGAATCGGAACGTGCTCGCGACACCCTGGTTCGGCATCGACCCCGGCTGCTCTAGCGTCGCCGCGCCGATGATGCTTTTCAGATTGTCGATCTTCCGCGCCAAGGTGTAGGCGTCGACGTGGCGCTTCTTGTCGATTTCATAAATCGGAATGTCGAACACTTCGACTTCGTTCTCGATCGGGTTATACACGGCAACAGCCCCGGTGAATCCCGGGTCCACTCCCATCGTCAGTTTCATCGGATTGCCCCCGCGAATTGGTTTGTTGGGTGGGCACGGCACGGCGTCGGGAATGGGTTAAGTCTCGGCGCCCAGCTCGCGGGCGATGTC
>Ga0075458_10000538_pt1 | contig 12507 bp, 1 predicted proteins | sample DEB3_08_DNA_FD_77576 | JGI IMG/M metagenome (GOLD analysis project Ga0075458, IMG submission 77576) | Aqueous microbial communities from the Delaware River and Bay under freshwater to marine salinity gradient to study organic matter... | ecosystem: Environmental > Aquatic > Marine > Coastal ... | reverse complement strand
CTCGCCGTGCCGCTGGAATGACTGGGCCATATTCAAACCTTGGCGCAGAACGCCGTAGGCGGGAAAAAGAAATGGCCAGACTAAGAGCATTGCAACCAACAGCTTAATTTATGGCCGAACGACCCATAGAAACAATTAATCCTTCTAATGTTGCTGATGCCATTAGAGAGAAGGCTGGTGTTGGTTTTTCTGGGCCAACATTTGAATCTTGGAGATACAATGCTCCAACAGCGGAAGGCGCAATGGTTTTTCCCAAAAGCCGCCGCAAGATGCGGATGGAGGCCGAGTTCCAAGAGTATCAAAAACAACAACTGGAACAACAGGGTCTAGTGCAACAGATGGAGATTCAGCGCATGCAAGAAGAGCGGTTGCAACGAGCGCAGAATTTTGATTTAGAAAACGCAAAGATAGCAGAAGAGAGGGAAGCTAGAGTTATAAATGAAGCTGGCGCAATGATTGATTCTGTCCGAGGTGCTGTTGCTCCAGACGGAAAAGTTATTTCAAAGCCCATTCGCCCCGAAGATCCAGACTCCATTGAGAGGCTTGATAATCTTGCAAGAAATTTTAAATTCGGCATCGAAAATAAAGCCGCCGCTGCGATGTTTACCCAACTTTATAATGACGCTTTAAAGTTCCGAGAAGAACGCGTCAAAGAGAGTAAGCAAAACGAACTGGCCGCAGTCAACCTTTCTGTCCGCACTGGCAAACCATTTGAGCAATTTGGAAGCTACGATGAGCGGGGAATGTTCCAGCCCAAAATGCAGGGCATGATTGCTGGAGCAGAAGAAGTAAAGGCAACCGAATCTGCCCAAGAAGAAAAGAGAACAATTGAAAAAGAGCGCAGGGTCGAAGAGGCTCGCGCTGGGGTTAGAGCAGACAGCGATATCGTTTCTGAAGAGAAGAGAATTCGTGGGGATATTCGTAGAGCCAAGGAGGAACTCAGAAAATTAAACGCATCTTTTGCTGGAAGAAAATCATTGTCGGCAACACAACAGGCAAACCTGAAAGCTGCCAAAGACACCATATTGGATCTTGAAATTGAGAAAGCTGATTTGCGCGGGCTTGCTTTTGACACCGAGCAAGAAGCAGAGGCGGCAAATCCCCCAAGCGGATCTATTATTTACATTGGCAGAAAACCGAATAAAGTTCCTTAATGGCATTCATTCCCATAGATGAAGAAGAAATCATCGATGAGCCTGTGGCCGAAGAGGCGAAGCCGAGGTTCATTCCTATAGAGGACGATGAATTTTTCGGCATTGGTGGGGAAGAAGAAGCTCCAGAACCAGTAGTCGCACCAGAAGTTTCCGAGCCCGTTGAGGCTCCCAAGTCGCGCTTCACTCCGATATCCGAAGAAGAGTTTTTTGGGTTTGAGGTGCCCAAGGAGGGGCCAGAAGGCCCCAGTGATTGGGACACTCTTCGCGGACTTGAAGTTTCCATGCGTCAAGTTCCCCAGCTGGCTTATGGTGTTGCGGGGTTGGTTGGTGCTACATCTGAACAGATTACAGGCTATGGCGAAGCCCTTCGCGACTGGGGATTTAGGGGCTACAAGGAATGGGAAGAATCCATGGAGCCCATCTCCAAGGAGACCGATGATGTTACGGTGGCTTGGGAGCGAGCCAAGCAAGGAGACATTGGAGCCCTTGTAGACTGGGCTCAATATGGTGTTGGTTATGCCCTTGGGCAACTTGGAGAGACGGCAGCAGTGGCTGTCCTTGGCGGTCTTGCTGGCGCAGCAGCGGGCGCTCCTGCTGGAGGTGTGGGTGCTGCCCCAGCGGCGGCTGGTGGAGCTATCGTTGCAGCGGCTGGAAAGCAGGGGTTCAAGGCTCTGGCTAAAAATCTTGTCGAAAAAGCCATTGCTAGTCAGGCCACCAAGATTGTCACTCGCCAAGCCGAAAAAGAAGGAATTGAACTTACCGCCGAGCAACTTGCCAAGCGAGCCTCTCAGGATGCCATCAAGCGTCAGGCTGGCAAAGAGATCGGCTCCAATGTTGCCGTGTTTGGAAATGCCATTGGGATGCAGCTTGGCTCTATTTATGGTGAGGCAGAATCCAAAGCCCAAGCCGAAGGGCGAGATCTTACGGGATACGACCTAGCCCGCGTTTGGGGAACAGGTATCGCCACTGGCGGATTGGAAGGTGTGGTTGATAAACTTGGATTGGATTTGCTCAAGGGCAAACTTTCTGGGGTTCTTCCCAAAGGCAGGCTGGCTGGCGCGGCAGTAGCTGGTGGGGTTGGCACCTTGGGTGAAGCCGCCACTGAAGGAATACAAACTGTTGGCGAACGATTCGGGGCAGGCAAAGACATCTTTGGAGATGAAGCTCTCAACGAATATATCAATGCCGCAGCACTTGGTGGTTTGGGTGGTGGTGTAATTGGTGGGGCTGGCGGATTTGTATCTGGCAATCCCAAGGAAAACGCCGCAGCAAAAGCCAAGGTCGCCGCCGAAGCATCCAAGAATATTGCTCCAGAATCATCCAAGGTAGTGGCAGATCAAGCCGATGCCGTTATCCAAGAGGTTGCTCAAGAGACCCCCGATGAGCGTGTAGCCCGACTACAAAGAGAAGCCAAAGAAGCAGCAGGTATAGAATTAGAAGAAGAAGTTCCTGTTTCGGGCTTGCCGCCTGTTGAGCCCACTCCTCCCGTAACACCCACGCCAGAGGCCGCTGTAGCCACTGTAGAGCCAGTTGTTCCCGAAGTAGTAGTGGAGCCGCCAGATGGTGTTGGAATCGCCCCTCCGCCGCCCAGACAAGAATTTACAGATCTGATTAATGAAGGCGAAACATCCGACGATGCCTATCAACGTTATCAGTCTCAGATTGATGAGATTGAAGACAGGCTTGAGGCGGAAGGTGTAGACATTGTTAAGTTGGTAGACCCCACTTTGGCTGGGGCGCAGAATCTGATCGGCCAAGAAGGATACACCGAGATGCCGCCAGACCTTGTGGAGGCATATGCCAGACGCGAAGCAGTAGGGGCTGGTCAATTAGCCCAATCTGTTGGCGAACTGACCGAGGCTCTTAAAAATCAAAACATTTCAGAACAGGACATTAAACGTGTCTTGGACACATATGCCATTGATGTTGGCAAGGTTGACGCATTCGCCCAATACAAAGCAAATGAATACACCAAAGCCAAGGTTGAGGCTGATCCAATAACACAACTTGAGCGGGTGGCTATAGCCCTTGCCGCCGAACGTGGAGAAATGTTTGATGCGGTAGAAGACATCAGCAAGGAAACACTTCTTGATGCTGGCCGCGCCGTAAAAGCAATTCAGGATTATTTCGGGGTTCGCCCGACAGAACAACAGCGCGCTGAGTTTTCTCGCGCTTCTGGAGTTGAGTTTGCCGCATTGCCTCCAACCCCCGCAGCAGCCCCTGCCGCAGTAGAGCCGACCCCAGTTACTCCGCCAGTCACGCCAGAAGCAGCGCCACAAACAGTGGTTAGGCGGGGTGAGGCTGGACTAGATACAAACCTGACTGCCGAAGATAAGGCATATAGGGGCATGACGGAAGAGGAATTTAACAATACCGTTTTGGGTGCGGGCGGCGTCGAAAGTCGCGGTGACTTCCGATTTGGCGAAGAGGGAACAAACTTTGCCGAGAAGTTTGAGGACGCCGAAAGCTATATCAACTTTGGGCGAGATGATCCAAGGAAAACGGGCAAGCCAACTTACGTTGTTGAGGTAGACAAGCAGCCACTCCAAAAAAATAGAAGGGGTGACTACGAGGCTTTCGCGCCAGTCGCGCCGACCAAGGTGTGGAAGGTCACCGCTCAAGACGGCGAACTGGTTGCCACAGAAATGCAGCTTCCTCAAGCACCGACTCCGACAGCGGAAGTAGCACCCACTATTCCCCAACTAGAACCTCTCCGTAGAGTAGCCAGAGCAGAACAAACAGAAGAAGATGTTGCGGGCTTGGTGGATGCGGGATTTGCCGAGGTCTACAATGGCCAGCCAGTCCTCACCCAAGCGGGCCTAGAGGCGTTACCAGAGGCCGAGAGACCCCGCCTGACCCCCGAAGCCCGAAAGATCCAAATAGACACAAGGACAAGCGAAGCAGCAGCAGAAGCCATCTCCAAGAACCTCCGTATCGGAGTAGACCAAGTGCCAGTAGATGTGAGGATGCCCGCTGGATGGACGCTTGAAGGGGATGTGTATGTCCCGCCAAAGCCCATGGAGAGGATCACTGAATTTAAAATCACTCCAGAATACGATGTCGAAGAAACGGCTGATGTGTTTGCCGCCGTTCAAAAGGTGGTTCCGCCTAGACCAGTGGATGCAGAGCCAGAGACTGCGACAAATCAAGAGATCCAATCCATTGTGGACAAGTATCAGACATCCGAATCCACCGCCGAGTTGATTCTTGCCAACATGAACTTTGAGGCAAGTGAAGCAGGAGTCATTCCAGAAGGTTGGGTCGTGGAAAGAATTGATGGTCAGAATCTTGCACTGTCCCCCGTATGGCAAAAATCAAGAAGGGACATTCAGGTCGAACTCCGAAAACTGACAATACTTGAAAGGGGCGCATTAAGTGCTAGGCTTACACAAGAAGGATGGATCAATGAAGACCAAGCCAAAGAATATCTTAGAGAGGCAATTAGCCGAAGCTCAGAGGATCGGGTTAGATCCTCCGAAGCCGAAGCCAACGAAAGACTCGATACGATTGTCGAAAGAACTTTCAAAGCAAACAGAGCAAGTATTTCAGATACTGTCGCAGACGTATCAAAACCGACAGTCGATCTTGAAGCAGAAGAACTTGCTAGAGCGCAAAAACCAAGAATACCTCCATGGAGAGTTCTAGACCCGAATGAGATAGAATTCATGTCGGCAAGGCAAGCCTTGAAGAGGCTTGCTGATTCTAATGTTATTCTTGGTGTTGCTTCAGACGCTCCGTCTTTAAGACAAGATTTAGACGCACAAGGAAATGCAAGGTGGAGAACACAAGGCAATATCCCCAAGCCGCGATATGTCTTGCTTCAGGAAGCCGCATCAATTTTGGCGCAAACCAAACTTCGGGCGCTTGATGCCGAAAAAATACAGATAAGCGGGAGGCCGAGCGGAAGGGCCTATCGAGCTTGGACGGGTGATGTTTTTGTACCCAGAACTCAAGATGGCAATATTAAATATGTAGAGCCATGGATTTTGGTTCACGAAATTGCCCACTCTTTAACTGTTGACTCTTTTAGCAAACATCTTTTCCAAAGAGGCGTAACTGGAGCAGATTATTACAACAGACTCAAAAAAACTTTGACCGACAAGAGCGTTCCCAAGGAAGTTCGCCGTGCCGTCAAGTTGTATTTGGACACTATCAAGGCTCTAAATCTTGAGAAAGAATATTTCAAGAAGGATGGTCTTGCTGGTGACGGAGATCGCGGAATTAGAAATGCATCTGCCAGAGAGTTAAAAAAAATCATTAATCCGTTTACTGGGCAAGAAATAACAAGGGGCGAGATGTATGCCCTTTCCGACATCTACGAGTTTTATGCACAGGCTTGGAATGATGAAGGGTTTCAAGACATTCTGAAGCAGATCAAGGTTGAACCTCAGAAAACCGTATTTCAAAAGTTTGTCGATATTATCAAGGATATTTTGGGATTTGAATCAGACTCCATGGCTTACGCCGTAATTGATGCTTCTTTAAGGGTCGCTTCACTTGAAGAAATTTCTTCTGACATAAAAACCAAAATTGAAAGAACCAAAGCTTTCAGGGCAGTGAAGGAACTTCCAAGGACAAAACTGAACTGGTCTTCAACCTATGCTCGCAAGAGCGAATACATCAGTGATGGTGTAAAGATGGCTAGAAACAGGTTCACAAAACTTGGATACGATCAGATTAAATTTACCATCAGGAAGGATGGTCAGCAATCTTGGGCGTTGATTGCTTCTGTTTCAGAGGCTTATAAGCCATCCAAGCGCGGTAAAACATATCTGCCAAGTCAGGATATTTTTGTTAGATTTTTCAATAACAGGGCAACAACAGAAGAGTTTGCGGAAAGATTGGCATCAGATGTCAACGGACTTATTGGTGAGAAGTATCTTCCACTGATGAAGGCTTTTAGCAGGCCCAAGCCCGCTCCAAGCCCGCAACCCCCAACATCTTTGGCCCCGACTCCTGAAGTAAGAGAAGCAAGAAGGGAACCCGCCCCGCAACAAGATAGAGACTATCTAGATGCAGTAGAAAGAGGAGATTTGGATGCGGCGTCGAGGGCGGTAGAGGAGGCCGCGAAAGCGGCTGGAAATAGGACTACAGCATATCGCTCCAACACACAGACCGTGACAGTCTTCGATACTAAGGATCGGGCCGCTTGGTTCACTGACGATCTGACCGATGCACAAGACTATGCAGGGTTGACAGATGTAAATCCCGAAACAGTCAGTAAGTATTTCTTAAATACAGACAACTTTGCATCCTTAGACGATCCGAAGATTGCCCGCCAAATCAGAGACATTGTCCCGAACATCAATGATCTAATGGCCGTCAGTGATGCAATGGCGCAAATCCGCCAACGCCTTGGCAACCGATACGATGGCATCAAGGTGACCAGCTTTTCGATGGGGTATGAGACTACCCATTACAACCCCTTCAACCCCGAACAAATCAAATCAGCAGAGACGGTAACCCGCGACGATCAAGGCAATATTATTCCCCTCTCCCAACGCTTCCAGCCAGAACAGGCTGATATACGCTATGCAAGGAGAGAGCCCGCTGTTCAGAGAGAGCGTTTTTACTCCCAGCTTCAACGCACGGTGGAGGCGAAGATGCCCAATGTGTCATCGCCCGAACAACTCAAGGCCATCATCGATCCTACTAGGGGGAGCGGGGTCAAGCCCGAAGAAGTAAAATGGAGCGGGATCACCGAGGCCATAGACCGCATCGCATCCGAAAATAATGGGCGCGTCCCGAAAGAAGCTGTCCTCAAGTATATGCGGGACGAGGGCGCTGTTAAGTTTGAGGAAGTTCGATTCCAAAACATTGTCGATGGTGAAGACGCTGGCGTTTCTGTGGATACAACCAATTGGAAAGTTGGAGAACCAACAGAAACAAGGGGTGGCCGCGAATGGACTATTCGTGGAAGAATTTCTGAGGATTCAGATTTATACGAGTGGAAAATACTTGCTGACACAAAAGAAGAGGCTATTGGAATAGCAAAATCAGAAGCAGAAGAACTTCTGAAAAATTTGTCAGTTCGCTCTAAGGGCGGAAAACCGACATTCTATGATAAATGGCAACTTGCAGGTGGCGAGAATTACCGCGAGGTAGTGCTAACGATGCCAAGCAAGCCGCTATCCAAAAACGAAGCTGGCAAATTGCACTACCAAACATTCATGCGGAAGGGTGGCGACCCGTCTTGGGAAAGCCTTTCCAAAGAAGTTCAGGATGACATCATTTCCAATCTTCCGAGTTCCGCCTTTAAAGATCCAAATAGCTACACATCAGATCAGCATTTCCAAGACGTTCAGAACTACGTTGCTCACATGCGACTAAATGATCGCAAAGACGCCGATGGAAGAGACGGCCTATTTATCGAAGAAATCCAAAGCGACAGACACCAAGAGGGACGAGAGAAGGGATACGACACTGGAGACAGGAATCGCAGACTATTTGAAGCAGCAAAAGAATTTTACTACAAAATCTGGATTCCACATCAAAGAGGAGAGCTTCCGAGCCCCGAAGCAAACAAAGCGTTTGATGATCTCTCTTCTCGCACTGGATTCACTAAGGCGGAAATTCAAGATGAGGGTGCTGCCCGCAAGGACTTTACTAGTGCGTATATTGAAACTGGAGTTCCTGATGCGCCATTCCGCAAAGACTGGCCGCTCCAGATGTTTAAGCGGGCTCTTGAGGAGGCGGTCACCTCTGGAAAAAAATGGATTGGATGGACTGTTGGAGAGACACAGGCCGATAGATATGATCTTAGTAAGCAGATTTCTGAAGTTGCATATAATGTGGACAGCGAATCGCTGTTTGCATACGACAAAGATGGCAATAATGTTCTTTTTGAGAGAAATGTTACAGAAGAAAAAATTGCAGATTACATTGGTAAAGAAGCCGCAAAACGTCTTCTCAATTCTAAAATAGAAGTAGATCGCGGTGGAGCCATGCAAAGGCTAAAGGGCGAAGATCTAAAGGTCGGCGGTGAAGGAATGGCTGGCTTCTACGATAACATCTTGCCGAAAGAGATAGCCAAGTATGTCAAGAAGTGGGGCGCGACAGTAGAGAAGTCGCGCATGGGCAGAAAGCCTTCCAAGGAATTTACCGATGCTGTTGCAAGATTTGAAGAGGCCAAGCAAAGATATGGCGCGACAAGTCAGCAAGCCATCGATGCGATGGAGGCCATACCAGAAGAAAGCGGTGGCGCTGGTGTTACGGAATATTGGCGCGTCAACATCACGCCAGAGATGCGCCGAATCATCCAAGAAGAGGGGCAGGCAGTGTTCCTTCGCAGACTTCGCGGCGAACCTATGGCTGGCATGGAGACTAGTGCCGTGGAGGCCAGACTCCAAGAACTTGGCTTCCCGACTGGCGGGATCATCCGAGTGGTCAACCAACCAGACGCAGACTTTGAAGGCCGCACCATCATCGTAGATGGTAAGGTAACTGGTATCGAACTCAACGCCGCTGCACTCAAGGACAACGCAGCCATTGATCGCGTATTGAACCATGAGTTTGCGGAATCGGCCAACGCCGATGGAGCTTTGAACAAGCTAGTCGAGCGCCTGACCCCGAAAGAAAAGAAAGAAATCAACGACACCATCACCCGCCTTCGCTACGAGGAGCGGGCTAGAACTTCCGAGGAAGCCGCCAGAGCCATCGAAACCCTAGCAGAAGCATGGAAGGGCAGGGGATTCTTTACCCGCGCCGTAGCCCGTGTGGAGGCATGGGCCAGCAAGCTGGGATTCAAGCTGACTCGCAGAGCCGCCGAATACATCGCAGCCCGCAACCTTGCCGATATCAATGCGGGATTCAGGACAGCATACAATCAATTTATCAATGTAAGAGGTGAAGTTCGTGAGGGACGGGCTGAAGACCAAGCCGTCATTGACGCTGATATGGGGCGAAAATCCCAGACCGAGTTAACACCACAAGAAATAGATCAATTAGAAAAAGGTGAGAAGATCCGCGTTTACCGAGCAATGCAAGTCATTGACGGCAAGCTATATCCTCCAATGTCCGCGCTGGTTGGTGGCAAGCTCCGCAAGCCAACGGAGATCGGGTCATGGGAAAAGGCCGAAGAGCGGCCCGACTTGCTGGACAAGAAAGGAAAGTTTGTCCTTCAAAAAGGAAACAAAGCAACAGTTCCAGCAGCGTACAACCCATACTTCCACACATCTTCATCCCCGCTTAATGATCAGTTCTCCTCTGCATACAAGAGGGACAACCTTGTCACCGTTGAGGTCGAGATTCCAGCCAGCGAGTTGACTAGCGGCTATAAAGCAGAGGGCGCAAAGGATGCTGTTGGCGAGGTTCGTTGGAATGCTGGCCCAGTTAGTAGCAAGCTCCCCGCCGACAAGAAGCGCAGGGTTTTTCTTTCCCGCTATGCCAAGGTTGTCCGAATTGTTCCAGATAGTGAGGTTGCCGAAGTTATCTCTGGCTTGCTTGAGGGAACAAATCTTTCCATTCCAGAAAACACGGTCACGCCATCCCTAAGATCTGAACTGGAAAAACGGGGAGTTGCCGTCACTCCGAGACCAGCTAGAGGACAAGAGATCCGCGAATCCCGCCGCGAGCCTGAAGCCATCCCGACCTTCACCGAAGGAACCCCCGAAGCCGCCACTCTCAAGGAGATGGCAACCTCTATGGCCAAGGTGGATGCGGCGTCCGAGGCCAAAGGCGGAAAGCCCGAAACATACAAGATCAGTGAGATAGCCTCTGTCTGGATGGATAGCGGGCTTGGTGAGAGAGAGTTGCAGGATGCCATAGTCGAATACACCAACCTTACTCCAGCCAATGCGGTAAGGGTGGCCAAGGCCATTGCCCGCCAATACGATATCCAGCAGTCCATCGCTACCGCCTTCCTTGAAACCCAGACTGGATTGTCTGTCGAGGCCCTGCCCGAAGGCGTCACCCTACCCAAGGAGGTTGACCCTGATCGTCCGAAGCCTGTCATGTCTCGCCTCTTTGAGGTGTTCATGGGCGTCCGCGTTCCTCCTGTTAAGATTCAGGTCAACGAAAAAACCGCACTCAAGCAGCAGATCCGACTCAAAGCAGCGGCCAACCGAGCAGCCAAAGCGGAGCAGAAGCGCACCGCCGAAGAGGTGGTTGAGGTTATCAAGGCCATGGAATTGCTTGGCCCCGTGCGCCCGAAGCAGGTTCAGGCTCTGGCCAAACGTGCCGCCCGTGTAATCTGGACAAGCGAGAAAAGCGTTGAAGCATTCTCCGAATACGCCGCCAAGGTGGTCGAGAACGCCAATTATGATGCTGATCTTCGCGAAGCCAAGGACGCGCAAAAGAGAGCCAAACAGCTTTCCAAACAGAAGAAAGTGGCCATGAGTCCGCAGCGCCAGATCTTGGAAGATGTGGGCAAAATTCCAGTCAACAAGCTGGACGATCCCCGCATGTTTGCCGAGGCGGTGAACTACTATCTACGCAGATTCAAAGATGTTCTTTCTCCTGACTATGTGGTCATCCCCGATGCCGAGATGGAGAGCTATCTTTCGGGAGCCCAGTCCGAGACGCAAAAGAACCAGCGGGATCTTGATCACGAAGCCAACCAACGTTTGGCCAAGAAATACGGAATTGATCCAGATCTTGTCAATGAAATGATGGAGTCATTTGACATTCTCAGGCAGATCGAAGCCCAAGAAAATAGAGAAGCATTGGAGAATCTCCTGACCGAGAAAGCCATCGAAACCCAGCAGGGACTAAAGGGATACGACACGGACAGCCTGCAAGCAGAACAGCGTCCTATTGTTTCGGCCATGTTGAAGATTGATCCCAAGGCCCTTGATTCCGAAGAGCGCCAGCGTTTCATCCGTATTACCAACAATATAATTTATAACAACCAGACCAACGGGGCGGAATACTTTGTGGCTGTTGCCAAGGGGCAACAAAGCGCCCGCGAGGCAGCACAAGATTCCGCAATGATTGCCAAGAACCGAGCTTGGATCAATCTTCTGCCACGTTTTATTTCCGAGCGAATGCAGCGCGGATGGGCTCTTGAGTTGCAGTCGGTTGCCGATACGTTCCGCAATGCGTTTGGCAAGGGGGCCATGGCCAAGGTGTATGATGCCATCGGCATGCTTGATCTAAACCTTGGATTCACCAAGGCGAACAACACGATTGATCAAATCCAAGAGAAGGTCGCGGAGTTCCATCGCGGTCTTGAAAAGAAGTACAAAGCCGCAGCCCGCAACCAAGATGGTCTCCTTGCCGAGGGTGTAGTTGGTTTCTTAATTCAGTCCGTTCCGAAAAAAGACGAGGTTTCTTCTATCAACCAGCGCCGAGACCTGATCCGTCAGGACATCGCCAATCGCAAGGGGGCAACTGGAGAACCAGACCGCGTTGCCATGGGCAATCGCATCGAAGCCATCCTCAATCGAATTGACGGAGAGAGCGTTGAGGCAATCCTCAACAACATGAAGCGGGAGTTTCCTGCAAACCATGAGTCCTTGGTCTGGTACAAGGATACATTGCTTCCGCAATACAAGGACTTCCTGAAGAGCTTTGACGAGAACTTCAACGACCAAGCCAACAACTACGATAACCCCAACTATCTTACAATTGGTTTTACTTCTGCTGGCCCGTCACTTGCCATAACTCCAGAAGAGCAGAGTTTGTTCTACGAACAAGTGAGCCTGCGTCCGAAGCAGTCTGCATACACCATCAAGCGCGTTGACTATACCACACTACCAACAGATCGCACTACTGGTAAGCCCAAGGAAATCGAATTCAATCTTCGTCGCAATGTATTCAATAGTCTCTCCGACCAGATCAATAAAGCCTACACCTCCAGTGGTTGGCAGCGTATTGCTTCCTTTATGAAGACCCCAGAGGCAGAAGTTGTCTTTGGAGGAGCAGCCAACAAGGACTTCTTTATTGAGCGACTCAATCGCCTGCGCCTTTCCCGTATGCGCCGTGGTTCGATGGGTAGTGGTGGAGCTATTGAGAAGGGGGTTGATTCTCTCAGTGTCATCTCGCGCAAGCTTGGCACTGGCATTGCCCTTGGTGGTATCTACCAATGGATCAAACAGCCGCCCGACCAGCTTATCACCGCACTTGGAAGCGGAGGAAGATATGATCTGCTTGCCAAAAACATCGCCCCATCCACACAGAAAGCTGCCAGAGAGTTGCTCAACAAGTTCTCCATTGGTCGGCGCGGTGATGCCTCTGCTGGTTACAAATACATCAACCAGATGGAAGGCCACCAGAACCGCCTTGAACGTTACTTTAGCGAGAGTAAGTGGGATCAGGCCAAGGAACAGGCTGGAAAGGTTGCCGATGTTTGGATGGTTGCTCTTAAATCCTCCGATTTCTTGGCCGCATCCGCAGCATGGATGACCTACTACGA
>Ga0075458_10000537_pt1 | contig 12528 bp, 11 predicted proteins | sample DEB3_08_DNA_FD_77576 | JGI IMG/M metagenome (GOLD analysis project Ga0075458, IMG submission 77576) | Aqueous microbial communities from the Delaware River and Bay under freshwater to marine salinity gradient to study organic matter... | ecosystem: Environmental > Aquatic > Marine > Coastal ... | reverse complement strand
TCTGTCTGAGGATTTGTGAGTGATTACAAATGCATCTCCACCTAGATGTGAGGCTCCTGGTTCAACCACACAGAGCACGGCGCTGACGGCAATTGCCGCATCACTAGCGGATCCACCTTTCCGCAAAATTTCGATGCCAGCAGAAACCGCCAATGGTTGGCTTGCAGCTACCACTCCATTACGGGCGTAAACATTGCCGCGATGAGTCTTTTGTGACATGCCCTAAGGCTAACTGCGAAATCAACAAACGTCAGTCTGTGAAGCGGTAGCGCGGTATAGAGTTTGCTCATGCCCGCAATTACGATTGAGTTTAAGGATCTTTCAAAGCAGTATAAAGATGTATTAGCGGTCTCGAACTTCTCCGCACAGGTAGTTTCGGGACGGGTTACTGGATTTCTTGGGCCAAATGGCGCTGGTAAAAGTACCGCTTTACGTTGTTTGTTGGGATTAGTTACCCCGACCCGCGGTCAGGCTTTAATAAATGGTGGCAGCTACAGCGACCTAGCAGAGCCGATAAAGCATGTGGGAGCGCTGCTTGATAGCCGCGGTTTTCATCCCGGATTAACCGCGCTGCAGAACATGAAGGTAATGGCGAGTGCATCTGAGATTGATTTCGCGCGCATTCCAGAGCTATTGAAGTTGGTAGATCTAGAGCCTGCAACAAACAAACGAACAAAAGGTTTCTCGCTGGGTATGAAACAGAGACTTTCACTAGCAATTGCGATGTTGGGAGATCCTGAGATTTTGGTTTTAGATGAACCGGCAAATGGCTTGGATCCGATCGGCATAGTTTGGTTGCGTGAGTTTGTAAAGAAGTTAGCAGCAGAAGGACGCACCATTTTGATCTCCTCACATCAATTGGCAGAGATGCAAAATACTGTTGATGATGTTGTAATTATTAATAAAGGAGTTTTGGTTTCTGAAGGCAGCATCGCAGAGATTTGCAGGGGCAAATCACTCGAAGAGGCATTCCTCGATCTAACGATGAGGAGAAGTGCATGAAAGCCCTAATTCAATCTGAGTTACGTAAGTTAATTTACTTGAGAGCCAATTGGCTCCTACTCATCTGGAGCGGTGTTTTTGCTTCCTTAGGAACAGTCGCCCCAATTTTTGTTCTCAACTCCGAAACTCGGGGAATGAGAATGGGATTTTCTGGAACTTCGACACCTGAAGGTATCAACGCCGTATTTGCTAACGCGGCCGGGGGTTATTTATTTGCCTTGATTATGGGCATTTTGATTATGACCAATGAGTTTCGTCATGGAACCGCGGTCGGTACATTTTTGGTTACCCCAAAGCGCACCACCGTATTGGTTGCAAAGTTAATTACCGCTGCCTTAGCTGGCTTGATTGTTCAGATTTTTTCATTTCTAATTGCGTTATCTTCAGGCTTAATTGCACTCACTTTCTATGAACCACATGCGCCTGTCACAGGAGAGTTGATTTGGAAGGTTTTCAGAGCCTCGGCGCTCTCTGGCATTGTCTTGGGCATTGTTGGAGTTGGCTTGGGCGCCTTGGTGAAGAACCAGGTTGCGGCAGTTACCGGTGCGGTTATCTGGACCTTGATTGTTGAAGGCTTAGTTGTTGCGTTTGTCGAGTCCATTGGTAAGTACTTACCGGCTGGTGCAATCACTGGTTTGGTTGATTTGGATTTTGGCTCCAATGATTTCAACTTCAGTATTGAGAACTACCTATCGCCGGGTCCAGCAACACTTGTACTTTTGGGTTACGCCGCTGTATTTTCCTTGGTAGCGATGCGCACAACTTTGCGCCGAGATTTGGATTAGGGGAGATATGAGTAAGGAAGTTTTTGCGCATTACCTGGAGGATGTTTCACGGGTGCAGGAGTTTTACGAAACCTTCTCATTCGCTCTAGACAAGGTTCCATCCGATGGTGGTTGGACCGCTTCCCAATGTTTAGCTCACATCTGCGACGCGGAGATCTCTTTATCGTTGCGAATTCGCATGATTCTTACCTCCCATAATTATCAATTCTCAAACTGGGATGAGGATGCATTTGCGGCAATTAAAGTAAATCGTGATGCCAAAACATCGGTAGAAACCTTTGCTGCATTACGACGTAATAATCTTGATTTATTGGCTGGATTGGATACTGCCCAATTACAAAAAACAGGCATCAAAGCCAATGGCGAGCCGATATCGCTGATTGATTACGTTGGCTACATGACAAAGCATGTCCGCGGCCATCTCGAACAGGCGGTCGCTGCCAGTAAGTAGGCGTTTATCAGCTCTCTAGATCTCTAAGTTGAACCAGTTTGGATTTTCAAACTGCTGCCATGAGTACTTAGGCTTCATGCCCAACTTTTCATAGAGCTTCAATGCACCTGACTCATTTCCGGTGTCTACGTTTAGCTCTATGTAAGAAATTCTTTTTGCCGAGTAATAGGCGAAGGCCCACCTTAGAAGCAGCTCACCTAAGCCACGGCCTTGAAACTCCTGAATTACCCCTAAGCCATCAACATAGCCCGTGTTTTGCTCCTTCTTGATATCAGAGCATTCTATAAAGCCTACCGGTTGCTCTTTATAAAAAAGTAACCATCGGGCATCTAAATCAATTGCCACCGCCTTCTCAACCATGGCCTTCCAATCCTCAAATGGGCGAGGCTTAAAACCAAAGTGAAATTGGAAGGAGTCTTGATGCACCTTCCACCAAGAATGGAGCTCCGATTCAGAGCTAACAGTTCGAATTTGGAAACCAGTTGGCAGATTGGGAAATTCAACATCGCCCACGGTGGCACGCAGTCCCCAGTAGGTACGAAGAAGTTCAAAGTCAAAGCTCTTGAGAACCGAAATGTATTTGCGATCAAGAGCGTTTGCTCCGATCCATAGTGCATCCTTTTTTGAAATACCTTTTGCAAGTTCAACAGTGATTTTCAATGCCAAATTTTCGAGATTAGATTCAGGCAGCTGCCAGCTATCTGCATAAATTCGGTTTCTAGATTTATCAGGATGCACCGTGATTATCGATTCGATTTGCCCATTAGATTTGTTAACTAGTTTTCGAGCCTCAACCCCATCGATATACCCACTTAGTATTTCTTCAGCTTCGGTGATTGCAACCGGAGATGCCTCTGGATTCAAAGCATTATCAGCGAGCTCCATGATTTGAGACAAAGATTGGGCATCACTCAAATCAGCTTTTTCAACTGTGTAATTCGACTCTGACAGTCTCACATTCGAATACTATCTGGGAGAAGTCGATTGCTATTCTTGCCTGGTGTCAGAACAGCCTTCTTTAGGTAAAGACTTCTCCCGAATCTGGTCCGCCTCATTAATCACTAACCTGGTTGATGGCGTATTGAAATTATCAGCTCCTTTATTGGCTGTGTCACTTACTGAAGATCCGATTTTGATCGGCTTACTCTCCGCTTTGGGATTGCTGCCTTGGTTATTTTTCGCAATCCCAATTGGGGCTTTAGTTGATCGGATTGATAAGAGAAGAGCTTTGGTACTCGGCAATTTCGGCCGGTCGGCGTTAGCTCTTTTTGTAGCCTTTTCGGTCTCGCAAGATTTCATAAATATCTGGATTCTTTTAGGCTGTGTATTCCTTTTTGGAGTTTGTGAAGTACTGATAGATACAACAGCCCAATCTGTATTGCCTCAGATATTGGATAAGTCAAACTTCGAACGGGGTAACTCAAGACTCCAGATCTCAGAGGTTATAGTCGCCCAATTTGCTGGCTCTCCATTAAGTGGATTTCTATATGCGATTGCCATTGCGTTGCCGTTTTATTTCTCCACTACAGGTTTCTTCCTCGCCGCATTACTTATCGCTTTGTTTCCTTTCCAAAAGGATGTCAATCCAGTTCATCAGGATGATGAGGGTAAGGACCGACTGGGCCTAATTGGAGATATCAAGTTTGCTTTAAATTACTTGTATCAAGATAAGAGAATATTTAGCATCGTTGTCATCACTACCTCAATTGGCTTCTTCTACTCCTTATCTAATGCCATCGCTCCACTCTTTATTTTGAAGGAGCTTGATGTTGCGCCCTCTTACTTTGGAGTTGTACTAGCAATTCAAGGAATTGGTGCCTTGGCTGGCTCAGTTATGGCCCCTGTTGCCTCAAAGAAACTAGGCAGAGGTAGAGCGCTCGCGCTAAACCTTTTCCTGGCCTCCATAATGATTGTCTTCACAGGTTTTGCGCCAAATACTTACGTATTCGTGACCATATCTGTGGTCATTGGATTCACAATCTCTGTTTGGAATATTTTGTTGATGTCGCTTTATCAATCTCTCATCCCAGCACATCTATATGGTCGAATTCACGGTGCACGACGGACAATTGTTTGGGGGTTGATGCCTATTGGTTCACTGGTTGGAGGCGTGATTGCGCGTGGTGGTTTGAGATTGCCATTTTTGATTGGCGGGGCGGTTGCAACTCTGATTTCAATACTTGCTTACAGAAGAGTGGTACAGGTTGGTCAGGAGTCGATCGAAGCGCCGCGGGCCTGATAACGCCCCAGAAAATCCTTTTTGAATTCAGGGAAATCGCCATTGTTTATTGCAAGACGCATCCGTTCAACTAAGTTCACAATGAAATGCAGGTTGTGAATTGTGGCAAGGGTTGAACCAAGAATCTCTTTGGCACGGAATAAGTGATTTATATAAGCCCGGCTGTAATTGGCGCAGGTATAACACTTGCACTCACTATCGATCGGGTTGAAATCTCTTTTGTAGCTGCCATTTGAAACATTGAATCTGCCATCGTGGGAGTAGACAGCGCTGGTGCGGGCTTCGCGGGTAGGTGCTACGCAATCAAAGGTATCTGCTCCGTTTTCAACTCCGGCAAATAAATCAGCGGGCTCGCCTATGCCAAGTAGATGGCGGGGTTTATTAACCGGCAACTCCTCTGCCATCCAACTAACAATGGTGCCCAGAATTGATTTATCCAAAGCCCCACCCATCCCAAATCCATCGAAGGAGATTCCAGAGGATTCCATGGTGCCTAAATCTCGTGAAGCTTTTCGTCGTAGATCTTCAAATTGCGCTCCCTGGAGAACACCAAATAGTGCTTGATAGGGCTTATCTTTTCGCTCATCGGTTAATCGCTTGTGTTCATCAAGACAGCGCAAGGCCCAGAGCCTGGTGCGCTCTAGAGATCGCTCTTGATACTTGCGGGTGTTGTGCAGGGTAGTTAACTCGTCAAAGGCAAACATGATGTCAGCACCAATTTTGTGCTGCACTTGCATAGAAATCTCTGGGGTAAATCTATGCATCGAGCCATCGAGATGAGATTTAAAGGTAACGCCCTCATCATCAACATGGGCTAGACGTTCTCGTTTCTCTGCAATGACTTCATCAGAGTTGAGTGAGTCGACATTCATGTCAATTACTTTTTTGAAGCCAACACCAAGAGACATAACTTGAAATCCACCGCTATCGGTAAAGGTGGGCTTATTCCAATTCATGAACTGTGATAATCCACCTGCTTCATCCAAAATGTCTGGGCCGGGCTGGAGATATAAGTGATAAGCATTAGATAAAACAGCTTGAGCTCCAACCTGTTCAACCGATTCTGGGAGCGCGGATTTAACAGTGGCTTTTGTGCCAACAGGAATAAAAGCCGGGGTTTGAATCACCCCATGGGGAGTCGTTATTTCACCTGATCTGCCTTGAAAGCCAGGAATATTTTTATTCAACTCAAAGGAAAAACCCACGGCACGCATTGAACTAGTTAATGAGGGCACAGGCAATTAATGAGGGTTATTGGGATATGGTTTCGCGGTGAAGTGGCGTAAATCCAAAAAAGAAAAAACAGCACCGTTGGGCCGAAATTATTGGCGACTCTGGAGCGCGCATGCCACAGCTAATTTAGGTGATGGTGTAGCCAGCATCGCATATCCCTGGTTGGCCTCTGCGGTCACTAGATCTCCGCTTTTGATTGCTTTGGTTGCAGTGGCCTCGAGGCTGCCTTGGTTGGTTTTCACTTTGCCGGCTGGTGTAATTACCGATCGATTTGATAAGCGCAAGATTATTGTCGCAATGGATATCGCTCGCGGATTCTTGGCATTGCTGGTTGCTATTACCGTAATGAGCCAATCCAGCAAACTTCCAGAGCTCGATCAAGTCGGGTCCATCCAGGATCTACAAACTAATTGGTTCCTTTATCTTGTGCTGGTAGTGACGGCCTTGTTGTTTGGTTGTGCTGAAGTTTTGAGGGATAACTCCGCCCAAACCTTGCTGCCATCTGTCGTAGAGGAAAAGCAACTAGAGAGTGCAAATGGCAAACTTTGGTCGGTTGAATTTGTAATGAACGCTTTTGCCGGACCACCACTTGGCAGCTTCCTGCTTGGAGTTGCCATCTTCCTGCCTTTTTATTTTGACGCCACAACATTCTTTATCTCAGCTGCCTTGATCGCCACTTTGATTCCAAGTATGAAGAAGATTGAGAGCGAGAAAAAATCAGAGAAGATTAATTTTCGAGCGGAAATCAAAGAGGGTTTCGGTTGGTTATGGCGCCACGAACTTTTGCGTCCGATGGCAATCATCTTGGGAATTCTTAACGGTATCGGATCATTAACCGCCGCTGTTTTTATTCTTTTTGCCCAAGAGGTTTTGCAAACCTCAGTTTTGGTTTTTGCAATTCTTGGAACCGCAGGTGCAGTTGGTGGAACCCTTGGTGGAATGTTGGGACCAAAGATTTCTGCAAAGGTGGGCAGCGGTCCTTCGCTATACCTATCCCTTTTGTCCGGACCCATCATCAGTTTGATTATTGGTATTTCATCGAGTTGGCAGCTGTTCTGGTTTCTGTCTGCGATCTCCACAGTGTTTGCGGTACTTTGGAATGTCATTACAGTTTCGTTGCGGCAAAGCATTATTCCGACCGAACTACTTGGTCGCGTAAATAGCGTTTATCGTTTCTTTGCCTGGGGAAGCATGCCCATTGGCACTTTGCTTGGCGGCGCTATCGTGGATCTTGTTGAGTTGACGGGGAATCGAGAGCTGGCGCTACGGACCCCGTACTTCATCGCCGCTGCCTTGGGCTTGGTACTTTTCTTCTTTGCCGCCCCTAAGTTGACCACCGAGAAAATAGAGAAGGCCCGCGCAGAAGGTCGAAAATAACCCCTAAACCCACTTTTTCGTGCTCTGCATAACGAAAGTTAACAATCAGGCATATTGAAAAAATACGTATAAATAGGGCAGACTCTCGCCACCCTAAGGACCGGGGTGTGGGGGAAGTCGACTTCTCATACCTATGTCCTTAATTTCTATCACTAGGAGAAGAAATGAAAGTAACTCGTATTGCCAAGGTAGCAATCGCTACTGCAGCGGCTGCGGGACTTGCTGTCGGAACGCTGGCTCCAGCTAACGCGGCAACTCGCTCCACTGTAGTTCTTGTTACCAGCAATCAGCTAACTGGCTTGAACCCAAGCGTTGTAAATATGAACCTCACTTTCAACAGCGAAGTTGCATATATGCAGGGCTTTGGATTCAACTACTACGACAACTCACCAAAGCTTGTTGATAACAAGACCTTTGGTTCATACAAGATCGTAAGCCAGAATCCATTTAAAGTTCAGTACACAGTAAACAAGGGCAAGGTATGGTCAGATGGAACACCAATCACTGGTGTTGATCTACTTCTATCTCACGTTGTTTGCTCCAGCTCATACTCATTCACCGCAAAACTCGGTGATCCAACAGACAACGAAGTAGCACCAGCGTTCAACTCTCTCTGCTACGGCGGTGTTTACGATGAGCACCATGTTGGTCTTCCAACACTTTCAGCTGACAAGATGTCAGTAACCATCGAATACGATGCAAAGATTCCAGATTGGCAGATTCAGGGCCCTGGTCCTTCACCTGTTCACACTTTGGTATTGATGGCAGAAGGCAAGACAAAACTTCAGAAGGTTGCAGCAAACAATGCTGCAAAGGCTAAGTTTGAGAAGGCTTTCTACAACTACAACACCAAGTTGATGAAGGCGGCTGGAGATATTTGGTCCAACGCCTACAACATCAACACCGTAAACAAGTCAACCAATCCACTTCTAACAGTTGGTAATGGTGCTTATATTCTTACCTCAGCCATCCCTGGCCAGAGCGCTACATTGACTCTAAACAAGAGACATGTAACCAACCCATCAGGTCCAAAGACCAATGGTATTAAGACTGTGGTTTTCCGCATCATTGGTGATGGAACAGCTGCAGCTCAAGCGCTACGTAACCAGGAAGTAGACATTTACCAGGGCCAGCCAACTGCTGACTCAGTACAGCTACTTTCTGCAATCCCAACCGCCAAGATCATTGGTGGAGATCAGGCTGTTTATGAGCACATCGATCTACGCGTTGGCACAGCCAGCGGTGTTGATGAGCCTTACACAGGTCCGTTCAATGGCATGAGTCAAAAGGCTGTTGACCTACGTACCGCTTTCTTGCTGGCTTACCCACGTGATGAAATCGTAGATAAGTTGATCAAGCCAATTAACTCCAAGGCGGTTCGCATGGACTCACTATTGATTTTCCCAAGTGAGCCAGGTTATGCCGACATGATTAAGCAGTCAGGTGTTGCTAAGTACACCAAGGGCTCACAATCAGATCGCGAAAAGGAAGCGCTAGCGCTAGTTCGCAAGCATTCAGCGACTGATGTAAAGGTAAACCTCCTGTGGGGAACTCCTTCAAATGCAAGACGTGCTGCAGAGGCTCAGATTGTAAAGGCGGCTCTGGGTCGCGCTGGCTTTGATGTCAACGCACCAGGTGTAGTTGCCTGGTCCAGCCAGCTTGATTCAAGCGATTGGGATGCAGAGTTCTTTGCTTGGGTTAAGTCCGCAGTTACACAACAAGGTAACTCTGACCTATTCTGCTCTGATTGCGGAAACATGCTACTTGGCTATAGCAACAAGAATGTTGATGCAGCAAACAAGAAGCTTGGCGCATCTCTTCTTTCTGAGAAGCAAAAGTTTGACCAGTACCTAATCATCGAAAAGGAATTGATGAAGGATGCGGTCTCACTTCCAATCTTCCAGCACCCTGGCGTAACTGCGGTTAACAAGAAGCTGCAGAACGTTAAGCCAAACCCATTGTCACCACAGTTAGTGTGGAACTACTGGGAGTGGAAGTACTCAAAGTAAGGCTCAGCCCTTAGTTTGAATAGTTGCTCCCGCGCGGAGCAGCTCAAATAGCAGTAAATTAAGTGGCACCTGGGTAAAATTCCTCAGGTGCCACTTAATCCATGTAGATGAAGTTGCAACTTGAGATTCAAAAGGTTCAAATAAAGGAGTAGAGGATGCTGGCTTATGTGATTCGGCGACTAGGTGCACTAGTCGTGATTCTCTTTGGCTCTAGCTTTTTGCTCTACAACCTATCTGCAGTATCTACCGACCCGCTCGCCGAATTGCGCTTGAGCGATGCACAAAATAAAGAACAGTTGATTTTGAATTTAACCCGCGAACTACGCCTGGATCTCCCACCACCACTTCGATACTTCATCTGGCTACGTGGAGTTTTAGGAATATTCGTGGGAAATCCAAACTTTGGCTTAACACGTGAGCAAGAACCGGTTGTTGATGCGATTTTGGGAGCTATTCCGACCACAATTCGCTTAGTTTTTGTTGCGACGATTGTTGCGATTGTCCTTGGTATTGCGCTTGGAATTACCTCGGCGCTTCGTCAGTACACACGTTTTGATTACGGAATGACCTTCTTCGCTTTCTTGCTTTTCTCGTTGCCAATTTTCTGGGTAGCGGTTTTGTTGAAGCAGTACCTCGCCATTGATTTCAATGACTTTTTAGTCACGGCAAAGATATCGCCGCCCTGGATCATTGGGTTGAGTATTGCGGCAGGGTTTTTCTGGGCTGCGATTATTAGCGGCACGCGTAAGCGAGTGACTTTGATATTTATTGGAGTCTTCATTGCGAACTCAATATTCCTCACCGCATTAAGCGCCTCAGAATGGTTCTCTTATCCTCGTTTAGGACCTATCGCGATCGCGGTTTTGGGTGTCGGAATCGCTTTTGGAGTTACCTACTTATCAGTTGGCTTATCTGATAAGAACGCGTTAAAAACCACTTTGCTAATGGCTGCAATAGGAACTATCTCTTATTTCCCAGCTCAAGCGGTTTTAAACTCTAACCGTCCTAGATTGGGCATGTTGGTGCTTTTTGTAGTTTTGGTACTGGTTTCAATCGCTGGTGCCTGGCTCTTTGCTCGAGTTGATCGTGGTCCAGTAATTAGAACCAGCATCATCACATCTTCCTTGATCGGTTTGTTAATTTTGGTGGATCGAATGATGCAGGCTTGGCGCCCATATGTCGAAAGCGATGATGTTAATTTTCGCCCTGTTGCAACAATTGGACAATCCCGTGTTTGGTTGACGGAGGTGCCTTTCTGGGTGAGGGTCTTGGATTTTGCAATGCATCTAATACTCCCGACCTTGGCTCTGACTTTGATTTCATTTGCTGGCTACATACGTTTCTCACGCGGTACTTTGCTTGATGTTCTAAATCAGGATTACATCAGAACTGCTAGAGCAAAAGGCTTGACCGAACGCACCGTGATTATGCGTCACGCTTTCCGTAACACGATGATTCCTCTGACCACAATTATGGTGGGAGATATAGCAGGAATTGTGGGCGGTGCGATTATTACTGAGCGGGTTTTCGCATGGCAGGGAATGGGAACCTTATTTAATAAGGCGATTAATACCTTTGACCTCAACCTATTGATGGGGGTTATTTTATTCCTTTCAACATTGGCTATTTTGGCCAACTTAGTGGCAGATCTTTTGTACTCGGTGCTTGATCCTAGAATCCGCGTAGGAGCTGGTAAATAATGGCGCGTAATAAAAAAGAAGTTGAAATCGTAAATGAGGCAAATGAAAACGCCATTGCCAACAAGGAGACAGAGGGCTTAAGTCAGGGCCAGATTGTTTTCCGTAGATTCATCCGGCACCGCGCAGCGATGATCTCAGTCGTATTTCTTTTCACGCTGATTGTTATTGTCTATACGGCTTTGGATTGGCGTATAGGTGATAAAGATGAGCCGCTCTTCACCATCCCTGGTTGGTGGAAATACGGCTTTGAAGATATGCCAGATTTGCGATTCGAAGATTGCCCTGGTGGAACCGTGGGTTGCCCAAGTATTGACGCGGTCCCATTCTTGGATGGTGATGGAGTGTCTCTAGGTGACCATCCATTTGGTCAGGATGACATTGGCCGCGATTACTTGGCTCTTGTAATGCGCGGCGCTCAGCGCTCAATCCTTGTCATGTTCATTATTGGAATTATCGCTGCAACTCTTGGAACAGTGATCGGTGCTATCGCCGGATACTTCCGCGGCTGGGTTGATGCAATTCTGATGAGATTAGTTGACTTTATTATCACTGTTCCGGTGATCATCATTGGAGCGGTCATCGGCTTCCACTTTGGCAACAAAGGAGCGGCCTTCCTAGCTCTATTGCTTGGTTTATTTGCTTGGACCGGTTTATCTCGTCTGGTAAGAGGTGAGTTTTTAACCTTGCGAGAGCGTGAGTTTGTTGATGCAGCCCGAGTGGCCGGGGCAAGCAATCGAAGAATTATTTTTAAACACATTCTGCCGAACGCAGTTGGTGTGATTATTGTTTCTGTAACTTTGTTAATGTCTGGAGCAATTTTGCTAGAGACGGCGCTTAGCTATTTGGGATTTGGAGTTGTGGCGCCGGATGTTTCTTTGGGACTTCTTATCTCTACCTATCAAGATGCCTTCACAACTCGTCCTTGGCTGTTTTGGTATCCAGGATTATTTATTATCGCAATCGCCTTATGTATCAACTTCATTGGTGATGGCTTAAGAGATGCCTTTGATCCACGTCAACGTCGTCGCCTAAGTCGTAAGGACAAAGCAAATGCCCGACAGGGAAAAAGTCGCGCTGAGGTTGCCTAGCTATGCATAACTTGAGCAAGTACAGCCACAATGGTCAGAGCCAGAAACAGGGTGATGCCATTGAAGTTCCAGCTGGAGTTGTAACTGACTCTTGCTTGACCTTCAAATCTTTTGAATTGATCAAAACGGTTTCGAGCGATTGCGGTGGCAGCTCCAGAGCTAGTGCGAGGACTTTCTCCTGCTCTGATAATTCCACTATCTCCAACTCTCATACCTTTGACCTCATTGGGATGCACAGTTCGACTGTGATATCGACCCGGGGCTTGAGCAGCGAAGGCATGAATCTTTTCTCTGGTTTGGCTATGAATGACATACATGGTGTAGCGGGCATCAATCTCTTCGACCTCATGCCAACCAACCGTAAAGCTTTGCAAGGGATTGATAATCATCAAGCCTTCATCAAAGAAGATGACTTTCGGGTGAACAAAAATCAGGTAGAAAATGGCACAGAAAACCAAACTCCACGCAATAGCGCTGATGGAGTTAATAAATCCATAATCCATGATGTTAATCGAGACCAGTGCGCTAGCCGCAAAAAAAGCCGAAAAGGCCATAAAGATTCCACTTTTGGGCCGGAAAATTTCAAGGTTGGTCATCTACCAATCCTCTCATGTACAGAAAGAAGGGCTGCCTAAATGTCCGAA
>Ga0075458_10000531_pt1 | contig 12576 bp, 20 predicted proteins | sample DEB3_08_DNA_FD_77576 | JGI IMG/M metagenome (GOLD analysis project Ga0075458, IMG submission 77576) | Aqueous microbial communities from the Delaware River and Bay under freshwater to marine salinity gradient to study organic matter... | ecosystem: Environmental > Aquatic > Marine > Coastal ... | reverse complement strand
GAGTAGGGGATAGTCTGAGTGTTGATGTAGCTTGTGGCAGGGATGTTATAAAGAAAGGTGACCGAAATAGCTCCAGTCAAATAATTAACACTTCCAACAGTTTGAGCGGTTGAAGAGGGATTCAGAGGATCTACTTCTAAAAGGTTTCCAGCGCCATCATCATAAGCGACATTCTGGTTTCCATTGACATCTGTAGCTGTGACAAACACGCAAGAGTCGGTCAACCCATTGTCATCAGTAAACCCTCTAATTACTGGAATATTGTCGACCGTAATGGAATAGGCCCCCTGAGTGCCGTTCCCGGCCTGCCACTGCTGATTGTTATAAAGGTTTGGGAAAAGCTTGTTGAATTGGTCAGTGGATTGTTGCCAAACCACTTGATAACCATCCACAAAGCAGGGAGTCATGAATACATTATATGTATCAATCGGGACTTGATAGCGATCAACGTTAGCTACTGTTTCAAAAGAATATTGAGTTCTTAGCTGAAAGAGTTGAAATCTTTCGACCATATCAAAGGTGTAAAACCTATTGATGTAATCTAAAATCGTTGAATCGGAAATATCTTGAGTGTTCGGAGTCTTTAAGATTCTCCGAACGTAGGTAATGACATCTGTAATTACTGGGCTTGCTGCTGTCATTAATAAGCGTTTAGCGGGCTAAACGTCCCTCTTTTTTTCGTTATTGTTTGAATAGAAAGAGGTTTGTCAATTTCATGTTGATGTACAACAGTAGGATCTTGATTAACTGCAAGAGGCTTAGGTTCTTTCCATCGCAGATTTTTGCTAAGATGCTGAGCTAAAAATCTTGGAATAGCGATGGGTCTATTGGCTGGGATTTTCCAACAACAATAGTCCTCTCCGGGAAGCTCAGGTGGATTGTACCAAAGATCCTGGGGCTCTCCAGTGATGATCATGTTTTCATAAACACCTGTGACGTATTCGCGCAGATATCCGTTTTTCTCTTCCATTTTTGGATCTTTCTGCACCCCGGTTCTTACTCTATGAACAGGTTCTAAATACAAAACGTTTGGATCCTTTTTTTGCGCATCAGTGATTTGAGCTTTAAGCTCGACTTGAGCCTCCCCTGGCTGTTCATGCATTTTATGCATATCATTAACAGCTGAGGAGAACTCCTCTGTTCTTCTTAAAACTTTTTCTCTAGACATAGACACCAATATTTAAATTTCATTTACTACAGTTTGCATTAATAAAAAAGAGGGGATTTCTCCCCCCTTTTTTTATGAAGTCAAAGATGTATAAACTCTTGAAGACTTCTGCGCTCTCCACAATACAAGAGCACTGTTTTCACTCAGAACAGCGGCACCAGCGGTTGCGCTGTTTCCGATGATCATTCCAGTGTAGTTATTGTCAGTAGCAGATCCGCTAAAGATCGATGCATCTTCAGCAATTACCTCAACGGTAGCTGGAGATACACCCGCTCCAGCCACTGCGCTCGTTGGGAACGCAAAAGCTGTAAAGGCTGAGCTATTGATTGAAACAGTGAATGTATAAGTGGTGACTGCGGTAATAGTCCCCTGAAGCCCGTTCAACTGTGTCATTCCCCACTGGGAAGGAACGTTAAATCGAACAACCTGGTTTACTGCATATCCGTGAGCATAAGAACACTCAACAACGGTCGTTGACCCGGTCGTCACCTTCACAATGTAGGCTAATTGTGGGGTAAAGGCTTGGGGGTAGGACAGTTTTTGAGCAGCAACGGCGGTAGCAGCAGCAGCAAAACCCGCTGTGCTAAAGCTGTTCCCGAGGCTAAACGTGTTGGCGTTGATTACAGTCACCTGCCAGGGGATTCCAGAAAGCTGGAGCATCCCGGTGGTGCCTTCAATCAAGACCACATCCCCAGAGGTATACCCGTGAGAAGTGATCGTCACTACGCCAGGGCTTGCCTGAGTGACCCCAGAACCTGTTTGGCGTGTGCCATAAAGGTTCGCTTGAGAAGTGACTGGGGTAAATCCACCACTTGAAAGATAGGATGAAGTGTCCGTTGCAGCGCCGTTTGTGTTGGCTGTGCAAAGAGCGCTTCCACTCGCCATCCCGGACTGCCACATGGCGTACTTTACAGGGCCAGGGTTGGCTGTAGATGTCCAGTTATCTCCAGAGGAGTTACCTTGTACCCAAACCTCAATAAGATCAGGAACAAAAGGAAGTTTAAGTGTCTGAACTGCGTTTCCACTAGCAGGAGTAGTGAAAGATCCAGACAATACTGCGTCATATTGGCTCATAATCTCTCCTTACAATGCTGCTGTGCAGCGCATGTTTTGAATCCAAGTATCTTGGGTGATAACTTGTGCTTGGGCGAACTTAACTCCAAGAGTCCCGTTCAACGCAAGGGGTCCACTAAAAATAGGTGGTCGATAGATAAGCTGAGAGCTATATCCGTCTTGTTCAATGTGAGCATAAGCTTCACGAGCAACAACCATGTTGTTATAAACATCACGGCCGTTTGTAGAAGCTGTAGACTGAACAATAGCTGTTGAGCTCGTAAGAATTCTAAAATTTGTTACTGAGCCATATTCGCTGTACAAAACATCGTTTTGATTAGGATAATTCCATGCGCTAATAAATCCATCTAACACATCAAACGTTGAAGAAAGAAGTGTATGAGAAAGGCAAAACCAAGCTGCACGAATTGGAGCAGAACCAAACTTATCCTCACCAGCTTTTCCGCTTAAGAATTTGAAAGCATTAGCAGTATCTAAAGCTGCGTTAACGTTTGCAAAATCTCGGAGGGTGGGTTCCGTAGGGTTGTCCCCGTTGGTCCCCTTCTGGCAATTGTACTGGCTCGCGGCCGAGAGAAGGTAGTTACCGATGATGGCATCTTCAGCCTGCTTCATGGCAACGCCAAGTCGCTCGGATAACCAAGAAAGGACAGGGTCCTGGTCCTGGATAATGACCTGCTCGTTCAAAATAACGCTCGTCCCGTAAAAAGAGATCGTTGCGTCGATGATGTTTCTTGTTGCTACTTGTGAGGGAGGCTCAATACCTGTATTCCCAAGGGGCGTAGTTGGGGGAGTAAGTGGTTGGGGACGAAGGAAACGCATCGTCGTACCACCATTCCTTGGCATCGCATACTTATCCGCAGGGATAATGTAGTTGAAGTTGGGAGTAGGTACAGAGAGCATCCCAGCGGCAAGCGACTGCCGAATAGGTGCTGGCAGGTCGGTTGTGGTTGTAATACTCATTTAAGGGTCCTTAAGTTGTTAGCTTAACCCCTCTTCTGCGCTGCCTTTAATCTCTGATAAGCTTGTTGTCTAGCTGCTGGATTACGCACGTCAAATTCAAACCCATAAGGATTAGCATATCCTTGTTGACCCGAAGGGGTGTAATAGGCAGCAGCCTGCTGTCTATTCTCTTTCACCACATCTTGAGCCTTCACAGGAGCTTCTTCTTTTTGCTCGGATCGGAGCCGTTGGATTCGACGATAAGCCATCTCTCTGCGCTTATATTGGTCGCCTACTTCGGATAAAATTGCCGCAAATTCGGGGTCTTTTTGTTCAAGTAATTGAGCATTTTCCTCAGTTACTACCTTGTGATAATCCGGGTAGCTTCTGAGCAATTTTTGCTCAAAGTTTTCACTATCAATTTTCTGGTAGGTTTTGCGCGCAATTTCCTCGGCTTCCTTAAGCAATTTCTGCCGCTCTTTTTCAAGAGCTCTTTTGAATTTAGCCTTATCCAAGAGTTCATCATCTGGAAGGCTATCGAACTCATCGCGATCTTGTGGGAGAAGGCGAGATTGCAACTGACTAAGAGTTTCTTGCTGTTGTCTTAAAACAGCATCTCTTTCAGCAATTGCTTGCTCTTGCGCTTCTAACTTTCTTCGAAGCTTTTCAAAGTTCATTTCCTTTGCAGTCTTCTCAGAATCTACCTGAGATGTTGTGGTCGCAGGTTGGATGACGCCTGCATTTACATCCGCTTGTGTTGCCATAACTTCTCCTGATGACACTTGCGATTGTGTCGATTACGCAGATCACATGGTAACGTGCCATGCCACGACATCTGCTACTTGTAAATAAAAAATTTATTATTTATCAAGTCCTTTAACGAGGATTTCTATGAATTTATTGATGCCTACTAGTGATCCACTAGATATGTTTGATAAACTAGCGGCTGAACTTGAGAGAAGTTGGCCTAAAAGAATGGAGGAAATGATCAAAAGGTTTGATCATGGGGGGGAAGATTTTTATGTTTACACTTTTTGCAAATGGAAGCATCCTCATCACGACCGCAAATATGTGATGGATAACAATGGGGACCTGTCTGAAATCACGTTTGATCAAAAAAAAGAGAGAACTTTTGAGGTTTATCATCAACCTCGCAAAACGCGTCCAGATCCTTTGCCTGGAACGACTTGTCGAGTCGTATCTCCCAAAAGAGGAGCCGCACAAATCCTATGGACTCTTCCTCATCAAGAGGGATTCGAGCTATATCAACAAGGAAAAATTTTTGCAGATCCCTTTATCGCAGATTGCATTAGAAAATATTTGTCGGGAGAGCTGGCCAAAGAGCCAGTGGAGAAGTTTCAAAAAGTCTAGAAAAAGGGGAGGATAAAACCCTCCCCTCACAACCTAAAAGAGTTAGAGAACCGAATTCATCGATAGAATTTGGTGTTTAACATAAGGATTGTGGCCCATAGAGTGACCTCTGCGGTTACCGTCCTTATAAAGATTAAACTTAAACCCTACCGTCGCCTTCCACTTTTCCAAAGAATCGTAAAACCCACCCACGCTCAAAATAGAGCGAAAAACAGGCACGTCGACTCTCGCAAAAGTAGCCCACGATTTATTTGTGAAGTTAAAGCGTGGCCCCAATGAAAGGGAAACGAAAGGAAATTTTACAGTAGCTTCGGTTTCCATCCAAGTGTGGGGATTAATAAGCCCCTTTGTGGAGAGGACATAAGAAGAGGTAGGAAGGTGAGAGGTATGGCGGATATCGGCCCACTCACTCACAAACTCAATTTGATGCACCAGTTGATAGAGATTTGACTCTTTAAAGGTGGAGTAGTCGAAGAACACATAGTTCCCAAGCTCCCCCTTTTCAAAGGGCTTGCGGAAACCTGTTCCCAGAGAAATCAAAAGATCGCCCCTTTGATTTACCCCTCCAGTGGTGTGAAGAACCAGGAAGTGAGAGTCTACCGGGATTTCCTCTTCTAAAGAAAAGTGAACGTGATGAGTTTTTGGGCATACAGGATCGATCCCAAAATTCATATCAGCCACCCTGTTCTCTGCAAAAGAGAGAAGAGGGAGTGTCATCAAAAAGGCAGTAAAATGCTTCAACATTTGAATCCCCATGGGTTATGGTAAACCTTTGAGTTACCATACCGCAGCAATAAAATCCACAGAATTCCTTTTATAAAAAAAGGGTTGACTGGGACAATGAGGTTAGGAAGACAACTAGAATCGCTTAACGCGAAAGGGGGGGCTATGTCCAGTTGGATCAAGCCCACTTTTCGATTGGTGACGGTTTTAGGGGCATTGTTGCTCAGTGGGTGTGCAACACGCCTAGAACCCGCCGAAATTTGCTCTTGTGGGATGCAAGAAAAGTGGAATTTACGAACTTGTGTAGGAGGAGAGGTGGTATGTACCCCCTGCTACACGTTCGAGAAATGCGCAACTTGCCGGAAAAAGGAGAGAGATGCGTACGCCCAGGCAGTCGAAGAGTATGTAAAGTACCTTCGAGAGTCTGAAGAGAATACTGAAATAGAGTAACCTGGGGGCCAAAAGCCCCCTTTTTTATTTCTCCCCTTTTCGCGCCTCGGCCCTTTTTTTCAACCCAGGATATTTTTTATAGACCTTGGATCTAATTTTTGACGGATCTTTCGCAAAATGCGCTCGAGCCAAGGCATTGCGAGCATGAGCCATATCGGGAATTGGATAAGTATGGTCAGGTCCTGCGTAGCTCTTAACTCCGGAATACTTGTAAGCATTACTTTTTCCTGGTTCTTTCCTAATCTTTGAAAGTTTGCCCTTGGGCATAGATTTAGGAGCTGATGTTTTCTTTTTCATAATAACTCAAATTGGCCCAGGCCACGATGGATAGGGCGGTTGAAAGAGAGGACCTGCGTTTGAAGAGCTAGCAGGATTTACCTGAGTAAATACCGATGAGAAAGAATCGTTTGTCTCGCCAATCGGTAAAACTTGGGCCGTTTGCAAAGAAGAAGTTGTAAAAGAATTAAACGATCTAGTATCAATAGGCAAAGAAAATGAGGTCGTATCAATTACAGTGATATAACCCGTTTTACCATTGATCTGAACCATTCCAAAGAGCGATTCGTAAGGAGAGGGGAAAAAGATGCGAACTTGTTGCCCTGTACTATACCCATGGGCGCTCGCAGTGGTGACCACGCAAGGAAACGCCTGAGTTATGGAGGATATGGAGTTCTGCTTAGGGAGACAAGGATAATTTGTCGGAAAAGGAGGATTCCAAGGATTATTAGGATTGTAAACCATAATTTATTCCAACCCACAATCTTCCTTATCCTCTAGGACCTCTAGAAAATCTTCCCAAGTTTCCTTTAGATCGACCAAGGCGAGCTCTTTAGAAACCCCATGAGCTTTGCACATACAGATGTAAAGAGCTCTTGCCATGTGAATAGCGTCCTCTCTGGTCTCTAAATGATCGAACATAAGGTCCAAAATCTTGTTTACAACTTGATTTCCATTCAAAAAAAGACCTCCCTTTTTAAGGAGACTATTTCTTTTTCTTCATCTTTTTGTCGCACTTTTCCAGTTTCTCGTCGAACTTTTTGTCCATTTTGAGAAGCTTGGAGATGTCTTTCTTGGCCTTCTTCTTCTCGCCTTTTTCGACATCTTTTTTAACTTTTTTAATTTGTTTGTCCATATTAATGCCTACAGATTCCATTAGCGTGCATAATTTCTTTATGAGAAAATCCCATATGATCGTGCTCTTTTTTATGGGCAGACCTCTTTCCATGCTCTTTCTCCATAGCTTTCTTCATCCCACGAGACTCTCTCTCGCGATGTTTTTCTGATTTGTTGTATTCGTCTTTCATTTTTCCTTTACTCAAGTTAATGTTATCTGCGTTTGGTGCCAAGTTTACAGGAACAAAATTCACCTCCGTCCCCTTTCGGGTTTTAGAGGGATGATATTTCCCGTACATCAAGTTATAAGAATCTTGCGGCATCTTTTTACCAATCGATTTTTAGCTTACTTGCCTTAAGTTTCATGTTTAAGGCAAGTAAAGTTTTATCGTCTTCGGTTAGAAGGTGCGCGATCTCGGTCGGAAGTCTTGACATCGCCGTTCTGTTCTTTTGCAAGAGCAGGTTCTGTATCGGGATAGTCTTGTTTTCCGATTTGGCCAATGCGGCTAAAAGCTTTAGCTTTTGCTTCGGTGGGCCAAAATTCTCCAAGGACGCCACGCCCTTTTTCTTCTTTTTTCATACGAACTCCTTTGTTTGACCCCTGTGCATCAGAGGCTGTTCTATCATCATAGTCTACTGCTGTGTAGTCTTTTTTCATTGAGATAACCTGTTCACTTGTGTGTCTTGATCGGACTCTATTTCAGCCGATCTTTTTTCAGCGTTTTCTTCCGCCTCATCTTGTTGTTCTAGTTGCTCTACTTCTGCTAGACCTTGATTTAACTTTAAGTCTCCATAAAGACTTGCCGTTTCGATCAGCTCTTTGACGGCGGAAATTTTGTCTTTAACTGCCTTGGCCCTGTTTTGTGTAAGCTCGGAGAGCCTTTCTTCGAAAAGACCGATATTGGACTTGGTGCGACCGACCCTTTCTTTTGCCATGGCGAGCTTTTCGGCCGTATTGGCGTGCTGGTTTTGGAGGTTGCTTTCGAGGAGGGCCATTTCGAGTTGGGATCTTTGGTGGGCCATGGTTGCTTGCATTTCTTCTTCGCGAGCAATTGCTTCAATGAGTTCATCTTTTCCTTGGATTGTAGAATTCTTAAGAAGGAATTCAGTAGGTACAGGAATCCCAAGAGAACGAAGCTCAAGAAGCTGACTAAACTGCTGTTGCCGCTGTACGGAGGTATTAAGGGATTCTTCGGGAAGTACATCATATCGAGTAAAGTTCTTACTAAAGAACTCTTCCGTTGGCTGTTCTTTAATAATACGAGAAATTTTAAACGGAGTCCATTTATTCTGGATAATTTCTACTTCTCTCTCTCCTAATAGCTTTAAAGAACGATCCCACTGATCAAAGTACTTCTGCAAGGTGACCAGACCCGCCCCTTGTCTTAACATCTCTTGGATGCCCGACTTTGAATCGTTGGCCATCCCCATGAGCTCCGGCGTCACCCCCGCCAAAGGATGAAGCAGTTGAAGCATCTGGTCAGCCAACTGAAGGTCGGAGGGGGGGACAGAGTTGGGAATTATTTTTTGGATGACGTCGCCGAGCGCGTGGTCTCGGAACTCGTCTTTAACTTGCAGTTCCTTTCCCTGTCCGGCATACTTAATGTTTTCTTCATTCGCAATTGAGTTTTCGCGATACAACCATCCACTATTGATAGAGCTCTCACTGATATCATGGTTAAGAATAATGCGACGGTTAAAAAGGAACTGACAATCACGTAAACTGCGGACAAGGGAACGTACACGAAGATTATACTGAGCAATATAATCATCCATACACCAAAAGACCGGAATGAAAGGGCAAGAATCGAATCCAAGGGGGTTTTCTCCTATATAAAGAACTGATTTGTTAAGAATGACAGCCACGTTCCACGTGGGGACTTCTACTTCAATTTCTTCCAGTTGCGGAAAAACCTTCAAATATTCCTTAATGGCCGCTGGGTCGTCTTTCCAATCCGAAACCTCGCCAGTTTCTTTGTTGTAAAGCTTCTTGCGAGTGCGGTTTGTGCGATACCAGTAGTAACTCAAAACCAAGAGGTCGTTGCGTGCGATGTTGTAATTTTCTGGAAGAAAATAGAACTGTCCGTCTCTATTTGAATAACCTCCCATTGACCCGATTAGCTCAGCGTGTTCAGGAAACTGCGCAATGGCCTCTTTCTTACTTAAGAACTTTTGGAGCCATACAAAATTGGCATCGCTCATATCGGGCTCTCTGAAATAAGGGTCCACCATAAACGAGTTGTAGGACCACACTTTCAGATCGAGCACCCCGTTAATGGGGTCTTCAGTAAAATCGAGGTAAGGTTGCAAAAGAACAAGGCCAGAGACCAAAGACTGTTCGCAAGCGTCGGAAAACTTCTCCAAAATCTGGCGCTTGGTGTGGCTAAACTGAAGAAGTTTATTGAACTGATCGGCCGTCTTCTGAGACCCCATTTCAACAGGAACCACAGAAATGCTCTTCCTGTGCTGCCGCTGATAGCCGGTGATCATGTCGCAAGCTGGGCGAATAATGTTAAAGAAGAAGTTTTTGAAACTGTAATTAGGGGCGAATGTAAAGTATTGGTAAATGTAGTCCTGGTCGCCAGCCCAGAACCTCACATCGATATTCGACTCATTCCACCTCACCTCTTCAACAGACTGAAATCTGGTGTAAATAGATTGAAGAATGTTGACGACGTTATTGGCGTTTGGTTCTTCAGGGAAAATAAACTGGCTAGATGGCATTGGGCGTAGTTGTGGTAAAACTTCACCCTAACAGGTAACGAAAAATTTGAAAAGAGAGATTTACAGACTAGAAAATGGTTAAAAAGTAACCCAAAATCGACATATTTTTGGCAAATGTCGAATTTTTAAACATGTCGTGATCAAAGAAGATTGACACCGAAAAGCAAAAAATTTAGAGTGAGGCCGCTCTATATAGAGTATTCAGCATTCTTTGTCTCCCGGCCCATCCTATGATGGGCTTTTTTATTTCTTTCTTTTCAAACTGCTGGCTGTTCCATATATAGGGTCGGTCCCAAAATCTTCCGCAATCCCCTTTTTAAAAGAGGGACACTTCATCCAATGGGTAGGAGATGCGACCACGTGAAAGGGGTTAAGAGAAAAAGGGTAAGGCACCCCGAAGTCGGGATGAAAAAGGCACGAGACAAACACCCCTTCAACCTCACAAACAAATCCTGTCCACTCCTTTTCACCGTCCGTTAAAAGCACAACCTCTGTCATTGGAGGGCGATGTCTTTTCAAGTCATTCCAATCCATTCCGTATCTCCCATGTGGAATGACATTGTTTTAAGAAAAGGGGAGATTTCAGGCAAGAGCACAACTCAAAACCTATTGACTTTTTTTCAATAGAGGTAGACTATTTTTTCCTTTGCAAGGAGGACATTATGTCTGCTGTAGGTAGTGTAGCGAGCCAAGCTTATCACTTGGTAAAGGATAACTTCACAATCAATCCCACCCAACTCATTAAGAACGCAAAGAAGGTTTCCTACTTCGCGATCCCCTTGATTGGAATGAGTCTGCTTCCGACTGGAGAGGCGTTCTTTGGGGCCTTTACAGTGTGCATGGGAGCTTGCCTTGCTGCAACCGCGGGAGCGATGGCACCGGCTTGTGCCGCCGCCTGCATGGCAGCTTTAGCCGCCCCAGTTCCCTAAAAGCTTGAGAGCCCCTTTGAAAGAAGAAACAGTCATACTCTTTTTCTTATCTTTAGCAAGGGGGGCTCTCTTTTTGAGTCTGGGCCGCTTATTTACGGATCTCCCGTAGACCGAAAGGTCTATAAATCTACACAGTAAGCGGCCCTTTTTTAAGGGACAGAAGGATTTAGCCTTTCCATCTTTTTGTCCTCTGGAAAAGACTTGATAAGGCTCCAATACTTCACAGACTCTATTAATTTCCAGGTTTCAGAATCTCTCCATTGAGGAATCAAGGTTTTCTTTCCCTTAACCTCCTTCCTCCCTTCATAGATAGCGCAAAACAAAACCCCCTCGTCGTCAAAGGCCAAAACGACCGAATTTTTAGGGGGAAGCACACGAATCGACTCATTCCAAAAATGCATAACAACTCCTCATAAGGAGGGGCATTCTACCCAAAAAAAGGAATTTTTTGGTAGAGGGGGTGAGATAGCGGTTTACAATGCAAAATGCTATTTGCGATCGCAGATTTCAGCGGGAGGGGGAGGAAGAGGCATCCAGTGCGTTGGAGTACAGGGCCTTTCAGATCTACCATCCCACTGCCATCCATCACAATACCTCCTGTAAAAGGCAATATTTGGTTCGCAACATTCGGGGTGGGGATAATTAAAAGCCAAGCACTTATGTGGGTGGGGTTCTTTTTCTTCGAAAACCAAGAACCTGCCACCATTTTCCGGAAGACGTTCTTTAACGCTGATCCATTTCATAAAATCACCTACATCAATACTTATAGTGCTCGACTGCCGACATCATTACTTCTTTGAAACACTTAAAAGGTACTTCACTTCTTTCATAATTATCTGCCAAAGCACATATCATAGCGCCCGTCCATAGGGCTGGCTCTATCTCTTCTTGGTGCTTTTCTATGAGTTTCAAAAGAAGCTGAAGCGCTTTTTCTACGTTTTCTTGATCAGAAGATTTTTTAGTACGCTCTTTCATAAAATCACCCTTTTTTGTTTTCCTTTTCAAACCATTCTTCAAACCTCTTTTTATCTTCCTGGCTCGGAAACCATTCATCAAACTGGGAAGAGTAAATTCGTCCGTATTCTTTGACCCATTCTTCGTTCGGAATGGCGCCCCACAAATCCTTGAGCTTGATAAACGGCTTCATGAATCGGATAAACATATCTGGCAACTCTGGAAAGATCTTGCACATCAAGTTTTCTTTGTCACGATTTATGACATTTAAAATTCCATTAAGAGGAAGTTGAATCATATTTACAATAGCCATTTTTTCTGACTTCTTCAAATGCTTTTGAAACAGTCTAACAAAATCATCATAAAAATCTTCTGTATATTTTGCTGCTTGTTTATTAAGCTTTTTTAATTCATCGAATTCCATTATTTATTAAACCTCTGCGCCTCTAAAATAGGAAGATTTGCTTCTGTTGGCACGTAAACTACCTGGTTTCTCCCTTCAGCGAGTCCCTGAATCCAAAGATACCGAAGATAGGACTCGTTTCCTTTAAGAGAATCTCCAATGATTTTATTGGCTTTGGCTACCCCTTCAGCTCGAATTACTTCAGCATCAGAAAGGTGTTTGGCTGACTCCAGCGCGGCCCTGGCTTCTAAGGTCTTAATTTGACGATTGGATTCTGCTCGCGCCAGTTCGGCTTCTCCCTCTTTTCTTTGAGCCCAAACGGAATAAACTCGACCCCCTGCGCAAAACGCGCAGAATATAATGGCGGCTACCATTACAGAGATACATCCATATTTAATATAAGATTTTATTTCTTCGTCCATAATTTCTCCATCTTTTAAAATTCATATTCTTCAGCCTCGGGCCGCTTACAAGATCACCCTTATTGGCTTGTTGACTGGGTCATAGACCTCGTTGACGTGAGAGGCGTTAACCGAAAGCTTCCCCGCCGGGACGGGATCTGGGTCAAAGGCGTCTTTTGCTATATACATGTCATGCTCTTGCCCATAAGCATAGTGAACATGCCCAAACACATGAAGTTTTAAAGATTTTAATTTTAGAAGTCTATCCGAAAGAGACTGAGAGCCTAAATAGACTCTAAGAGACCCATTTTTTAGTGGCTTTTCTAC
>Ga0075458_10000530_pt1 | contig 12577 bp, 9 predicted proteins | sample DEB3_08_DNA_FD_77576 | JGI IMG/M metagenome (GOLD analysis project Ga0075458, IMG submission 77576) | Aqueous microbial communities from the Delaware River and Bay under freshwater to marine salinity gradient to study organic matter... | ecosystem: Environmental > Aquatic > Marine > Coastal ... | reverse complement strand
GCCCTTGTCAATACTTCGTTTAATATTTACACTTGCTTCTAAAGGTCCCCCTAAGTCACGCGCACTTGTTACTCCAGCCATTAGCAATTGGTGCGCTGATGCTGGCATAATTACTTTTTCAAAATCTTTCATGTAGGCGCTATCCCAATGATCATAATCACTATGCCCATTAATCATTAAATGAACATGCATATCCCATAAGCCAGGTAGCACACTCATGCCCTCGGTAGAAATTATTTCAGCATTTTTAGGAATAACAGTACTTCCTACTGTGCCCACTGTTTTGATACGTTCGTTTTCTATAATAATAACGCTATTGTAAATAGGTTTCCCCCCAAAACCATCAATTAATGTTCCGCCCACAAAAGCTTTTACATTTTGAGCGTTTGCTGTCAAACTAAATGCTAGTAAAATAAAAAATAAAAATTGTTTTTTCATACAAGGTGTTAATTTTCAGAAATTTACATCTTTTTTTTAAACTTAGATTAATTAAGTATCAATAATAAGTGATTACTATTTAATATAAATGCAAAGCATTACAAATCAATACCTTCATTATTTCAAAAAATCTTCATATTGCTAATTGACGACACACAATGGAAAATCATTCCACAAAAGTGACTACTAGGTAAATGACAGTAGTACAAAGTCTTACAAATAGAATTAACTTCGTTATGCAATTGTCTAATTTGATAAATTCCCTGGTATTTATGCGTACACTGAAACCTTATTTATTGATTTTTACTTTTCTATCCCTCTGTCTGTTTTCAATGGGGCAAGAGGGTTATAGGATAAGGGGTGGGGACCCCAATGGTATTAATAAGTGGTATATGGGCAGACAAATTGCACAAGTAATGAGTCATTACGGAATAGATTGGCTTGAAAGGGATGAAAGAGAAATGGAAGAAAACACTTCTCTACTATTAAAAAATTTAGCCGTAAAACCAGGTATGGTTATTGCTGATATAGGAGCGGGTAGTGGCTATCATAGCGCATTACTTTCAAAAATGCTGGGAACTGGTAAAGTTTTTGCAGTAGACGTAGAGCCAGCAATGATTGACTACTTAAACGAAAGAATCAAGCAGGAAAAGTTATCAGGTATTGTGCCTGTATTGAGTACGGAAAAAGAACTGTCTTTACCAGATAATTCCGTTGATATGATGTTGTTAGTAGACGTATACCATGAATTTTCTTTTCCTTATGAAATGGCTTTATCAATGAGAACTGCCTTAAAACCAGGGGGTAGATTAGTACTTGTAGAATTTAGGTCCGAAGACCCAGCTGTACCCATTAAAACCATTCATAAAATGAGTAAAGTGCAGGCCATTAAAGAATTGAAAGCAGCAGGTTTTATATTTGATAAAAATATAGATAACCTTCCATGGCAGCACTGTATGATTTTTACAAAGCAGTAATTTAAAAAAAATAATAAAATGAATGTGATTATTCGTAAAGCAACTATTCAAGATATTGATACTATTTCAGTATTATTTGATAATTATAGAATATTTTATAAACAAGTATCAGATATAGCAAGCGCTAAAATATTTATAAGTGAAAGAATCAATAACATAGAGTCAATCATTTTTGTGGCAGAGGAAAATAAGCAAGTGGTTGGTTTTACTCAATTATATCCCATTTTTTCTTCGGTTAGTCTAAGCCGAACCTGGTTGTTAAATGATTTGTTTGTTTCTGAAGGGTCGCGTGGAAAGGGGTATGCTGATGCCTTGCTTTTAGCAGCTCAAAAACATGGTGCTGAAACAAATAGCAAATGGTTAATGTTACAAACTGCCATAGATAATCATGCCGCACAAAAAGTATATGAACGTAATGGGTGGAAAAAAGATGTAGATACTTTTACCTTTTATAAAACAATTAATGAACCTATTTAACTTAAAATTTCAACTCTATTATTTTTAAAGGGTTCTCCAAAGATTGAAATGCTACCTTGCTATTTTTTAATAAACCTAATAGTAGTCTTAAAGTGGTCGTTTTTCCAGATCCGTTAGGGCCTAAAAAGCCATAAATACTCCCTTTAGTAACTTTAAGGTTAATATCATTTAATACAATTTCGTTGTCTGAAAATTGGTGAACAAGGTGAGTGGTTTCTAAACAATACATTTTCAAATGTTAACTTTAACTGACTATTTCATGCATGTAAGTTAAAGTAAATGATAGCGAAGTTCAACTAATCCATTTTTATAGGTGCAAGCGTTAATAAGGTTTAATTTTTGTTCTTTTAACAGTCCATTAAAAATGGAAATACCCTCTCCTAAAATAATGGGCAAAATACTTATATGAATTTCATCCGCTAAATTATTATTGATAAATTCGGATGCCACATTTGCACCACCCACTACCCAAATTTTCTTATAGCTGGGCTTAAGTTTCGTCTCTACCATTTTATTTAAATCACCTGAAAAAAATTCAATATTTTTTAAATCAGATTTAAGATTTTTAGATGTTAATACAATGGTGGGTGTATTTCCATAGGGCCACCCATGTTCCTTTGATAGTGTAGTGGCAAATTCATAGGTATTTGAACCCATTAAGTAGCAATCAATTGATTTTAGAAATTCAACTGAATTTGGAGCATCAATACCGTTTTCATAATTACATGTACTTTCAAACCATGCTATACTATTATCTTTTTTAGCAATAAATCCATCAAGGCTTATTACCATATGAACGGTTATCCTAAATTCAGCTTCCTCCATCTCTTTTTTCAAATAAAATTATTTTATTTAATGTTTATCTTCTTCTTCCGAATTGTTCGCGCCAGGAGTTGTCATAATACTACCTAAGAATAAAGCATTTAAAAATAACTTGTTGGTACCATACCAAGTTCCTCTAAAATTAGGTTCGTCTGCAAATAATATAACTCTTCCACTTCCTTCAGCGCCTACCAATATAGAAGGTGAATTTTTAATCATTTTTAAAGAATTAGGATGAAGGTATCCGCCTACTAAAGGTGTATTGGTGTATTGTGCAATGGTATTGTATGCACTTGTACTATTTTGAAAAAAGGTACTATTATTTTTGTAGACAGAAACTTTTCTTTTTGAAAATCCATATCCAATGGGATGGGTCGTATCAAGATCAATAGAAAAAATAGAGCCACCTAAAGCTTTAGCACCCTCTATTTCAGTCGCTCTATCATAATCTAATCTTCCCTTAGTTGTAGTGGTGTCAACTGCTAATTTGAATTTAGTAAGCCCATTTTTAATGGCCCATTCAGCACCTGATTTTATAGTAATAAGGGTGTTGCCATCTTGCACCCAGGCTTTAATTTTGTCTACACTATTTTTATCTAAAAAATTATAAGCACCTGAAACCATAATAAGTGTATTATACCTTTCTAAACGAACTCTTGAGAAGTTTAAAATATCTATTTTAGTAATAGGCATATGCAAGCGTTGGTCAAGTAAATGCCATATTTCACCTGCTTCAGAAGCGGCAACGCCATTCCCAATAATCATAGCGGCCTCTGGCTTTTTCAAGGTTTTTACATAATTGCTACCAAGGTCAATGCCCGAGTTGCTATAGCCTGAAGATACTGTATGTACTTTTATATTCGCAGCAAGACTTGCTTTACTCACTATACTATACAAAGCATCTGCATCAACTTTTTGTTGTTGAACAGAAATGATAATACTACCATAGCCGAAATTCATATTTTCTCCACTAATATTGGTACTAAATGTTCTAGTAGCTGTTTGTACAAAAACACCCTCATTTTGTAATGCGTAAATGAATTGATGTATATTATAGTCGGTATTGTTCACCAAGTAAGCGTAATTACTTTTTACAACAGGTGTATTATTTAAAACTAATGGTGCAGTTACTTTCTCAGATAAAACTAAATTAGACTTTACTTCAGTAAAAGGAAGTCCATAGGCGTGAATTAAACTCCATGTAGAAGCATCATAAAAGGTACTATCCTTATAAGTAATTTGATTTTCAAATATACTTTTTACCATAATGTAATTATCCTGTGCTGTAGGTACAAAATAATCTGTTGAGTTGGGAACTTTATAAATATCTATTCTGTGCAGTAATAATAAATCAATAAATGCTTTTGTTCTATTAAAATCTTTGGGGTCGCCAAAGCTATAACCTTTAATAACTGAATTAGCAGCTTGTTGTTTTGCTGTTAAATAAAACTGCTTGCGCATTTCAATTAAGCTTTCTTTCTCTGCTAATGCTGCGGTGATAGTGGCTAAAGAAGCGGTGAACTGATTACGTATTGTAAATCCGAAAGTGATAGGAATGGTAGTTGTTTCTTGAACATGGCCACGGCTGCTACCTTGCTCGAATAAAAATCCAGCACCACCATAAAAATTAATATAACTGCTACCGTAACCAGGGTATAGTTTATCGAAGGCTTCTTTGGTAAAATACATAGAGCCTAAACTATTGGTTGCTTTGGTAAAATAGGCTCCAAATTTTGGATAAATTTTGTTGTATAAATAATCGGGTACAATGGGATTATTACTAGATTCTTTACCTGGATCGAAGTAGAAAGTAGAATTAGTGCCCATTTCATGGTGGTCTGTTTGAACATATGGGCGCCATTTGTGGAAGAAATTGACTCTATTTCTAGTTTCAGGGAAAGTGGCTAAGAACCAATCACGATTTAAGTCAAACCAATAATGATTGAATCTGCCTCCAGGCCAAATTTCATTGTGCTCTCGGTCATTGGGATCTGCAACAGCGGGTGTTCCCTTGTGCATATTTGCCCAATGAGTATGTCGGTCTCTGCCGTCAGGATTAATGACGGGATCCATAGTGATAATCATATTGTTCAACCATTCTTTAGTCTCCTCGCTTTGAGAAGCAGTTAAATAATACGCTGTTAACAAAGCTGCTTCACTTGAAGAAGGCTCGTTTCCATGAACATTATATGCCAAATGAATAACCAATGGGACCTTATTATTAGTTCCATTTAATTGATTAGATAAGTGTTGCAACCTAATTTGTTCCAGATTTTTATGGTTTTCTGGAGAAGAAAAAATAGCCACCACTTGTGCTCGATGCTCAAAGGTTTCTCCAATGATTTCAAAGGAAACCTTATCGGATAAACGATCTAGTTCTTTTAAATAGGCTACTATACGATCATGCCTTGTATGTTGCTCACCAATAGCATAGCCCAAAAATTGTTCTGGGGTGGGTATACTAGCATCAAAATTTCCTTTATTAGGGTAAAAATAGTTGGCTTGCCCCTGCAATAGCAAAAAGGAAAGCATTAAAAAAAGCGATGAAATAATTTTCTTAAGCATGTATTATAGGTTGAATTATGAATAATGTCCTAGCTAATTTACTGAAATTATTGAATAAAATATAGGTAAGAAGCAGGAGATTGAAAAATTTACTAACTTAGGGTTTATCTATATTTAAATAAAAGTGCATAAATATGAAAAATCCAATCATCTGTCTTTTAGTCCTTCTGTCATTCAGTGTGCAAGCACAAAAGAAAAAATCAAATAGTACTGCTACTGAAGCTACTAAGCCCATCTTAGATACTGTATTTAAAAATTTACAATGGAGGAATATAGGGCCCACCAGAGGGGGAAGAGCCAATGCCATTAGTGGAGTAATTAATAATTCAAAAAGGTTCTATACTGGTTATACAGGAGGTGGTGTTTGGGAAACAAAAGACGGGGGTATTAAATGGAAAAACATATCAGATGGATTTTTTCAAGTAGGATCTATTGGTGATATTGCTGTTTCAGAGTCTGATCCAAATGTTATTTATGTTGGTACAGGAGAACATGCTGTCAGAGGTGTAATGACAAGCTATGGTGATGGCGTGTATAAATCCACGAATGGGGGTGTTACTTGGCAAAATATAGGACTTGAAAAAACAAGACATATTTCTGACATAGCTATTCATCCAGGCAATGCAGCTATTGTTTATGTAGCTGCTCAAGGAACTGTTCATGGACCCAATAATGAAAGAGGTGTATATAAATCGGTAGATGGGGGTGCTAATTGGAAGCGTGTGTTGTATATCAATGATAGCACAGGTATTGCTTCTTTATCAATGGATATGAACAATCCTCGTATTCTATATGCAGCAGCTTGGGAACATCGTCGTTTTCCATGGACTGTATCAAGTGGGGGAAAAGGTTCTGCCATTTGGAAGTCTACAGATGAAGGAAATACTTGGGTAAAGTTAACAGAGGGCTTGCCTGATCTAATGGGAAAAATTGGATTAAGTGTTTCTAGGGTAAATTCAAATCGTGTATTTGCTATTGTTGAAGCAGAAAAGAAAAAATCTGGCTTGTACCGTTCGGACGATGGTGGTGCAACATGGGCTTTCTTATCTAACAATCAAGATATTACTTCTCGTTCATGGTATTATATGAAAGTATATGCCGATACTAAAAATGAAAATATGGTGTATGTATTAAATGCACCAGTGATGCGTTCTATAGATGGAGGAAAAACTTTTTCGAATGTGAGGGTGGGTCATGGGGATACACACGATTTGTGGATTAATCCAAATAATAACAATGAGATAGGATTAGCTGATGATGGCGGTGGAGAAATTAGTTATGACCAAGCCAATTCTTGGTCTTCACTCATGAATCAGAGTACTGCTCAATTTTATAGAGTGAATACAGATAATACATTTCCATACAAGGTTTATGGTGGTCAGCAAGATAATTCTTCAGTAATTATTGCAAGTAGAAATAATACAGGTGCTATAACAGTGCGTGATTGGACACCTGGATCAGGTTGCGAATCGGCTTTTTTAACTTTTGATCCTAATCATCCTGAATTAGTATATGGAGGTTGTTATCAAGGGTATATTGAAGTGTTAAATACCAAAACAAACGAATCAAAAGATATTCAAGCCTATCCAAGTTTAAATTTAGCAGTACAGCCTAAGGATATGAAATATAGATTCAACTGGAATGCACCCATTGTAACTTCTATGCATAATCCCAAAGTCATTTATCATGCAGCTAATGTATTGCTAAAGACATCAAATGGTGGTTTAAGCTGGAAAGCCATTAGCCCAGACTTGACTAGAAACGAAAAAGCCAAACAAGGTCCTGGTGGTTTGCCTTTTACCAATGAGGGTGCTGGTGGAGAAAATTATAATACTATTTTTTATGTGAGCGAGTCTCCATTAGATTCTAATACTATTTATACAGGGAGCGATTGTGGATTGGTTTATGTAACAACAGATGGAGGTAATAATTGGAAAAATATTACACCTGCCGATTTACAAGAGTCTCAAATTAATAGCATTGAAGTATCTTCCTTTGATAAAGGAGTCGTATATGTTAGTGCTACTAGGTATAAATTAAATGACTATGCATCTTATACATATAAGACAACAGATAATGGGGTTACCTGGACAAAAATAAATAAAGGGGTTAAAGAGGCAGATTTTATAAAAGTAATTAGAGAAGATAAAAAGCAAAAAAATATTTTGTACGCGGGTAGCGAGAGAGGCTTTTATATTTCGAATGATGCAGGTAATACGTGGTCAACAATGCAATTAAATTTACCTATTGTTCCCGTTACCGATATTATGATTAGAGATAATGATTTAGTAGCGGCTACTGCAGGTAGGGCTTTCTGGATTTTAGATGACATAAGCGCTATTCAGCAAAACACACAATTCGATAATGTAGGAGAAGTTAAATTAATAACGCCAAAACCTGCATATAAATATGGATCAGGAAATGGTTTGCCAGAAAAAAATGGGGAAGGACAGAATGCTCCAGAGGGAGTTATTTTAGATTATTATTTACCTTCAACGCTTAGCGATAAGGATACGGTAACTTTAGAAATTATTGGAAGCAACGGGCAAGTTATTAGATCGTACACCAATATAAAAGACAATAATTATAAAAAGTATCCTGGAGGGCCATCGCCAGAAACTTTATTGAGTACTAATAAAGGGCACAATAGATTTTTATGGAATTTCAGAACCCATTCAGAAAGCCCAGATGTAAATGGGGTGTTTGTATTGGGCAGTTATGCTGGTTATGCAGTGGCTCCAGGGTCCTATCAGGCTAAATTGGTAATTCATCCAAATAAAACCGATTCTTCAAAAGTGCAAACAAGCAGCACTGCCATTACAGTATTACCAAATCCATTTATTAAAGCCAATAAGGAAGATTGGGAATTGCAGCAAAGTACACTTGCCAATATTAGTAAAAGTATTAAGGATATTCATACTACAGTGAATAATGTAAGAAAAGTAAAAAAGCAATTACTGTATTACAGCGAAACATTAGCTAGTATCCCAGACGCCAAAGCACTTAAAGAGGAAGCTACTAGCATCATTACTAAGATTGATACATGGGAAGCTAATATAGTAGAGAGTAGAACACAGAATGGACAGGATGTAATTAATTGGCCAAGCAAATTAAACGTTGAATTCTTTTATATCAAAGGCTTAGTAGATGTTAGCGATCCAGTGGTAACTAATGGAGTAAAAAATAAGTTAGTGGATTTGCAAGCAAGCTGGGATAAAGAGAAATTAAAATTAGAAGCAATTTACGAGGCTATTAAACTTTTTAATAGCCAATTTAAAAATGCCAATATCGCTGCGCTGCAATTATAAATAAAATACGCATGTTGTTTTACGTAGGGGATGTATTAAAATGTTTTATAAACAGTATAAAATATTTCAATGCAATATGCCCCTTCATTAGCATTTTTTTGTAAACTTTTTTTATATAGTAATTGTTATTATATAAAAAATAGTTATGAAAAAAATTATTTTACTATGCCTGCCTTTTTTATTTGCACAGTGTGCAGTTATTAAGCCAGGAGAAGTAGGTATCCAGCAGCGTTTAGGCAAACTTAAGGGTGATCCAAAAACCTCTGGTTTAATTGGTTACAACCCACTTATATCACGTGTGCTTAGAACCTCTACGCAAACAAACAATCTCTTACTTGCGTTAAATCTTCCAAGTAAAGAAGGCTTAAGCGTACAAGCTGACATTAGTATTTTGTATCATATCGATAATACTAAGTTCAGGCAATTACTTGTACAGTATGGTACAGATTATGAACCCATCATTACTGCTATTTTTAGATCTGCTTCTTCTGATGTCTGTGCTCAATACTTTGCAAAAGACATGCACTCAGGTAAACGAGCTGATATTGAAAATGCAATCTTAAAAAAGATGCTAAGTAACTTAGAGGGTAGTGGCATGGTGGTTGAAAATGTGTTAATGAAAAGCATCTCTCTTCCTACTGGCTTAGCCTCCTCTATTGAGCAAAAACTTAGAGCGGAACAAGATGCCATGCGTATGGAATTTGTACTCCAACAGGAAAAACTAGAGGCGACAAGAAAAATTATTGAAGCAACAGGAGCAAGAGACGCTCAGTTGATACAGGCCCAAGGTTTAACATCAGAAATTCTAAAAATGAGAAGTATTGATGCTTTTGATCGATTAAGCAAATCTCCGAACGCTAAAATAATTATAACAGATGGGAAAATTCCATTCCTTGTAAAAGAATAAGACTTTTAATATACTTATTTAATACTCTTCCTTCTCCCAAATTAGCTATGCTGCAACCAAGGACTTACGTTAGATCGTAAGTCCTTTTTTTTGATTGGCTAATTAATTGAGTGATCCCATTGCCCATAAATTCTTGTAAATACTTAAATAGAACTTAGCTATCAGTGCAATTTGTTTTTGTTCTGTTTCTATGAATTTTAACTCCCGATTGTTGATTAGAAATAAGCTACTTTCTCCTATTTGAAACTTGATATTTTCTGTATCAAATAATAATTTATTAGCATTTAATATACCCTCATTAGTTTTAATTTGCTGTTTTAATGCATAAAATTCTGCGAAACTACCTCTTACTTTATTTTCAATTTCAAGAGTAATATATTTAATATTCCAATCTAACTCATCTATTTTATTTTTTGTTTTAGCAAGTTCACCTCTTGCTTGTCTTTGAAATAGCGGCATGGTTAATGTGACACCATACTTTGTATTATTTGAACTATTGAAATTGCTAGAAATTCTACTTAAATTATTCTCTAGTGCATTGTAATTTATTTTAAGAGAGGGGAATAGCTCAATGGTCTTCAATCTTTTTTCAATATCTAAAATTGCGGACTTGTTATTTGTCATTTTAATTTTGGGATGCGTTCGAATAGCTTCATCTACCAACTCCTCTAATCTGCCTAGTTCAATATTGCTTATTCTATTTAGCTCAAAATTAGTTAATGGTACTATCTGCTCTTCTAATTCATAAGGCATGCCATTGGCTGTCCAGAAATAATTACTTAATTCTAACCTTGCCTTTTGTAAGTCAAGAGCAGCTTGATTTTGCATGATTTCAAAAGTTTGCAATTGTGTAAGCGCTTCAGTAGTATCAATGGCAGCTCTATCTCCAGCATAAAATGATTTTTTGACCACTTCATACCTTTGTCGATTGTTCTGAACGGACCTGATTAATATAGAATTAATATAATAGGCATTCACCCAATTCCAATAGGCGCTGGTAGTTTCTAGTAATAAATCGTTCACCACCAATAATTGTTCATTTTTTGTGAGTTCCACAAAGTTTTTGGCTTGTTTGACTATCGAATTTCTTTTGTCAACCATAATGCCTCTAAATGGTTCTAGGCTAACACCTACAAAAGCAGAATTATTGATAGTTAAAGAAGGATCGATCCTTTCGCCTATATTATTTTCTGTACCTGCCTTAATATCTATTCCATACCACAAAGGAATTTTCAATTCAGTGTTATTGAATCTATAATAAAGCTTATTGTCAAATGTTTTTTCTTCAGTGTTCATTTGAAAACTTGGGTCAAAAACACTTTTAGTAGCCAATAAATCATTTTTGGACATTTCATTTTGTAAAAAAGATTGCTTTATAACAGGGTGATACTTCCTTACAATATCTAATGTGTTATCGATAGTAAGGGTTTTATTTTGTCCAAAAGCATCACCTACAAAACAAGCGTAAACAAGCAGGAATATGAATAGCTTTAATTGCATTTTATTTAGCATTTTTGATGGGAGCTTTTGTTTTATAATAATCTGGAGGGAATCCGTTGATTTGACGCCATAATTCATACCAAATAGGTACGGTTTTTAGAAGTGCAAAACCTCTTACGCCCGTTCCCAATTTTAATTCTTTTGGCCATGGTTTTTCTTGCGCATCGGGGACGACTAAAATTCTAAATTTACCATTTTCGTTTCTATTGTTTTCTACCATAGAGACCTTTCCTCCAAAAGTTCCATAGCTATTATTTGGCCATCCAGAAAATACAATTGCCGGGAAACCATCAAATATCATTCTAACTTTTTGACCAGAATTAATTAATATGAGATCCATTGGTTCAATAAATAATTCTATTGCATAGTCTATTTTGGTAGGCACCATTTCTACAATCATTTCACCTTCTTTTACTATTTCGTTGATACCTGATTTTTTTGCTTTTATTATTTGTCCATCTTGTGGAGCAATCAGCCATTTTTGGTTTCCCCTACTTATATAATTGGCTAGTACATTTTTATTTTTTGCTACTTCACCTGTCATGCCTGCATATTCGCCTCTATAAGTGGCAATTTCACTTCGTGATTTAAATATTTTATCATCGGCCTCTTGTTTGATAGCGTTAATATCTATTTTAGCAATATTAATTTCTAGCTTAGTATTTTGAAATTTTTGTTGTTTTTCTGTAAGAATGGCTAAGGCTTTATTATTTTGAGCTGATCTTCTTTCTAATTCTACTAATGAAATCACCCCTTGGTTATACATTTGTTTACCTCTAATTAATTGTTCTGAAGCAATCTTGTAGTCCACTTCTGCGGATACAACTTCTGAACTATCACTGATTAATTTTCTTTTATATTGTTCTATCTTATTTTCATATGAATTAATTTTGAATTCACGATTATTCTTAATAGCATTAATCTGACTTTCAATAGCATCAATATTTTCACTATAGAAAACTAACTTCTGCTCTTTAGAAATTAATTGATCTTTTGTTCTTTCTACTAAATTGGGATCTAAATAATCATCCTTAGTGTCTGCTAATTGAACAATGGTATCTCCTTTTTTAATAACATCACCTTCTTTAATATACCATTTAACAATTTTACCAGGTATAACCGTATTAATTTGCTGTGCTCTTTGGTCTTGGTAGAGTGTAGAAACATTACCACTACTGGAAATGTTTTGCGTCCATGGTAAAAATAATATAATCAAAAAGAATTGGAATATGCCTAATAGCCAATAGCCAATTTTATTTTTCTTGCCAAATCTGTAAATTGAATTAATTGATTTTGGCGTAAAATCAGATTCTAAGCTTATATTTTCTAATGTTGTTTTCATATGTTTTTATACTTAACTAATAACTAATGGTAAAATACTGTCTGGTTTTCCAATATATTTAATCTTTCCTTTTTCTAACCAAATAATCATATCGGCTTGTTTTGCAAATGGTAAATAGCCGCTTACAATCACACAAGTTGTGTTTTTAAGTTCGATAAGGTATTTAGAAATTCTCAAGCTAGATTCCGCACCTGCTAATTCAAAGGGCTCATCAAGTAATAACAATTCTGGATGGTTTGTT
>Ga0075458_10000527_pt1 | contig 12593 bp, 5 predicted proteins | sample DEB3_08_DNA_FD_77576 | JGI IMG/M metagenome (GOLD analysis project Ga0075458, IMG submission 77576) | Aqueous microbial communities from the Delaware River and Bay under freshwater to marine salinity gradient to study organic matter... | ecosystem: Environmental > Aquatic > Marine > Coastal ... | reverse complement strand
AAAGAAGCTCAGTTCTATTATCCAAAGACCGACATTCTTCGTGCCTCTGATGGTAAGTGGTTTATTGAAAAGTCTCTTAAAGTCAGAAACATTAAAGTCAATAACGTAGCAAATAGTCTTGCCGTCACTAACTTTGGTAATACATTCATCAAAGGCATATCATCAAACGCTACAGCTATCGTTGAAAAAGTTGATACCTATTATGATAAAGGGCAGCTTATTTTTGAATTGAAACTCTCCAACATCTATAAAGAGTTTTTGAATGCGGAAGAAATCTATACTTATTACACAGAAGAGGGTGTTGATAAGTATCTAACAGCAAATCTTTTCTCTGGTATTATCACATCGGCACAGATTGAATCTGGCGGTCAAGGATATACAGAAGGCACCACAGTTCCTATTATTAGTAACACAGGTATCGGCGCACAGGTTATCATTTCAAAAGTTTCTAAAGGAACAATTCAGGCTGCTGGTGTTGTTAAGGGTGGTGCAGGATTTCAGGTAGATAGTCCTCTACTAATCTTTGGTTCAGGTTCTGGTGCATCAGGCTATGTTTCTGATGTAGATGATAGTGGCTTCTATCATCCCAATACATACAATGTTATGTGGACAACTATTAATCTAGAAGCAAGCACTAACATTGGTAATCTGATTTACTCAAATCTAAACAACAAGATCATTGATCCAGCAAACGATTCCGCTGGTTTTACTAATTCGATGTCATACTTTGTCTATGCGAATTGTGGACCTGCTTACTCACTAACAATTGTTTCTGGTGGTAATAACTATACATCAGTTAATGTTTCGATCTCTGCCAACTCTACCATATCAAGAATGGGTATTCTTGGTAAGATGCAAATTATCAATGGTGGTTTAGGTTATAATGCTGGTGATACTATTGAATTTCTTAATCCACTAGGCAGTGCTGGTTCTGGTGCTATTGCTAACGTAACAAACGTTGCTGCTAATGGTATGATCACTGAAGTTAGATTTGAACAAGTACCAGGTCAGATTGTTGGTGGATCAGGTTACGACTGGTTCAATCTACCAACAGCTAATGTTATTTCAGGAACAGGCTCTGGTGCCAACATTGCTGTAACAGCAGTTATCGGACACAACGAAGAAATCATTCAGTCAGTTTCTAACATCGGCACAATTCTAGCATTGACAGTTGTTTCTGGTGGCTATGGTTACGTTGATAATCCAACACTTAATCTCTCAGATATTGGTGACGGAAACGCCAACGCTATACTATCATATGTTACCGGTGCTTATTCATATCCTGGTAGATATATCACTGACGATGGGCATATCTCTGGTTATAACTTCCTAGAAGATAGAGATTACTATCAAGAGTTCTCATACGTTGTCAAGGTTGATGAGACAATCAATAAGTATAGAGCCGCAATCAAAGATTTATCACATCCTGCGGGTGCTAGACTATTTGGTGAATATGATTTCGTTTTTGATAACGAAACACTGACAAATACAAACGTTGAAGTTGTCTTCTCCAATACCGAGTCAACAACTTTACCATACAAAACAATGTATCAGGTGCAAGACTATACTAGCGGTGTATTTGCTCCAAATGTTCTAACAGGTACAGCAAATGCTGAATTTGTCGTTGGATCATATAGTGTCAATACAACAAACCACATATCTCAGTATTCCGCAGCTAATAACGATATTGTTATTTCTTATTTCAATCACGGATATACTACAGGCGATTTTGTATTTCTACAGTTCACAGGCTCAAACACATGGGCTAATCTTGGCAATACAAACTACACAGTAACATCATCTAACATCAGTCATTTCTATGTTCGCAATTCATTGACAGAAAGAAGCGATGGTAATAGTAACACAGGTATTGTTCGAGTTTATAATCCTGACGTTATGATTACATTGCCATATAGCAGACCTGGTCTAAACGATAATGTCTATATTCAATTCCAGACAGTTGATGAGTCATTATCAAACGGTTATTATCAAGTTCGTGGTGTAAAGAACGCCAACACATTCAACGTTCTACATCCTAACATGACAACTGCTAACGTTGGTTCTGGAGTAGCAAATTTAATCAGTAAGAAGATCATCGTTACCGCAGAAAGACATGGATTCGTTGTTGGTGATCAAGCGTATATTCTACTTCTTGATGGTGATGCAGCTAATACAGATAACGGTTACTATACTGTTACATCTATTCAGAATGGTAATACATTCAACATTATCGCACCGAATGTAATCTTTGCTGGCTCAGACACTCACGTATATCAGAAGCTATCTAAGATTGTCATTGCTAATCATCCAATGTCAAATGGTAATGCTGCTTATATCGCATTTACAAGTGGCGATCAAGCTAATACATCAAATGGCATTTACTATCCGATTAAGACAGGATCAGATGTATTCACTATCAATGTTGCTAAACCTGCTACAGGTAACAGCAATGTCAGAGTTTGGTATCAGACAAATAACTATTCCAATATTAGATTTACAACATTGAAAACCGATAACGGTCTAGCGGCTAATGATAATGTCTATATTGAGTTCTATTCCAGTGCTACTGATTTAGCTAACGGCGTCTATATGGTGAGAGATGTTTATAACTCTAACACATATAACGTTCATTATGATGGCAACACATACATTCAGAATGCTTACAGCACCTATGCGCCTCTTGTGTATATTCCAAAATATAGCAATAACACAAATAACACAATCAATATCGTTGCTCATTCCGGTCTTGGTATTGTATCTGGCTCAGTTATGGAAGGCATGGCTTTAGTTTCGCCATATAAATAAGTAGATAATTAGAGAAGGATCAGCCTTTGTCATCGTCACGTTCTAAAAATCTTGATATCTTTGTTGCAAAGCAAGTCAAAGAATCCGTATCAGAACCATCATCATCAAACGTCTATTTGACTTTTGGTCGAGCCGCTACATGGGCAAACGATGCTGCTCCACCTCAGGCTAACACGTCCGCAGTCAATACCAATCAGATTTGGAAGAACATGATTGGTGGCAAGAGAATTACAGGCAACAATATCAGACACGCTATTCCACGTATCAACTGGACATCTGGTACTGTTTATGATGCTTATGACGACCTAATCGATTCACTACAATTACACCACACCATATATAACTTTTATGTTATAACATCTGAGCACAATGTCTTTAAATGCTTGTCTAATAACAATGGCGCACCTTCTACGGTTATGCCAAACATTCTTGTTACAACTACACACTTTCAGACCGCAGATGGTTATAATTGGAAATATATGTATACCTTAACTGCGGAAGAAAAACTAAGATTTTTGACACCATCATTTATTCCAGTCAAAACTCTAGCACAAAGCGATAACAGCCAACAATGGATCGTTCAAGAGAATGCCATTGATGGTGCTATTCATGTTATCGATGTAACAAACGCAGGCTCTGGTTATACAGCAAACGATGTTGTCGTATCAATCACAGGTGATGGTCTTTATGCTAACGCCTTTGCTGTATTGAACACATCATCAAATACCGTTCAGTCAATCATCATTGATAATCTAGGATATGGATACTCGTATGCTAATGTAACACTAAGCTCATCTACTGGTGTTGGTGCATCAGCCAGAGCAATCATTAGTCCACAAGGTGGTCATGGTTCAGATGCCATAACAGAACTTGGTGGATCATATTTGATTATGGATGTTCAGATCAAAGATACTGAAAGTGGTGTGTTGACCACACATAACGATTACAGACAGATTTCATTGATTGAAGATCCTCGTCTGTATGGTGTTACAACACTATCATCTTTGCCAGCATTCTCACAATTGACAGTTCTATCACTGAACGGTACCTCAGTTGAGTATGTTGAAGATGAGGTAGTTTATCAAGGTGCTTCATTAGCATCATCATTCTTTAGTGGGCATGTTGTAGAATGGGATTCTGGTAATAACGTTATCAAGTTATCAAATACAAATGGCATACCAACAAAAGACTTGTTGATTGGTGCTAATACAACTGCCGCCCGCTTCGTTGCTGATATTGCCAATCCAACGATGCAACCTCGTAGCGGAAATCTACTATATACAGATAACATGACTGCAATTCAAAGGGCTGATGACCAAGCCGAAGATTACAAAATCGTTCTGAATTTCTAAAAGGAAAAGATAAAAATGGCTTATAACAAAGCAAATAATACATTGACAACTGACTTCAATGTTACTCCTTACTACGATGATTATACCATTGATAGTAACTATTACAGAATTTTATTTAAGCCAGGCTATGCAGTCCAAGCCCGTGAACTAACACAGATCCAGTCATCCCTTCAAGAACAAATTAATCGTTTCGGCAAGCATGTATTCAAAGAAGGCTCTATTGTTATTCCTGGTGGCTTCACACTAGAGACACACGGTGGTGCTAATACAGGTTCAGGTATTCGTTTCGTTAAAGTTAAAGACTTTGACGCATCAAACAATGACGTTACCATCAGTGACTTCGTTGGCACTGACGTTTTAGGTGCTACATCAAACATTACCGCAGCGGTTGTTGATGTTGTATCAGGTACACAGTCAAGTTCAAACACAAAGACACTATACGTTAAGTATAAGACCACATCAAGCTCAAACAACATTCAGAAAATCTTTACTGCTGGTGAAACACTATCAGCAAACGTTGGCGGTGTAACAAAGACACTCGTTGTTCTTAACACAGATCCTGTTGCCAACACAGGCTTTGGTTCAAGATTTAAGATCGATGAAGGTGTATTCTTTGCTAAGAACCACTTTATCTCTTTCGAAACACAGTCCGTCATTCTTGATAGATACAATCCAAATCCATCATGTAAGGTTGGCTTCTTCGTAACAGAAGACATTATCAATGCTTCACAGGACACATCATTACTAGATCCAGCACTAGAAGCATCTAACTATGCCGCACCTGGTGCAGATAGACTTAAACTAACACCAACATTATCTGTCAGACCATATGACGATCCAATCGGGGCGCCTGACTTCGTGGAATTGTTTAGTATTGAAAATGGTGTCGTAAAGTCATACTTTGAAAGATCACAGTATAACATCATTCAAGATGAGATGGCCAAACGTACCTACGATCAGTCAGGTGACTATGTTGTTCGTGGTCTAGATGCTCAAATTCGTGAGCATGACGATACAGGCTCAAACTTTGGTCGTTATGCTAACGGTAACAATAGTCTATTGTTCGTTGGTGTTTCTGCTGGTCTTGCTTATGTTCAGGGTTATGAAATCAATAATCTTGACACAGCCGAACTACAGATTGAAAAAGGTCTAGCAACATCTCAGTTTAGGGAGCAAATTGCTTCAGCTACACTCGGTTCATATATCGTTGCTAACAATACTGTCGGTTCATGGATACTAGACAAAGCATCACCAGTTACTCTCTACGATACAGTTCAACGCCGTGTCGCTAACAATCTTTGGTCTGGTGTTACATCACCAACTGGTAAAGTTATCGGCACAGCAAACGTAGCATCAATCGAGTTTGCTTCTGGTACACCAGGCTATGACGCCGAATATAACATCTATCTAATGGATGTCAATATGTTGGGAAGCAATAGCTTTGCCAACGTAAGAAGCGTTTACTACGATGGTTCAGCTTCCGATGGTTACGGTGACGTTGTATTGGATTCTGGCGCTGCTGTTCTTTACGATGTGCCTAATTCACAGTTGCTATACTATGTTGGTGATGAATATGTCAAGAGTGTAAGAGACATTGATAATCCAACTATCAATGCTACAACATTCTATTTCAACAAATCAGATAGTATCTCACCAATTGCTGCTAATGGCACATTCACATATTCTATTGCTGGCTCTGGTGAAACATTCCCATATGGTTCAGCTACACTTTCTGCCGCACAGAAAACAGAACTAGTATTAACACTAGACACCGCAGCTAATATTACAATGTCTGGTACTGTCAGTGGATCAGCATCCGCACTAACTGGTGTTGGTACATATTTCACTAGATTGAATGTTGGTGATAAACTAGAGTTTGCTGGTAACACTAGAACATATTACATTTCAGCAATTACAAACGATACCAACTTGACGGTTGTTGGAACTCTTCCAAGTCTTTCTGGTGCTGCTTTCTTCAAAGCATTCAAGACTGGTGATATTATCGATCTTACAGCTAAAGGCTCAACTGCCGGTGCTACAAGAACAGTAACAGCCACATCAACATCGTTGACTGTTGATCTCAAAGAAACATTCCCATCTACACTAACCGGCACTCTTTCATACAGACTAGCAAGAACAACTGCTAAGGAAGTTGAAAAACTCAAAAGAGCAAGCCGTTATGTCAAGATCAATTGTAACACCAATACAAACGGTACAACTGGTCCATATGATCTAGGGTTCTCCGATGTTTATCAAGTCAAGAGCATCAGACTTGGTTCTGGTTCTTATCCAGCATCTAATACTGCCGGCACAGACGTTACAACATTGTTCAAATTTGATAATGGTCAGAGAGATAATTTCTATGATCATGGCACGATTACACCAACTGGTATTGGTCTAACATCTTCTGATCGTCTTCTAGTTGAACTAGATTACTTTGAGCCAAACTTTACATCCCGTGCTGGTTACTTCTCAATCGACTCATATCCAATTGAAGATGATGACACACAGTATGATTCCGCAGTAGATATTAGAACAGAAAATGTTTCTATCTACAAGTCACCAGTAAATGGTAAAGAGTATAATCTACGCAATCATCTTGACTTTAGACCAGTAAAAACTAATACTGCTAACGATGAAACGTCACCGACATCAGGTTCTGTTTCAGAAAATCCTGCTAAATCGTTTGCGTATCAGAACTCAACAAATGGTTTGAGAATACCTGCTCCATCAAGTCAGCTTACATATGACTATACAACATACATGGGTCGTAAGGACTTGCTAGTTGTAGATAAGGATAAGAGATTCCAGGTTATCACTGGCATACCAAGCAATTTCCCAATCACACCAGATTCAATTCCTGGTACGATGACTATTGCTGTTCTCAACATTGTGCCATATCCATCATTGTCACCAGCATATGCTTCATCTATCAATCGTCCTGATCTAGCAACATCAACTAAAAAGATGTCAAACGCTAGATTTACTATGCGTGACATTGGTACATTGAAACAGCGTATCGTCAATCTAGAATACTACACATCATTGTCAATTCTAGAAAAGGCTGCTTCCGATCTACTCATTCTTGATGATAATGGTCTTGATCGTTTCAAGAATGGTATCTTTACCGATTCATTCCGTGATCAATCACTAGCAGCAACATATAACAACGATCACCATATCTGTGTCGATCCTGATGAAAAAGTCATTCGTCCTCTATACACGATGGATTCATTTGGCTATGATTATGTTAGTGGAACAAACGTTGTAAAGAATGACGATCTTGTTACACTAAGCTATTCAGAAGAATTACTATGGAATCAGTCATGGGTTACATCTGATAGAAACATCGAACGCCGTGACTGGTTGTTCGTTGGTCAGGTTAGATTGTTCCCAGAGCAAGACGTTTGGGTTGACGTTGCTACTGCTCCTGACGAAGAAATCAACATCGGCACATGGACACAAACAAACGTTCTAACCAATCAGTCAGTATTGACAAGCACCGAATGGGGCGCTTGGAGAAAGTATGTTGTTGGTTATCGTGTCTATACAGGTAATGGTTCAAATAGAACACAGTATAACTATGGCAATCTCTATAGAACATATGATGAAGCGAGAGATGTTGCCAACTCTCTAAATCCACCAGGCAATGGTCGTGGTGTTTCTATTGAGACTGTTTATAACAACATTCGTACCGGTACAGAACATTGGCTTTCTGATGTGACACAAACAGCAGAGAGTGGATATAAGATCATCAATACTGAGTCAATTCCTTATATTCGTCCTCAGGTAATTACCGTTGCTTGTACCTCAATGAAGCCATACACAAGAGTTTGGACATTCTTTGACAATGAGCCAATGGCACAATATACACGTCCAATCTCTAACACACAATACACAGCTATCACTGATGGTGTTGAAAATTCACCGGCTGAAGATTTGTTGATCCAGGGTGGTCCGGCTGAAGGTTCAGAGCTTGTTACTGATGCTAATGGTACACTATACTTCCAGATGCGTCTACCTAGCGAAAAGAGATTCCGTTGTGGTAGTCGTGCGCTTGTAGTTGCTGATACATTAGTTCCAGTAAATGAAGCATCTGTTTCACCACTCGGAGCAAGTGACGATCTATCAACTGGTGGTAGAGCATTCTTCTATGCTTCTGGCACCGCAGTAACAAAACAGAAATCAATTTACTCTTCAAGACATATCGATTACTACGATAAGGAAATTGAAGAAACATACAGCGACAGTGGCTTCCAAGACATTGCTGCTCCACCTCCACCTCCACCAAGAGGTAAGCATTGTTCCGCTTACTCATTCTTGGCTCAGGCACCAAATGGTGAAGAGGGTATGTTCCTAACAAGTGTCGATCTCTTTATTTCTCGTATCAGAGATAAAGGTATCTGGTTTGAAATTCGTGAAATGTCTGCTGGTGGAACTATTACAAGAAATCAGGTTCCATTCTCAGAAGTATGGTATGAAGATGTATCAGCTATACCAGTTTCTACAGATGGTAAGACAAATGCTCTAAACGTCAAGTTCAAAGCACCACTCTTCTTGTATCATAACACAATGTATGCTTTTGTTATACATCCTATCGACAGTAATCCAGATACATATTTTTGGACTGCTAAGTTGGGTCAAGATGATATCAACGCCAAGGGACAGTATAACAATCGTCGTAACACTGGTACATTCTTTCAGACAAACAACAACATCAACTGGGATATTATTGCTGACGTTGACTTGACCTGTAAGTTCTACAGAGCAAACTTCGTTGTCAATACAGAAGGCGAAGCTATTCTTGGCAATAAGCCAGTTGAAAATCTAATACTCAAGAGTAGATCAAAGAGCTTGAAGCCAAGACAAGGTGATGTATTCACCACTGGCTCTAAACTAGTTCTTTCATCTAATGGAACAATTCAGACAACAGATATTCTAAAGGGTGTTACATCATTAGCTAACTCTTCCGTATCTGCTATCAACGGTTCAACATATTCAATGTCCAACACTGGATATACCGTTGGTGAAACAATCAACGTCTTTGCTGCTAACAATGTCTATCGTGGCATCTCAGCAAACGTTACCTCTGTTTCATACGGTCGTGGTGTTCTAAACTACTATGTTGATGGTCCAACAACAAACTCAGCCATCACATATAGCATAGCACAGCTAACAAACTCTGATGGTAACTTCTCTGCCAATGATTATATCTTTAGTGCTGCTTCTCCTGATTACAATGGTATAATTGGTGAAGTAAGAAACTATAGATATTCCGCAGTTTCATTTGAGCCTGCGACAATGAACTTCAAGGATACTGATCTAAAGTTTGCTATGCGTTCTTACTCAAATACAAGTGTAGAAGGTTCTTATGTTTCCGTTCAACCATCCGAAACATATTACTACGATGCCGAGCAGACACTACACTCAAAGAGTAATGAAACAACTGCTCTAGGTGGTGCTCGTTCTAATCAAGTTAGAGCAACATTTCTAACTGGCAAGATTGGCGTTTCTCCTGTTCTCGATATGGGTAGAACACATACAATCTACCTAGACAACATTATTAGTGCTAACTCTGGTGGAGAGACCGCTGCCTCTGGTGGTGAGCTAATAAATAGGTACATCTCTAAGACTGTAACTCTAGCAGAGGGACAAGATGCAGAGGATATTCAAGTCATTCTAACTGCTTATCGTCCACCTAATACAGACGTTAAAGTTTGGATCAAGATACTTCATCGTGAAGATGCAACATTGTTCGATGATGCACCATGGATTGAAATGTCAAGATCATCTGGTGATGTTTACTCATCACTAGCAAACAGAAACGACTACAAAGAATATACATACGGATTTGCTACAGCTAACTTGACAGGTCCTAATGGCGAGGTTCGATATACTAATGCTGCTGGTATTACATTCACTGGCTATAAGTATTTCGCTATCAAGATCGGTCTTGTCAATACACAGAATAATACCGCTGTCTATCCACGTGTTGGTGACTTGAGAACAATCGCACTACAGATATAAGGTGATGAATGGAAATTGAATTTGATCTACAGAATGATTTTAGAGAAATACAGGAATATGATTTTGGCAATGGACCAGTACCAGCACATCAACACCCACGTGGCGGTGGCTGGGTAGCAAACACAGCAAAGGTAGATGATACCTGCTTTGTTGGTCCATATGCCAGAGTTTTTGAGAATGCTTTTGTTACCGACGGCGCACTTATCAATGATGGTGCTAGTGTATTTGGAAATGCTTCTGTAACTAATCGTGCTAAAGTCTATGGTGATGCTATGATATTTGATCACGCATCTATCAGAGATAACGCTAGAGTAAGTGGTTTCAGTAAAGTGTTTGGTAATGCTAGAGTTATGGATAACGCACAAGTCTATGAAAATGCGGAAATCTATGACAATGCTATTATATGTAACAATGCTGAGGTGTATGATAATAGCAAAGTTTATCGCAATGGAATAGTATATGAGTGTATCAAGTTATACGGTCATACTACTGTAACGAAGAAACCGCTACTTGGACTAGGTTTTGATTATCCTGTGACTGTTACCGATCATCATGTATTGCTTGGCTGTACCGTTGTTCCGCCAACCATACTAAAGAAACTCGGTAGAAGAATTATCACACTGGTCGGTTATGATAAAGAGCAGGCTGAGTTGTGGCTAAGTATAGTTGATAAGTTGATACAAGTTCATGGCTGTACCGATATCGAATCCGAATTGACACCTGAGACTGAAAGAAACGTTATTCTCAATCTCATAACAGAAAGAAATGCAGGAAGTGACAGAGACATCAGGACCAGATAGAAGAACTGATAAACCAGGTATCTATAGAACCGCTGAGGGATTTCTTATAAATAAGGATAACGATGCTTTAGCCGCTTATAAGAAACGCAAAAGAAAAGAACAAGCGGTTGACAGAATACAAAACCAGATTGATGAGCTAAAAACCGATATCAACGAGATCAAAGACTTACTAAAAGGACTAGCGAGAAGATAAAATGGCAATAGCAAACGTCGCACTCACAGATACATTTGATTACTGGCGAACAACAACTAACCAGATAATTACTGTTCTTAATGGTAAGCTAGTTTATTGTAACACCACTAATGCCAATACAGTATCTATTCCTGCAAGTATCTCCGGGACAAGTAATCTATACGTCAATATCATTACATCAACCTCGTTAAACGACTCTGCAACAGCAAACGTTGCTTCCGCATTTACAGCTAACACACTACAGGGACTTGCTCTGGTATATGCTGCTTCAGCCAATAGCAATGCTCAATTCTCTGTTACCGCTGCTAACAACTATGCTTCCATTCTAGCTGCTAACAACGCTGTTGGCGCTAACGCATGGGCTAACACTCTAGCATTCTCTACAGGTGTAACAGCAACAGGTTGGGCCAATAACGTCGGAGCCGCTGGTAACAGTTATACAAATTACGTTGGATCATCAGCTAACAGCTTTGCTAATATCACATATGCTCCTAAGATCAGTCCTACTTTCACGGGAACAGTCACAATCAATGCCAATATCGCTAATCAGATATTGACAGACGGTCCGACAATCAACTGGGACACATCATTAGGTTCAGTTGCTACAGTCACACTTGGTGGTAATAGAGCGGTTGCTGCTCCAACAAATCTAAAGATCGGTTCATACATTCTTCATATTATACAAGATGGCTCGGGCAACAGAACTGTTACATGGAACTCAGTATTCAAGTGGCCTGCTGGTGTTGCGCCAGTCTTGACTACAACTGCTAATCGCCGTGATCTATTCTCATTCGTCTGTGATGGAACAAATCTATACGGTTCTTATCTGCCTGATGTGAGGTAATTAATGTTCCTTACTCCAATTGTAAGACCATCAAAGATAATTTTCATATCATCTCCAGCACAGGATGTTGATCTATATTCAATAGCAGATAGTCCAACATATCCTGCTAACATACTTTGTTTTATCAATGCTAACGTCACATCATCAAATGCTTCTGTTACCGCTGCTTTTAGAACTGGTGCATCATGGGTAGCTGGCACATGGATCTATGTAGAGAATAACGCTACTATTCAAGCATCTCAAGGATATACAGGAGCACCTGGCGCACCTGGCACAGATGGAGCAGATTCTTCACCGGGCGCTGCTGGCACAGGCGGTCTTGGTGGAGCTGGTGCTAATATAGGAGATGCTGCCGGAAGTGCCGGTGGTGGTGGCGGCACGGGATCTGTTGGTGGCACTGGTGGCAATGGAACAAACGGAGCCACAGGTGGTGATGGAGGTACAGGCGGAACATCGTTTCAAGCTGATACTGTAACTGGTGCTGTTATTGTTCTCAATAATAAAAACGCTATCGTTGGTGGCACAGGTGGTATCGGTGGAACAGGTGGTCTTCGTGGAGTCGGAAAAGCAGG
>Ga0075458_10000523_pt1 | contig 12628 bp, 11 predicted proteins | sample DEB3_08_DNA_FD_77576 | JGI IMG/M metagenome (GOLD analysis project Ga0075458, IMG submission 77576) | Aqueous microbial communities from the Delaware River and Bay under freshwater to marine salinity gradient to study organic matter... | ecosystem: Environmental > Aquatic > Marine > Coastal ... | reverse complement strand
CACGTGCGGGCTGTGGTGGAGAACGGCGTCCCGGCGGTGCCGTTCGAGATCCACCAGGTGAACTAGCGGAAGTCGCGGCTCGGCACCGTTGCCGGCGCGAACAACGGCGACAGCGACTCGGCCACCACGTTCACCACGCCGTCGGCACACTCCACACGGCCGCGCACCAGCAACGCGGCTGCGTCACGCGCGACGGCACGGTGCCTGGCCCAGCACCCCTTCGAGCACACCACGTTGATGAGACCCGTCTCGTCCTCGAGGCTGATGAACGTGGCACCGCGCGCGGTCATGGGCCGTTGACGGTGCGTGACGACACCGGCCACCAGCACGCGGTCACGGTGCGGAACGGCGGTGAGTTGTTCCGCAGTCAGTACACCCTTTGCATCCAGTTGTTCGCGCAGGAACACCGTGGGGTGACCGTCCGGGGAGATGCCGGTGGCCCACAGATCCGCGATCGCTTCCTCCACCGGCTCCATGCCCGGCAGCATCGGCGTGGACTGCACGCCCGTGATGCCCTGCAGCGTCATGGCACCGCCGATGTGCGCACCCGCCTCCCACAGTGCGTCGCGCCGCGCGTCGCCGAAGGATTCGCCGAACGCGCCTGCCGTGGCGAGTGCCTCGATCTGCTTGCGCGACAGTTGCGGCACCCGACGGCCGAGATCCTCCATGGACGCGTACGGGCGGCCCTCCGCGATCGTGCGCGCGAGTTCCGCGCCGATGCCGCGCACCGAACCGATGCCGAGACGCACCGCGTGGCCGCTGACCGAGTCTGCGCACGGCTCCAGCGTGGCGGTGTCGGCCGATGCGTTGATGTCGGGCGTGTGCACCACCACGCCGTGGCGCCGCGCGTCACGCACCAGCGTGTGCGGCGACCAGAACCCCATGGGCTGGGCGTTCAGCAACGACGCGCAGAACACCGCAGGTTCGTGCAGCTTGATCCACGACGACGAGTACACGAGGTACGCGAAGCTCACCGAGTGGCTCTCGGGGAAGCCGTAGTTGGCGAACGCTGCCATCTTGTCGAAGATCTCGTCGGCGACAGCGCCGGTGATGCCGCGCTCCGCCATGCCCTCGTAGAGACGCAGGCGCAGCCGTTCCATGCGCGCGCGTGACCGCTTCGACCCCATGGCCTGGCGCAGTTGGTCGGCCTCGCTGGGCGTGAAGCCGGCGACGTCGATCGCCATCTGCATGAGCTGCTCCTGGAACAACGGCACGCCGAGCGTCTTGCCGAGCGAGTTCTCGAGCAGCGGGTGCAGGTACGTGACGGGTTCCTTGCCGTTGCGACGGCGGATGTACGGGTGCACCGAACCGCCCTGGATGGGACCGGGCCTGATCAACGCGATCTCCACCACGAGGTCGTAGAAACGGCGCGGCTTCAGGCGCGGCAACGTGGACATCTGCGCGCGTGACTCGATCTGGAACACACCCACCGTGTCGGCGCGGCACAGCATGGCGTACACGTCGTCCTCCTGCGGCAGCGTGGCCAGGTCGAGCGTGTAACCACGGACGTCCTCGATGAACCGGATCGCGTTGCTGAGCGCCGACAGCATGCCGAGGCCGAGCAGGTCGAACTTCACGAGCCCGATGGAGGCGCAGTCGTCCTTGTCCCACTGCAGCACGCTGCGGTTCTGCATGCGGCCCCACTCCACCGGGCACACCTCGATGATCGGCCTGTCGCAGATGACCATGCCGCCCGAGTGGATGCCGAGGTGCCGCGGCATGTTCTCCACCTCGGCTGCCATCTCCAGCACGAGACCGGGGATGTCGTGGTCGTCATTCGCCGCAGTGACCGCAACGGTGCCCCACGCGTCCACCTGCTTGCTCCAGGAATCCTGCTTCTTCGGCGAGTGACCGAGTGCGCGCGCCATGTCGCGCACGGCGGAACGTGACCGGTACGTGATGACGTTCGCCACCTGTGCCGCATGGTGACGACCGTGGCGTTCGTAGACGTACTGGATGACCTCTTCCCTGCGGCCGCTCTCGATGTCGATGTCGATGTCGGGCGGTCCGTCGCGCTCCGGCGAGAGGAAACGCTCGAACAGCAGCCCGAGCGAGACCGCATCCGCCTTCGTGATGCCGAGCGAGAAGCACACCGCGCTGTTGGCGGCACTGCCGCGGCCCTGGCAGAGGATTCCGTTCTCCTCGCAGAAACGCACGATGTCCCACACCACCAGGAAGTACCCGGCGAACCCGAGTGCCTCGATGATCCGCAGTTCGTGGTCGATCGTGCGCCACGCACGCGCACGCAGCGAGAGGTCCTCCGCGCTGTCGGGCGGCCGGATGCCGTAACGGCGCGTGGCACCGGCATCCACCAGGTTGCGCAGGTGCTGCATCTCGGTGAGACCATCCGGGCAAGGGAACGGCGGCAGCGACGGCGCCACCAGCGAGAGGTCGAACGCGATGCCGGCGCCCACGAACGCGGCGTTGTGCACCACGCCCGGGTACCGCGCGAACCGTCGTTCCTGTTCCGCGCCGGAGCGCAGGTACGCCGTTGCCGCGGGCGAAAGGCGGTGGTCGACGTCATCGAGTGCGGCGCGCTGGTGGACGGCGGCGAACGCCGTGGCCAGGCGGTGCTGCGCGGGCACCGCGTACGACACGTTGTTCGTGGCCACGCACTGCAGGTCGAGCTCGGCCGCCGTGCGCACGAGATGGTCGTTGCGGATCGTGTCCACCGGGTCGCCGTGGTCCCACAGCTCCACAAGCACGTTCCCCGCGCCGAACGCACACACCATCTGCGACAGCGCACGCTGTGCCGCCGCGGGACCGTGGTCCTCGAACGCGCGCACCACCGCACCCTCGCGGCCACCGGTCAGCACGAAGCAGTGGTCGCGCACCGTGGATGCGACGTCACCCACGCGGAACACCGGCTCGTTCTTGCTGCCCGCCAACTGGCCCTCGCTGACGGCGCGCGCCATGCGCGCGTACCCCGCGGGCCCCTTCGCCAGCAGGACGACATCACCGTCACCGACACCGTCGAAACCACCGCACGAGATCTCCGTGCCGAACACGGTGGGCAGCGCGACGGCGCGTGCGGCCTCGGCGAAACGCACGACACCGTAGAGACCGTTGCGATCGGTCAGCGCGAGTGCGTCGAGGCCGAGCGATGCCGCACACTCGGCGAGTTGTTCCGGGTGCGACGCACCGTGCAGGAACGAAAAGTTCGAACGACAGTGCAGTTCCGCGTACGGCACGTCACCGTGGCGCCGTTCGACACTCGGCTCGAACGGTTGCCTCTTCGCACCGAGCGCCGGGCCGTCACCACCGCCGTTCCAGGACGCCGACGACGGGGCGCGCCCGTTCGACAGGCGTGCCTCCAGTTCGTTCCACGGCATGGGCGGGTTGTTGAACCCCATAGGGTCCGAAGCGTACCGAACACATGTTCGTATTGGTAGAGGTCAGTCCATGCCCAACAAGGCTTTTGCGGCCCTCAATGCACCGACCAGACCCGCATCGGCCATGGACTCGGCCTCTGCCCAGGCGAACCACCCCACCTGGGTGCTCTCGCCGTCGGCCGGTTGCGGGGTGACCTCGGGCGCCCTCACGAGGTAGCGCAGGTCGAGGTGCGTGTGGCCCTTCGGCCCCGGGTGCACGTCGAGATGCATCAGGAGACCGCCGGGTTCCTGGTGGCGCACGGGGACACCGATCTCCTCGTGTGCCTCGCGCAACGCGCCGTCGGCCGGTGACTCCCCCGCCTCGATGTGGCCACCTGGCTGCAGCCACATGTTCAACCGTTTGTGCAGGTGCAACGCGACCTTGTCACCGGCATCGGAAACGAGGATGGCCGATGCGGTGATGTGCACGGGGTCGGCATGCTCGTTGAACGGGTCGGTCAAACCGGGTGCGATGCGCACGAACGTGTCGATTGATGCACGCTCGCGTTCGTCCACCGGGACACGTGCATCCATCCACCGCACCAACCGGTCCACTGTCACTCGCAACACACCCCATTCGTACCATGTGCGCCTTGTGGCCCGACTGCCCGGTTGTTGCCCCATGTCGATCCCGGACCACGGGGTCCGGTTCCCACGAAGGAGAGCACATGTCAACAGAGCAGAACACCGGACACAGCGACAACTCACCGCGGTTGTCCCCCGCACAGATCGGGCACATCATCGCGAATCTCGAGGCAATGGGGTATTTCGACGAGGAATTCACCGGCATCGTGCGCAACGAGAACAGTCAGTCGTAACGCGCGAGCAGGCTCCACTCCCGGTTCTCCAGGCCGAGCAGCAGGACCCGTTCGGTGTCGGTGCGCACCTCGCGCACCAACACCTGCACGCGGGCCAGGCGGCGACGTCGCAACGGGTCCCACCAGCGTTCCTCCACCGGCCACGGCCCGGCGTGGCGCAGCACGGTGAACCTGTGCGATCCCACCACCACGTGCGCGGGGTCGGCGGACAACTCATGACGACCGGTGACCGCAAGATCGGCGCCGCGTGCATCGAGCACGCGGACAACGGGAGGCGCGGAGTGCACCACCGCGGGCGAGGGTACGGGCAGTGCACCGCGCCAGCTGCGCGGCACGCCACGGCCGGCGTGCACGCGTTCCTCTGCCGCGCGCGCATCGTGGAGATCCACCATGTCCACCGCGATGCGCTCGTACTCCCCCGATGCATCGCGACCGCCCGACCACTGCGGCACGGTGATGGTGATGCCGGCACCGGTGGCGACGGCAAGACTGACCGCGCGCGCGGCACGCTCCGCGTTCTGCTGGTGGCCTCCCCACAGCAACGGCTGGTCCACCAGGACGTCACGGCACTCGAGCGGCGTGACCACCACGCGCACGACACCCGAGGTGACCGTGCCGGATGATTCGTCCTGGCCCTCGGGCACGGTGAGCCAACCGTCCAGCTGCCAGGCGAGTCGCTGTGCCACAGCCGGGGCGGAGAACCCGCGCGGTTCCACCCAGATGCGCTCGGTCACGTCGGCGTGGTCGGTCTCGCACGTGACGAGCACGCGCACGCACTGCCGGCCGGTGTTCGACACCGCACCGAGTGCGTCATCGATGCAGGCACGCGCCATGCCCACCACATGACGCACGTCCACCAGCGGTGACTCGAAGTCGACGGCGCGCACGATGTCGGGCGGCGGTGCGCCGGGATCGAGCAGCATGGTGTCCGAGCCCGTGACGAGGCGGTGGACGGCGCGACCGTCGATGCCGAACCGTTCGATCAATGCCTTCTCGCCGATGGCCGACAGCGAGGCACATGTGTGCAGGCCGAGCCGCAAGAAGAGGTCGACGACGTCCTCCGGGATGGCGGCGAGACGGTGCAACGCACCGACGGGCAGGGCATCGATGAACTGCTGCGTGATGGACGAATCGATGATGCACGGCTGGCCGCGGCCGGCGGCCATGTGCGCAGCCGCCATGGCGGCGAACCGGGAGTCGGCGACACCGATGCCGAAACAACCGTGGTCGACACCGGCCACGAGTGACTGCACCATGCGCACCACCTGCTGCTCGCCGCCGAAGTAACGCGACGGCCCGCGCGACGAGAACACGAGACAGCCCGGTTCGGTGACCTCCACGAGCGGCGACACCGTGGTGACGCCGCGCACGATGCGTTCGTACGTACGGAAGGAGTGCTCGTGGCCGTGGATGCCGTGCTCGGCATGCCACTGCGGGTGGACGACGACGATGCTGCGCATCAGACGGCGGCAACGCCACCCGCGGCGGAGGGAAGAAGAACCGTGACACCGCGCGCGCCCGGCAGGCGCCTGCCTTCCGCGGTGACGCGCACCGTTCGCTCCGTTGCGCACGCACCGAACGACCACGACTGCGTGCGGGCAGTGAACTGCGCATCCACCGGGAAGCCGGAGAGGTTGCCGTGTGCGATCAGCACGGCACCCTGAGCCTTCACGCGCGATGCCACCTTGCGCACGTCAGCCGCGGGGCACACGGGGTCTCGCACGACGATGATGTCGATGCCCTCGGTGAGCGCACCGATCACGCGGCCCCACGACGATGAACGGTCGGTGTCGATGCACACGACACGTTGCAGCGCGACACCGTGCTCGTGCGCGGCACGCAGGCCGGCGTGCGGCATGTCGACGAATGCGCACCACGCACCGTCGGCAGTGGCGGCGGCGATCAATGCGTAGACGAGTGATGCAGAGGCATCACCGGTGATGCCGTAGAAACGACCGCGCTCCAGGCCGCGCAGCGGCAGGACGGGCGCGAGCGGCGCGGCGACGGGCAGCGCGCGGTGTTCACCGGTGCGCGCGAGAAGATCTGCTGCTGTCTCGAACCCGGTGGGCAGTGCCATGCCGGCATCGTACCGAACATATGTTCGGTGGTTTCCGATCGACCCCGGGCGGGGTCACAGGATCAGAAGAACACCGGATCAGAAGAAAGAGGACGGTCAGCCCTGCTTGGCCAGCCAGCGCTCGCGACCGAGGCGGCTGCGCTCCCACAGGTGGGCAGGCACGCGCGGGTCGAGACCGGAGGCTGCGTCACCCGAGGGTGCAGCGGCGGCTGCGGGCTCTGCGGCGGCGGGGACCTGGGCCATAAGTTCCTCGACCGACGGAGGCTCCATGCCGGGCTTCCAGTACTGGTAGAGATCACGCACGATGCCGTCGAGGCCCGCCTGCGAGGCACCACCGGAGAGGGTTGCGGTCACGATGTTGCCGTACACGTGGACATTCGCCACCTGGCCGGACTCGAACAGACGACGCGCCAGGACAGCTGCCGGGCGCGGACCCTTCGCGTCGCTTGCACTCGCAAACGACTCATGGCCCTGGCCGGTGAGGGACCGGTTGGTCTCGAAACGCACCACGGTGGATGCGACGCCTGGCTTCTGTTCGACTGCGACCGGTTGACCCATGAAAACGAGGCTAGTCGCAGCCCCCTCGCCTCGCCCATTATTCGGCCCCGCAGGTACGGTACGGGGAACGAAAAACTGACCGGTCACCCCCGGCCGGTCCCAGGGGAATTCGGAGACTCACATGGCTGACATCACTCTTGAACAGTTCGAGAAGGAAGCACTCGCATGGCTCGAGGCGAACGCCGAGCGCCGCCCCGTGGAGAAGGCATTCGTCTGGGGCGAAGGCGCCGACAACTTCTACCGCGAGAAGGACCGCGCGGAGGAGGCAAAGAACGCAGAGGCCGCCAAGGTGTGGCGCCAGAAGAAGTTCGATGCCGGCTACGGCTGGATCAGCGGACCGAAGGAACTCGGCGGCCGCGAGCTGCCCGGCAACTACGACCGTGCGTTCAACCAGCTCGAGTCCATGTTCCGCGTGGCGGACCAGAGCGCGTTCTCGATCAGCCTCGGCATGGTCACGCCCACCATCTACGCGCACGGCTCGCAGGCAGCGAAGGACGCCTATGTGAAGAGGCTGTGGCGCGGCGAGATGATCGCGTGCCAGCTGTTCTCCGAGCCGGGCGCCGGTTCCGACCTCGCCTCGCTCACCACGAAGGCCGAGAAGGACGGCGACGAGTGGGTCATCACCGGCCAGAAGGTGTGGACCACCGGTGCGCACTACTCCGACATCGGCGAGATCATCGCCCGCACCGACTGGGACCTGCCGAAGCACAAGGGTCTCACCGGCTTCATCGTGAACATGAAGGACCCGAAGGTCGACATCCGCCCGCTGAAGCAGATGACCGGCGGCGCGTCGTTCAACGAGATCTTCTTCAACGAGGTGCGCGTGCGCGACGACCACCGCCTCGGTGACGTGAACAACGGCTGGAACGTGGCACTCACCACGCTCATGAACGAGCGCGCCTCCATCGGCGCCAGCAACTCGGGCGACTCGAACCTGCTGACCCGCGTCACCGCGATGGTCAACCACTACGGCCTCGACTCCGACCCGTTGGTGCGCATCCAGCTCGCCGACCTCATCATGAGCTACCGCGTGGCGGCCATGAACTCGGGCCGTGCGGCGGCCAAGATCAAGCGCGGCCAGCTGCCCGGACCGGAGATGTCCATCACCAAGATGGCGCTCGTGAACAACCAGGCGAAGCTTGTGAAGTTCCTCTCCCACACCCTCGGGCCGAAGCTCATCGCGGACAGCGGCGAGTGGGGCACCTACGCGTGGGCGAACTTCGTGCTCGGCACGCCAGGCCTGCGCATCGCGGGTGGCTCGGACGAGGTCATGCGCAACATCACCGGTGAGCGCGTGCTCGGTCTTCCGAAGGACCTCGGCATCGACTCCGTGTCGCCGTTCCGCGACATCAAGGTGTCGAAGTAACCGCTGCCTCGGTCAGACTCCGAGGTTCCAGCTGGTGCGGTGGTACACCGTGACCCCGTGCGTCCTGATTGCATCCGTGTGCACGGCCGCGCCGTAGCCCTTGTTGCCCTCCCAGCCGTACTGGGGGTGCTCAACATGGAGGCGCGTCATCAACGCGTCGCGTTCCACCTTCGCGATGACGCTCGCGGCCGCGACTGACGCGCAGTCCTGGTCGGCCTTGATGCGCATGATGATGCGCGGGCCGTCGGGTTCCTCCACCAGGAACGGCGTGTTCCCGTCGATGATCAGCACATCGGGCGTGACACCGAGTGCCGCGAGAGCACGCGACGCCGCGAGCCCGAGAGCGCTCACGATCCCGATGCGGTCGATGTCCTCCGCGGTCGCCGAGCCGGTCGCGTGCGCGAGGGCCCACCTGCGCACCAACGGATCCATCGCCTCGCGACGCTTCGGGGTGAGCAGTTTCGAGTCGGCGAGACCTTCCGGGAACGACGTGTGCGAGGCGTCGATCGCAACCGCACCGATGGTGACCGGACCGGCGATCGCACCTCGACCGACCTCGTCGATTCCCACGACGACGCGCGCGCCGGCGGCGAACAATTGTCGCTCCACGTCGAGAGTGGGCACGGGACGGGGCACCCACCGAATCTATGCTCGGTCCCATGACGAAGCGGGCACCGGTGACTGTCGGGAACTACGGGTACACCGCGCAGGACGCACGCAAGACCGTGGGCTGCATCGCCGATCTCTGGAAGGAACACGTGCACGAATCGTCCGTTCCCGACGGCTGGCTGGCTGGGGCCCGGGGGTTCGTCGCCGAGATGGCATCCCTCGCCGGCGTGACCCTGCCGTCCCTCGACAATCTCGACACTGCGTTCGCCACGCTCGACGCATCGGTCAACACCAGTTACGACAGCCTCACCGACGTGCAGGTCGAGTCGATACTCGCCGCCATGTGGCGCTTCTACCCCACCATGCGCCTCCTCGACCACGAGCACACCGGCACCGTCGCGCACATGCACGCGTCGAAGGGACTGCCGAAGAAGCCCATCGATTCCGCGGTGATCGGTTGGAAGGGCGTCGAGGGCGACGTGCAGTCGTCACGCGCGCACCACGGCCGGCCGTGGCAGGCACTGTGCATCTGGTCCACCGACGCGATCGAGACATTGCGCGCGCAGGGGCACCCCATCGCACCGGGGTACGCCGGCGAGAACATCACCGTGGACGGCATCCCCGCAGGTGCCTTCAGGCCCGGCGCGCAGTTCCGCGTGGGCAGCGTTCGCGGATTCCTCTCGAGCTATGCGTGGCCGTGCTCACAGAACAAGGACTGGTTCGCCGGCGGCGACTTCATGGCCATGTGCCACGAGAACGGTGACCTGAGCCGCGTCTACGCGATGGTGACGGCCACGGGGACGGTCTCCGTGGGCGACACCTTCGAGTTGTTCACCGACCGCTGAGGAGACCCGCGAGATCGCCGAAACGCGCCGTCCGGTACGGCGTGACGCACGGCGATCCCTGTGCCCAGTGGACCACCGGGTCGTCATTGAGCTCCACGATCATCGATGCCGTGGTCGACTCGACCACCACACCGTCGTGCCCGGCATGCATGCACACCGTCCACCCGTCCCCACCGCCGACGTGTGACGCGAGATGCTCCTTCAGCCGCGGGACGGAGGTCGCACCTTCCGCCAGCACGCCGCGCGATGCGTCGAGGCGCGGGTCGACGAGGAGGTGGACAGGCTGCTTCGGGTGCCGGTGCGCGACATCGAACGCCGGGATTGTGGTGCGGTTCGAGATCGCCCACGTGTCCTCCACGCGCATCGACTCCACCGTGCGCGCGGAGGTCTCGACCACGTGTGCGCCGTCCCTGTCCGCCACGAGGAAGCTCGACCAGTACGGACGCGGTCGCTCGCCGTGGGACGTGTCGTGGCCGCTGCCGCCCTGTCCGTGGCGGGCGATCATGTCCCTGATCATCACCACGGCCTCGTCAGCGGTGCCGCAGCGCTCCAGAACGATGCGCACGATGTCCATGCCGATCAGTGCATCAGGCACCCCGCGCGGGTCATCGGTCGTGTAGATCGTCTCGTTGCCGATTGCCACCCCGGCCTCGTTGACCCCGTGCTCTGCACCCCAGCACCACGTGGGCACCGACATCACGCACGCCATCGTCGGGCCGTCGTGCGGTTCGATCTCGGTGTACGTGGTGCGCACCGGTCCCACGTCGAGACGGGAGGGGTTCCATACGAAATCCTGGCGTTCCGTGGCGGGCCTGTCCGAGTTCTTCGCGAACAGTGTCACGCCGTCGAGTGTGTTCGCACGGAGTGCGACGAGGCAGTCACACATCGGCAGGCGCCGGCGCGGCGAGAAGCGTCTCTCCCGACGCATCGGTGCTGTGCCAGTCCGCATTGTCCCCACCGGCGGTGAGCACCAGCCCCGCGGGGCCCGATGTCTCCCACAGGAGGGCAGGACGTGCACCGTGCCACCGCACCGCGAACGACACTGTGCGGAACGGGTCGGCGGTGATTCCGCGACAGTCGAACGAGGCACCCCACCACGTCTCCGGGATGCCGTGCGGCACCACGGTGCAGACGCCACCACTCGGCGAGGCAGTCGCCAGCAACGATTCGGCCCATGCGATTGACTGCAGGCCCTCCGGCACGTCGACCGGCAATTCGGCAACGGGTCGGTCCGCGATGCGCAACCACGCAGCACCGATGTCACCGGCGGCCGTGTCGTCGCCCAGCAGCACGCACGCACGCGCGGCGGTGGAAAGCACGTGCGGCGTGTCCCACCGAAGGGTGCGCGACCGCTTCTCGTCCTTGAGACGCGCCTGCACGGTGTTGACCACCTCGAGGATCGAATCGTGGTGGGTCTGGCCCAGTCGCACCAACTCGATGGCGGCACCTTCGGTGTCGATCCCGAGCAACAGGTTGCTGCGCACCGCACTGATCCTGCCGACAACCGTGTGGTCGGGCAGGTTGAGACGCGACGCGACGTCACACGCTGTCTCCCACCCGCGCACCACCTGCTGGTGATTCGGCGTGTCGTCGGGCAGGCGGCCCTGTTCGGGCGATGCGTGCGAGAGCCCGATGCGCACCGTCGCCTTGTGGCCGAGAGGGAGCGTGACGCTGCCGGCGGGAAGGTCGATCCCCATCGGGACGTTGTCACCGATCGGGCGCGACGTGAGGATGTCGTTGCGGGTCACCGCGACAACAACGGGCATCGGCGTCTCGTTCTCGAACTCGATGACCGTGATGCCGCCGACGTCTGCCACGCAGTAGACGCGCTGCACGATGTCGCCCTGGCCCACCTTCATGCGCGTCTCCACCACCGGGTACCCCGCGTACCACTTCTGGCGCACGGTGGGTTCGGCGGACGGCGAGTACCAACGGTCGTCACCTGCGACGTGCCACGCCAGGGGCGCGGAACCGTCCTGCGGGAGGAGCGTCCCGTGTGCGTCGACGCAGGCCCTGAACGTTGCGCCTCGCACCCCGACGGTGCGGTTGTCCGTCATCGGATTTCCGGGCGCGACTGCCGTGTCATCAGCGCGAGAAGTCCGTCGGCGGCACTGACGCCCTCGTGACAGATGGCCACCACCTGTTCGGTGATCGGCATGTCGACACCGTGCTTGCGCGCGAGGTCGAGCACGGCTCGGGAACTCTTCACGCCCTCCGCCACCTGCGACGTGGAGGCGATGATGTCGGCGAGCTTCTCGCCCTTGCCGAGCCGGATGCCGACGGTTGTGTTTCGGCTGCTGGTGGACGAGCACGTGGCGATGAGGTCACCCATGCCGGCGAGACCCGCGAGGGACTCGAGGGAGCCGCCCATCTTCATGGCGAGCCGCGTCATCTCCGCGAGGCCGCGCGTGATCAACGTGGCGCGCGTGTTGTCGCCGAACCCCATTCCCGTGGCGATGCCTGACGCGATGGCGATGACGTTCTTCACCACGCCGGCGAGCTCGCAGCCGACGACGTCGGCATTGGTGTACACGCGGAAGGTCGGGCGCGAGAAGATGCCCTGCAGCGCTGTCGCGATGACGGAGTCGTCGATGGCCACCACGGATGCCGCAGGCTGGCCCGCTGCGATCTCTCCGGCAAGGTTCGGCCCGGTGAGCACTGCCACGGGGTGTCCCGGCAGCACCTCGTTCGCGACCTCTGACATTCGCAGCAACGTGCCCTGCTCCAGACCCTTCGAGAGACTGACGACCGGCACCCACGGCCTGATGTGCGGTGCCGCCTCGGACAGGACCTCGCGGAAGCCGTGGGACGGCACGACCATCACGACGACGTCCGCGGTGCCCACGGTGACCTCGAGCGACGTGGAGGCCCTCAGGTTGCCGCTGAGAGGGATCTCCTTCAGGTACGTCGAGTTGCGGTGCGTCCTGTTGATCTCGTCGGCGACGTCCCCGCGGCGGGCCCACAGCGTGGTGGGGGTGTTCTCG
>Ga0075458_10000517_pt1 | contig 12678 bp, 11 predicted proteins | sample DEB3_08_DNA_FD_77576 | JGI IMG/M metagenome (GOLD analysis project Ga0075458, IMG submission 77576) | Aqueous microbial communities from the Delaware River and Bay under freshwater to marine salinity gradient to study organic matter... | ecosystem: Environmental > Aquatic > Marine > Coastal ... | reverse complement strand
GATGCGGTCATCTGCAACACAACGTACCGAACTGGTGCGGTGAGTGGGGCATTGGCGATGGTTCGCCAGCCGAGGTCATCTAGTCTTCGGCGTAGAACCATGACCATCAACGTTCGCGACGTGGCATTCGTGCGATTCACTGCGCCGGACCTTGACGTTATGGAAAGATTTGCCACTACCTTCGGATTGCAGCGCGCCGCCCGCGACGAGCACACCCTGTATATGCGGGGTACCGACGACGATGGCTACGTACATGTGACTCATCGTGCCGAGCAGCCCGGCTTTGCTGGCGTGGCATTTCTTGCCGACTCGGAGCGCGACCTCGACATTCTCACGCGTGAGCACAACTTTTCGCCCGTGCGCGATCTCGACGGACCAGGTGGCGGGCGAGTCGTGCATGCTGTCGACCCCAACGGTCATCATGTGGAAGTGATTGCCAATCGCGGATCACTTGGAATCCTGCCCAGCCCCGTTCCCGCACTTCGTAATGCAGCCGGTGCTTCAGAGCGCACCGGAGCAGCCGTGCGACTGGATGTCGGTGCCTCGCACGTGAAGCGTTTGGGGCATTGCGTGCTGGACGTGCTGGATTTTCGCGCGAGTGAAACGTGGTACAAGGAGCGTCTCGGGATGGTGACGTCCGACGAGATTGCACTCGATGAGAGCACCGCCATTGGTGCATTCCTGCGCTGCAACCGAGGTGAGGATTTCGTGGATCATCACACGTTGTTTCTCATCGGGTCGGGCAAGGCGGCATTCAACCATGCGGCGTTCGAAGTCGCCGACTTAGATGACCTCATGCGCGGCAATACGTATTTGACAAACGCCGGATATACGCACCAGTGGGGCATTGGTCGCCACATTTTGGGAAGCCAGATATACGACTACTGGCTCGATCCTTGGGGACACATGGTGGAACATTGGACCGACGGTGATCTGTTCAACCATGACACGCCGCCAAATAGGGCGTCCCTTGGGGATTTGATTGGTTCACAGTGGGGCCCCACCCACGGCGGACCACCGAAGTAATCCATCGACGCGTAGTAGGTCACACGTATTCGTGAAGAGTCTCTAATGGCTGTTCGAACTGCGGATTACTGCTTCGCTAACGGCAACCGCGGTGAACATCGATGCCAGCTGAGTGCGATTGTGGAGACCCGAACGAGACAGCATTGCACTGACTCGGTTCTTTACTGACTGGGTGGAAGTGAATACAACCTGACTAATGTTTTCATCTCGCATTCCGAGCGATAAAAGCCTGAGTATCTGACGATCGGTTGCGTCGACTGCAGTATCTTCCCACGCCCAATTCGGCTCGAAAGCGGGGACCGTTGGATAGCTGGAAGTCTCAGTAATGGATTCGAAGCGCTGGGAACCAGTATTGGAATTCGCCAAATTGCATAGATTGCCAATCCATTCAGTTGTGGGAATGCTGCAGTCAACGAAGTCACCAAATCCGAAGTGTGCCAGTTCTATCTTGAATACGTCATCCGGCTCGAGGGTGGCAATGACCAGCTGAGTCTCGATGTCGCCAGCGTGCCGGAGAGTTTCCCGTATGAGAGGTGACAGGGAAATCCAAGCGCTATCGAGAAGAATGAGATTCTTTACAGACGGCTTAAAGCTCCGAAGTAGCGACGCTGGTGCTGAAAGAAAGTCGAAAGATGCAATGGTGCAGTCTGGATAAGTGGCCTTGGCGACTTCGGTGAAATCACGGTATTCCTTGGTGATGAGACGATCAATCAGAAGGTTCACGCGCGCGAACATTCTCGCGTCGTGTGTTTACTTCTGTGCATGGCACAACCCTAAGGATGATCCGACTCACGCGCTTAGAACGTAAGTAACTAATTTTGCAAATCCTCAACATACGGTTCGACAGTTGTATGTGGAGATTGTGTCCCTCTATGACGAGTTGCTACCTGATGAAGAGCAATCGCTTCATCAGGTGATCAAATTGAGCGGTGCTGGGCCAAACTGCAGCCGTCCTGTCTTACATCTTTGATGCATTCTGGGCTGGGTTCTTTGGGCGCTCCAGTGCTTCAATAATTTGTGCTGTTAACAACTTGTCGGTGTACTGCACCGCCAACTGTGTTCGATTATTCGAGCCAGATCGTTTCAGCATGATGCCGATACGATTCTTGATTGCTTGAACGGAATAGTGGAGGGCTTCGGCGATGTCTTGGTCACGAAATCCGATAGTTATCAGTTCAAGAATTGCAACGTCAGTAAGATCTTGGGGCACTGTGGTGATGTCCACCGAGCGTTTTGGGCGCGGTACGCGACGCCATAAGACATCGCTGTTGAGCGCCGAGGTTCCGTTGTGAATCTCCCGAAACCGAACGAGGAGTTCGGCCGTAGAGGAGCGTAGATCCACTACGTCAAACATTCCTTTATGGGCTGCTTTCACCTTCAATACGTCATCAATCGAGTCTCCGGCGACCACACGTCGCGCCCCGGAGAACCCACTTTTGTCGATGAGCGACTCCAGTTGTGACGCAACGACTAGCCAGCTTGGATCCACCACGACAATGTTGGGTCGAAGTTCCTGAAGTGTGGCGGAAATTTGCCTCGGCGAGTCGAACGCCTCAAATACTCCAGTCGACACAGCCTGTTGATTGGCAAGAGATCGAAAATCAGGGACGGCAGATGCAACAAGGGAGTCGAATGCGATTCGAATACCTTCAGTCATCTCATCACCAGGTGAAGTAGCCGGCTAAGGCATACCGTAATTGACTCGGTTGAAGATTTGTAGCGCCACTAAGTCAAGGTACTTCTCTCAAAATTAGACAAAAGTACTATCGCGATATTTCTGTAGCGCTGTGCCGAGGCGGTATGGATGTTCGGCCTGCTAGGGGAACACGCTCGGTACGTTTTAGCGATGCCTCAGGCCGACGCATTCAAGCGAGTGCTTGGACTGCCGCAGGTGACGATGAGTGGCATAGCCGTCATCATTGGTGCAGGAATCTTTGTTCTGCTTGGTCCCGCTGCACGCGAAGCGCGCGGTGCGGTGTGGCTTTCCTTTGTGATTGCTGGATTGTTGTCGGCACTCACGGCGTTCAGCTACATGGAATTGGCGTCGATGTTCCCCAGAGCCGGCTCAGAACACGAGTTCGCCAGCCAGGTGTTTCCACGGTGGGTGGCGGTGGTGGTGGGATGGGCGATGACTGCGGCTCTCGTGGTGGCGGCTGCGACCGTGTCGCTGGGTTTCGGACGATACGTAAACGAGTTTGTGAATGTTGACGAACGATTCGCGGCGGCCATGTTGCTGGTTGTGATGTCGGTCGTCTCGTATCTCGGTATGGAGCGTGCGGCGTGGCTGGTGATCGGCATGGCGCTGGTGGAGGTGGGATCGCTTGTCGTGGTGATGGTTATCGGAGTACCGTCAATCGGCAACCACGATCTGACGAGCGGCACCGTTGGAGGAGTACTTGGGGCGGCTGGGCTGGTTTTTTTTGCGTTCATCGGATTCGATGAGGTCATCACGCTGTCGGAGGAAACTCGCAACCCATCGAGGAACATTCCTCGAGCACTTCTCTTAGCGCTCGGGATTTCTACCTTGTTGTATGTCGGGGTCGCCGTGTCTGCCGTGAGCGTGCTCGGTGCCGACGGCCTTGCAGCGGCACAGCGACCACTGGCTGAGGTCGGTGAACAGGTCCTGGGGAGTTGGGCAGGCAGTTCGCTCTCCGTTGCCGCAATGGTGAGCACTGGTACCACAGTGTTGCTGGTACTCACCGCGGCGTCACGCATGTTCTACGGCATGGCCGACGCCGGTGACCTTCCGAAGTTCCTCGCAGAAATTCGATTCCAGCGTGTGCCAATGAACGCCCTGATCGTGGCGCTGATAGCAGCATTGGGATTGTTGATGCTGGGTGACCTGAGAACACTTGCATCGGCCACTGATGCACTCATCTACCTCACGTTTCTGGTGGTGAATGCGGCGGTCGTTGCGCTTCGTCGAACCATGCCTGATCGAGAACGGCCGTTTCGCATTCGTGGTGCCATCGGCTGGGTACCGGTACTTCCAATTTCGGCATTCGTGGTGGTGCTGGTGGTGGCACGCGAACTGGATACGGCATCGTTCTGGATGGCCGGCGTCATCGTTGCACTCGGCGTAGGCGTTTATGCCGTTCAACGGCTCGTCGGCGATGCCTGACGTTGACATCGCCGACGAGGACCGTCATCGAGGACTCGAGAGCTGAAAAGGGGGATGGTTCAGCATTAGTCGAGCCCCGAGATGTTTGGAGGTCAGCTCGGTGCCAGCCCGGCGAGCTCGCCACCATCGGCGACGAACTCCGATCCGGTGGAGAAGCTGGATTCATCGCTAGCCAGGAACACGACCAAGTTGGCGATCTCGTCGGGTTTGCCGAGTCGCTTCATCGCCACTTGGCTCGACGCATCCTTGTGCCCATCCATCATCGGGGTATCGGTAGGGCCGGGATGCACCGAGTTGCAGCGAATCTTCACCGCAGCCAAATCGAGCGCAACCGACTTGGTGAGTCCACGTAGCCCGAACTTTGCCGCGCTGTACGCCGTAAGACTCCGATAGCCGCGCATTCCTGCAGTGGAGGAGATATTGATGATCGAGGCGGGAGCCGCATGTTTGAGTGCGTCGACCGTGGCCTTGATGCCGTTATAGGCGCCGGTGAGATCTACCGCGAGCGTCTTGTCCCAACTTTCGGCTTCGTTCTTTTCGATCGATGCGAAGTTCACCACACCCGCATTGTTGACCAACACGTTCAGCTTGCCGAACGTACGAATGGTGTCTTCGACCGCGGCTTTCCAGTCGTCGCGACGGGTGACATCGAGTCGGCGGTACGCAGCCTGGTTGCCGAGCGATCGCGCCAATTGATTCCCGGCGTCATCGCGGACGTCGGTGATCATCACGCTGGCTCCCTGGGCGACCATTGCCTTGGCGAAGCTGGCGCCCATTCCGCGAGCCGCACCAGTGATGAGTGCAACCTTGCCGCGAAGCCGGGTTCCGTTGTGGTACGACTCCAACGCCGAAGAAGAAGAGCGGGATTGTGTTGCTCTCTCTGAAGTTACTTTGGTTGACATGGCATTGACCTCCTTGGGTCGGTTTGGTGGTAGGTGGATTGCGGTATTCGGTGTGCTGCCGTGCGGCAGTTATTGCGGTAATCCGCCCGACGCTTGGTCAGGGGGTAATCACGACGTCGGCCGGAACGAGCACCTGGCTCACCCCGTGCACTACGCCGTTCGTGGCAACGACGTCACCGAGGGTGACTCTCGCGCCATCGATCGTGATGTTCATCTTGCGAACCACCGCGCTGATGGTGGTTCCGTCCAACGTGGTGTACGTTCCGGTCGAGACGTCGGTGCTGCGCACCGCGCCGTTTACCACGTGGTGAAGTAGCACGCGACGCAGTACCGCAACGTTGGCGGGGTTCAGCAGGTAGTCGAGCGTGGCCTTAGGGAGGGCCATGAACGCCGCATCACGCGGAGCGAACAACGTGAATGGTCCGGTGCCCGCGAGTGCACCGTCGAGACCTGCCTGTTTCAGCGCGGCCGTGAGGATGGAGAATCGGGGCAGCGCATCGACAACCGCACTGATGGTGGCGGCACCGTTGATGCGTCGCCACACATTGCGGCCGCCCTCGGGCGAACACACGAAGCGAGAATTGTTGGCACGGCGGAATGCGCCCGGGTTGGTGCATTTCCTGCCGTTGATCGCCGCAGCCGGACGTGCCGGCGTGGTCGCAGCGATTGCTGTGGCTGGTGCCACCGCCCGTGTTGCTGATGCCACGGCTTGTGCCGCAACCGGTGTTGCGAGCGGTGCTGCAATCGGGGCTGCCGCCGACATCATCGCGGTGATGAGAAGTGAACGCCTTATGGAAATGGAGGGTTTGTATTTTTTCATGCCGACATCGTGGCGGGCGTCGTCGCGGTTGCCACCAATAAGTGCCGAACTTGGTACACGTGTTTTGCGGGTTGTTACCCGCATACCGAGCAAATGGATACGTGTTGTGACGACACTGCCACACATGTTTCATGATCGACAGGACGCGGGGCGACGACTGGCGCTTCGTCTCGAACATTTGTCAGGCAAGAACACACTCGTACTCGGGCTTCCACGGGGCGGAGTGCCGGTGGCGTACGAAGTGGCAAAGACACTCCATGCGCCACTCGATGTGCTCATTGTGCGGAAGTTGGGCGTACCTTGGCACCCGGAATTGGCCTTCGGCGCGGTGGGTGAGGGTGGCGTGCGAGTGCTCAACGACGACGTGATCCAAAACGTCGGGCTACATGACAACCACGTAGCGGCGGTGGAAGCACGAGAACGCCACGAAGTAGCGGCGCGAACCGCGCGGTTTCGCCCCGAGGGCTTTCGCACACCGCTTCGCGGGCGAACCGCAGTGATCGTCGACGATGGTGTTGCCACGGGGGCCACCGCAGCCGCTGCATGCTCCATTGCGCGGCTGCAGGGGGCCAAGCACGTGGTGTTGGCCGTGCCCTCTGCTCCGTCGGAGTGGGCGAAGGAACATTCCGACATTGCCGACGAGGTGGTGGTGTACGACACGCACCTCGATCTCGGGTCGGTCGGTGCCTACTACGAACATTTCGAACAAGTGGACGACGCAACGGTCGAGCGATTGTTACGGGAGGCTCGCGAAACCACGTTCTCCGGCAACGTTCGTGTTCCGGCGAACGAAACCGAGTGGATGGAAGGCCGCCTAAAAGTGCCGTTCGGGGCGCGAGGCATGGTGGTGTTCAGCCACGGCTCGGGGAGTAGCCGTTTGAGTCCGCGCAATCAGCAGGTGGCCGAACGTTTAAATGCGGCTGGATTCGCAACGTTGCTCTTCGACCTGCTGGTCCCCGAGGAGGCCCGCGTGGAGGCGAATCGCTTCGACATCGAACTGCTCTCGCGACGTCTCGGCGCAACCGTGCCGTGGATTCGCTCGCATCCACTCACCAAGCATTTGCCGATCGGGTTCTTTGGTGCAAGCACCGGTGCTGCCGCTGCCATCGTGGCGGCGACACGGCACAAAGGGGAGATTCGAGCCGTGGTGTCGCGTGGAGGTCGGCCCGACTTGGCCGGAAGTTACTTGGGCGATCTGCAAATTCCGACGCTTTTCGTGGTGGGGGGAGCTGACACCAAGGTACTGGAGCTCAATCGCGAGGCGATCGCGCAACTCAACGGGCCGTACTCACTCAGTGTCGTGCACGGCGCCACGCATTTGTTCGAAGAGCCGGGGGCAATGGAGAACGTGGTGGACGAAGCGGTGGCGTACTTCGCCGAGCATCTCGCCTAGCGAGGATAAATCATCGGATCGGTGTGACGTAGCGAGGAGAGCCGTGCGCCGTCGCGCACAACCCTCCCGCCCGGGATTGCCGCCTACTTTCGCCTGATGGGCACGTGATGCGTTGCCGCATCTTCTCCGTTAAGCGGCACCCGTACCTCGAGGATGCCGTCTTTGTATTCGGCAGTGACATCCTTCTTCGACGCCATGCGCGGGAGAGTGATGATCCTCGTGAATGATCCGTAGGAGAACTCGGTGCGATGGTGCTTGCGCTTCTCCTCCTTTTTCTTCTGATGGCGACGAATGTCCAACCGAAGCACCGCATCGTTGATGGTGAGGTCGATGTCCTCGTCGGGATCGATTCCCGGTGCTTCGGCGCGGAGGACGAAGGTGTCATCATCCTCGAATTCCTCGACCCTGATTTCGGATGCGACGGCCAGATCGTCCCAGCCTGACGGCCACCACATCGGACGGTTACGTAGCCAAGAGGTGAGACTCGACTCCCACGGCGAAGTTTGTATGAGTGACATTGCCTGTTCCTTTCGATGAATGTTGTGTTCGGTTCGACGACGATACGTTCGAGCGAACATGACGACACGGACGAAAGTAACTACTTGAAAACGAAAGTAACTTGACCCATGTCCAGTACTTACGTTCGTACTACTTGCACGCGAGTCGCGACGATATGACACCGCCCTCCATAGATTTGCGCGCGTCAGTACAACAACAACACGGGAGGTGTTCTTATGGTTTCCATCGGGGTATGCGAACAGCAAGAAATGGTTCGCGAAGCGCTGGTCAAAGCGATAGCGCCATTGAATGGGGTGACGGTTCTCGTCGCCGAGCACAATGGCGATTCGTTCGTCCAGGCGGTGCAGCAACACAAACCACAGGTGATGGTGGTGGACGTGGCGCATCCCTCGGGTTCCGGGTTGGAAATCGCGCGGCGTGCAAAAGCCGCACACAGTGCAGGCAAGGTGGTGACTCTCGTCGACGACGAGGGCGATGCTGCTCTGGTGAGCAGTTACGAGCTCGGTGCAAGTGCCGTGGTGAGCAAGAAGCGTCCCGTACGTGACCTGCACCAGGCGGTACTCGACGTTGCATCCAACGTGAACACCATCAACCCAATTGCGGTACGCAACGCCAAGCGGCGATTGGAGGAGACGGGCGTTCTCGCCATGAGCAAGATCGACGCAACCGACAGGCAGATGCTGGATCTTCTCACCCGCGGATACAGCGATCGGCAGATTGCCGGCGAGGTGTACCTGTCCTTGCAAACCGTGCGCAATCGAATGTCGCGGCTGCTCCAGAAGTTTCATTTGGAGAATCGCACGCAACTTGCGCTGCACATCGAGCGTCTGCGAAATGCCAATGGTGGCTTGGCGATGCAGGGCGCACCAGGTGACTCATCCGGACCCCTGGGTTCCGATGTTACGGCAGCAGTTGGGCTCTAGCCCCACCCACGACACACCTGCGTCGAACGTTCGCAGCGGCAGGCTCACGTCAAAACGTCTATCTCGCTACATCACGTCAACCGGAAATATCACGTCAATTGGAAAGGAATAGCCAACCATGAACAACGTCCCACTCGACGAATCGATGGCGCGCCCCCCGCGTCGTCGATGGTCCCTTGGTGTCACCATCGCAGCACTCGTCGCAATCGGTGCATTCATCGTGGCCTCTTCGAGCAGTGCAGAGCCGGTGGTGGACCCGAACAAGGTCGTCCTGAACGCCGCCGACAGGGCTGCCGACGAGGCCGGCGGATCCGATGATTGCACCACCACTGCCTTCCTGTCGCAAGACCAGGACCTTTGGCATTTCGTCGTGCCGGATGAAACCGTGCACATTGGGAGTGGCCCGAGCGACGAAAAGTACCGACTCACGGCGAACATCTCGGCAGTAATCATCCAGTGGCTGGGAGGAGACTTGGTTCGTTACACCGGCACCGATGACTACGACCAAGGCAACGCCGGCCCGAACTTGTTCTGGGCATATACCGAGCCAGGGTTGACCATCGAACAGGCGTGGCTGGAATACTCGGTAACGCGCGACGACGGTAAAACGCCGACGGAGACGTACCTCACGAAATCGCACAACTTGTCGCACGCCTGTGCGGCCAGGGAGGTGAGTCGTCCACCAACCATCGACGTGGCTTCTGAGGCGTCGTACGACATGTTGTATGACATCGTGTACGACTGGACGATCGAAAAGACGGTCGATCCGAACGGCCTTCTTGCAAGTGGGAGTAGCCCGTTTGCCCTTAATTATTCGGTAAATGCCTCGAGGATCGAACCCGCAGTGCCGGGCAACTGGCGCATCGTCGATGGGTCGATGATCGTCACCGGAACGGTGGTGGCAACCGATGCCGACATGGACGACTTCGAAGTGACCACCAGTGGAGGAGTTTGCATCGTGTTCGAAGATTCCGTGCTCACCGACGATGCGTACCTCTACGAATGCTCCATCACCGACGAACCCAATGTCACCTCGGCCAGCGGTCTCGACGGCACCAACGTTACGGTCGTCGGCACCGTCACCACCGATGCCGGCACCGACACCGACAGCGAGGTGATCCCATGGGGCGAGCCCGACACGCTGATCCTGGATGGTGTCATCCATGAGACCGCCTACATCGTCGATGGAAGTCGCCGAACCGAAGCCTCGACCGGACCGCTCTCGCTCGAGTACTTCGTGGAGTGGCAGCCCGTCACGTGCCCAGATCAGCGGGTGAACGTGGCCGAACTGTTCGATGGCGTAACCGACGAGCCGCTCGGCATCGACGACACACTCACCATCTCGGCGTGTCCACCGGTACCCGGACTCACCATCGGATATTGGGGCAACAAGATGGGAGCGCCACAGGTGGTTGCGGCATTCGAGGAACTGAAAACCACGTACCCGGCACTTGCCGCCATTCCGATCACCAACGAAGCCAGCGTTCGCAACTTCCTCACCAAGGCGAATTGCAGCGGTGACTGCGTGTCGATGTTTCTGGCGCAGGCGCTCGGAGCCGCAATGAATGCGCGCACTGGTGCCTTCGGGGATCAGTCGGTGTTCTTCGGCGGTGTCTGTCGACCCGTCGACACGATTCTCGACGTGATCCTGCGTGTGTCGGTGCCAACCGATCGTGATGTCCGAGTCGCGTACAAGACGCTGCTCGACGACGTTAACAACACCCGCGCAATTCGTTGCGCGTCAGTGAGCTGACGTGGGCGCAACGTCGTCATCGATGCTTCCTCGGCCCCGTCGCATGGCGGCGGTGGCCGAGGGGCTCGCCTACGTGGGCGGAATATTGGGGGTGCTCGGGTTGGTGCTGTTTGCCGTGCGATCGTGGAACGACTTTTCGCTGTTCGCTCGGCTCACACTCTCCGGGGCGAGTGCCGCGGTGCTGGCGTTCGGTGGGCTGGTCATCAGCGATGAGCGCCAACCGGCATCCGTACGGCTCCGTCAGTTTCTTTGGAGTGGGTCGACTGCGTGCATGGGTGTGGCGTCGTTCGTTGCGGGAGAGGAGTGGCTGAATGCCACCGAGGACCCGCGGCGCGTCGCCGTGATCGCCGCCGGGGTTGCCCTTGCGAGCGGAGTGTTCTGGTGGTGGCGAAGCGGTGCACTGCAACACGTTTCCGGGCTCGCTGCAGTGGCAGTAGGTACGGGTGCAGTCGCATATGAAATATGGGATGCCGGCGCGGCCGGCGCAGCCGTGTGGCTGGTCGGCGTGGGGTACGTGTGGGTGGCGCTCACCCTGGAAGAAGCCGGAAACTGGATCACCGGAACACTCGGCGGTATTGCCGCCGTTAGTGGTGCGCTCTTTGGTGCTCAGGAGTGGGCGGGGGCGGCGCTCTTGGTCGGGGTCGCCTCGTCGGTGTCACTCATCTTTCTTGCATCGATGTTCATCGGCCCTAATGATGCCGTCCTACGAGTGAGCTTCACCGTGGTGGGTGTCTGGGGAATGGTGCAGTGCACGCCACCGGCAATCGCCCACTACGCCGAGGAGGCGGGCGTAAACACCGGGTTGGTCGTAAGCATCCTCGGCATACTTCTGGTGTTGGCTGGATTTGCCGACCTCACCATCAGCGGCGGGGCAACGACGGCGATCGGGGCGATTGCGGCGTTGGCCGGTGCGGCAATCACCGGGGTGGAATCCGAGGATTTCGCCACCATTTACGGCGGGGCACTCGCGGTGTTGTTGGTGGCAGCGGGCACGACACCCGGACATCTTTTGGTGGCGGTGTCGGGCCTCGTCGGACTGACGGTGTTCGTACCGTGGGGCATCGCACACTTCTTTCCGGGGGAAGGTCGCGCACCACTCATCGTGTTGGTGGTGGGTATCTTGATCGCGCTCTCGGGTGTGCTGTTGTGGTGGCTCGCAAGAAGCGGTAGCCGTAGGGTGCCGATTGCCACCGCACGGTTACCGGAGTTGTGAACACCGCCCGGAGCCGGCGAGGTCTCGGTTGGAAACTGTTCGTGACCCGCTCGGATGCGATGCGTCCCACCATCTTCGCGGGCGACATGGTGCTCGTGCGGCGAAAGTCCGGGTCGGAACATCGGTTCGAGATTGGCGACATTGTGGCGTGTGTACCCCTCGATGATGGCGCGCCACCCGTCGTGCGGAGAATCTGCGGGGTGATGCCTTCGATGTGCGGTGACGTGTTGTATCTCACCCGGTGTGAACGAGGCGTCGTGCGCGAAGTGGTAGCGCACAGCGACGTGCCGGGCGGAATCCACAGCGTTGTATCGGGCGACATGACCGCAGGAGACGAGATCATCGGTGAAGTAACTGCCACGTTCCCCAACGTTGGGAAGATGCTGCACGGCCGACGGAGTGGTTCGCCGTTTGCCCTGTCGCGTTGGGCGCCGGCACCCAATGCACGCAAAAAATTGCAGCGCGAGTTCGGCTTGGTTGACGTCGGGGCACTGGGCAACCGCCCAGCGGTACGCGAAGGTGTGCTGGTCAATCGCCCAGCGGTACGCGATGCGATGCCAGGTGGCCGCCATGCAACTTGAATTTTGGGGCGCCAACGGCTCGGTCACCGGATCCCGAACGATCGTGCAAACCAATCGGGCACGAGTGCTGGTGGACTGCGGGCTCTTCCAAGGCGATCGAAAGACTCGCGAACGCAATCGGGATCCGTTCCCGTACGACCCGTCATCACTCGATGCGGTGGTGCTTACCCATGCGCATGTGGATCACTGCGGCTACCTGCCCGCGCTGGTACGTGACGGTTTTCGGGGACCGGTGTGGTGCACGCCGGGAACCGCCGACGTATGCGCGTTGGTGTTGCCCGACGCAGCACATCTTGAGGAAGAGGAAGCCAACTACGCCAATACGCACCGCACGTCGCGGCACTTTCCGGCCGTGCCGCTGTTCACGGCTGCCGACGCCGAGGCTGCATTGGAACTGCTACGTCCCGTGCCGTACGTGCACACGGTG
>Ga0075458_10000516_pt1 | contig 12686 bp, 7 predicted proteins | sample DEB3_08_DNA_FD_77576 | JGI IMG/M metagenome (GOLD analysis project Ga0075458, IMG submission 77576) | Aqueous microbial communities from the Delaware River and Bay under freshwater to marine salinity gradient to study organic matter... | ecosystem: Environmental > Aquatic > Marine > Coastal ... | reverse complement strand
GGGGGAAGCCACCCCTGGCAGCGAGCAGGAAGCCTACGCCATCCAGGCCATCAGCCAAGAATTGATGGCTGAGTACGCAAGACGGCTTGACACCAGAATTTGACACTGTATAATTTTCTATGTGGGGCGGGAACGGGTTAGCGCCGTGCGGGCTCAATGTATTGTGAAATCCGACCGCGACACTGCTTTATGTGAGCGCCCCACACCCTAGTTCAACGCAAATCAAAACAGGAGAAACCCATGTCAGACATAAATGCCGACAAATTAGTCCAGGTCTACATCAAGATCAGGGACGCAAAAGAAATGAAAGCCAAGCAGATGGAAGCTGAGCTTGGTGCCCTTGACGAACAGTTGGGTGCCATTGAGCAAGAGCTGCTGGAGCTTTGCAAAACTACCGGCCAAGATGGCGGAAAAACACAGCATGGATCGTTTCGCCGGTCCATCAAAACCCGGTACTGGACCTCAGACTGGGACAAGATGTATCAATTCATCAGAGATAATGACGCGCCTGAACTGCTCGAACGCCGGGTAGCGCAGACCGCCTTCAAAGAATTCCTATCTTCAAATCCTGACAAGATGCCTGAGGGTATGAATGTTGAGTCACGGTACTCAATCACGGTCCGTAGGGCCTCTTAATCAACAAAGGAAATCACCATGAGTAACATTGCACTTTTCCAATCCGGTTCCATGATCCCCGACTACCTGCGCGACCAGCAGGACTCCACAACCAAAGATATTGCAGGCAGCTCCGGCGGCAAGCAAATCTCCATCAAGGGCGGTGTGTGGCGTATGGTCGTAGGCGGCGAAGAGGTCGCACGCAATGAGGACCGCGCAATGAACTTCGTCATCATCGCCAGTGGCAAGGGCGTCTCACGCACCTACTACGCCGAGAAATATGAAGAAGGCAAAGACATCAAGCCCGCCTGCTGGTCTGCCGAAGGCGTGAAGCCCGAGCCGGAAGTGGCCAACCCGCAAAGCTCTGCATGCGCTACCTGCCCCCAGAACATCGAAGGTTCCGGTGAAGGCAAAGCCCGTGCATGCCGTTTCAGCAAGCGTCTTGCTGTTGCATTGGAGCATGACATCGGCGGCAATATCTATCGCCTGTCGGTGCCCGCCAAGTCGTACTTCGGTAAGGCTGAAGGCGAGAAGATGCCCCTGCAAGCGTTTGGTAAGTTCCTGTCAGGTCATGGCATCCCCATTACTGGCTTGGTGACCGAAGCCCGCTTTGACACCAGCGAAGCTGTGCCGGTCATGAAGTTCCGCGCCGTGCGCCCCCTGTCGCAAGAGGAGTGGGCCCTGGCCAAGGCACAGAGCGTGACCGAGGATGCCAAGAACGCCATCGACTTCAAGATGGTGCCGTCTAAGGCTGAGACGGGTGCGCAACCTGCACTGCCCCAAGCGTTCAAGGAAGCCCCGATCGCAGCTATGGCAGCTCCCGCCGCCGCTACCCCGGAGCCCACCAAGCGCGCGAAGAAGGCGGAGGCGCCCGCCGCCCCGGCCAAAGACGTGAGCTCTATCCTCGACCAGTGGGCCACTGACGACGATGAGTAAAACGGCAAGAGGGTACACCACCCTCTTTCTTTCAGCCATTGAGGAAGCAGAGCTCGACCCAGTGGTGAGACAGTTTGCCAAAGGCTGCATCAAGCGTGGTATCCCCATTGCTGCTGTGGCCGACTGGCAGGACGTAACACGGGCGTCCGTTTACAACTGGTTCACTGGGAAGACCTCTCCGCGACAGTCTCAGATGGTTCGTATGAAAAAGGTCGTGGCGCGGTGGACCCGCGCCCGATCGCCAAAACCAAGTAGGTAATGCCGTGACCGTCTTCCTTGATTCCATTCTGCCCACGCAGGGCGTCTACTGCGTGGTGGGCATTAAATCCAAAATTGCCGCACCTTCGTTCCACACCAGCACGGCTGACGTCGAGACCGCCGCGACTGACCTGAACACACATGGCTCCGATGCGTACTTCGCATTGGCATCTTTCAAAGATGGCTCAAGCCGTAAATTGAGCAACGCGCTGTACCTGCGCTCCTTCTTCATTGACCTCGACTGTGGCCCTGGCAAGCCGTACCATGACCAGCCCGGCGCCGCCATAGCGTTGGCTACCTTCCTCCAACAAACGGGCATGCCAAGCCCTACCATCGTCAACTCAGGCGGTGGCTTGCATGTGTACTGGCCCCTGACCGAAGACGTGCCGGTCGAGACGTGGATTCCCTACGCCCGCATGCTGAAGCTTTTGTGCAAGACCCACAGCCTTCATGCAGACCCAGCGGTGACCGCAGATGCGGCGCGTATCCTGCGCGTACCTGGCACAAACAACTACAAGCAAAACATGCCCCGCCCGGTAGCTATCGCTAACATGGGCACCCCGGTGTCGCTGGATACCATTGTGAAATGCTTAGGCACTCCAGAAGCTGATCTGAGTGCGGCCAAAGCGTTTGGCATGGACGACACGTCCAAGGACTTGGCAGGGGGCGACTACCCCGCATGTAGCTTTTCCCGCATCGTTCGCAAGAGCATGAAGGGAACCGGATGCGCCCAGATCAAGCACGCGCTTGAGAACGCAGCATCTCTCGAAGAGCCGATGTGGCGTGCCGCACTCTCCATTGCAATCCGCTGTGAAGATGGTGCAGAGGCTATTCACAAAATCAGCAAGGGGCACCCTGGATACAGCGCCTCCGAGACCGAACAGAAAGCGGCCGAAACCAAGGGCCCCTACACCTGCCAGTGGTACCGCGATAACAACCCCAGTGGGTGCGAAGGGTGCACCCAGAAGGTGTCGAGCCCCATCCTGATTGGCAAGAAGATCGAAGCCGCGCCGACCGAAGGCGACTCTTACATCATCGAAGCCGCGCTGGAAGGTGAGGGCGATGACAAGATAGGCGAGACGGTAACCATTGAGGTGCCTGCATACCCGTTCCCGTACTTCCGTGGCGCTCAAGGCGGGGTGTACAAGAAAGATACGGCCGCTGACGGCGAGCCCAAAGAGATTGAAATTTACCGCAGTGACCTGTACATAACGTCACGCTTCTTTGACTCTGACGAGCATGGCGATGGTGACGGCGAGATGGTGCTTATCAGCTTGCACATGGCGCGTGACGGAGTGCGGCGCTTCTACGCACCGGTTACTTCGCTCTTTGCAAAAGACAAGCTACGTGACCTGCTCATCAAGCATGGAGTGATCGCATACGGATCGACATTGGATTTAATCATGGCCTACTTCGCCTCAAGCATTCGCAAACTGCAATCCCAATTTGCCGCAAACAAAACCCGTAGCCAGATGGGCTGGACCCCGGACATGCAAGGGTTCGTTGTGGGCGAGCTGGAATACACCGCCAGCGGCACCAAGCTTGCACCCCCTGCAAGTGGCACGCGACAACTGGCCCCGGCGTTTGTACCCCGTGGCTCCCTGGAGGAATGGAAGTCAATCGCGAACTTCTACAACCGCCCTGGCATGGAGCCGCATGCGCTGGCTTTGTTCTTTGGCTTCGGTGCCCCGCTACTCAAGCTGATGGACAACATCAACGTGCGCGGCGCGCTGATTAACCTGAAGTCCAACGCTTCGGGTTCAGGCAAGACCACTGCCCAGCTCATGGTCAATTCTATTTTCGGGCACCCCACCGAACTGCTGATGACAAAGGACGACACCTACGCGTCCAAGATGCACCGCATCGGCATGCTCAACAGCATCGCCTTTACGCTGGACGAGGTCACCAACACAGTTGATGATGAGTTATCAGACACCGCGTACGGCGTCACCACAGGGCGAGCCAGACACCGCATGGAGTCGCAGACCAACAAGATGCGCGTGAACAACACCGTGTGGTGCACCCTGGCAATATCTTCATCGAACGCTTCGCTGGTAGACCGCTTGGCTCAGTTGAAGTCCACTGCTGACGGCGAGCTGCGGCGCTTGTTTGAGTACGAGGTGTCCAAGGTTGAAGGCATCCCCAAGATTGAGATTGATGCCGTGTTCAGCAAGCTGAATTCCAACTACGGCGTGGCGGGCCCGGTCTACATCCAGCACGTGCTGTCCAACTACGACAGCGTCCTGCGGATGCTGAAAAAGATGCAGGAGAAGATCGACGCAGAACTTGGATTTGACCAGTCTGACCGTTTCTATTCGAACATACTGACAATTGCCTTCGTTGGCGCCTTGATCGCCCAGAAGTGTGGCCTGCATGACATCGACATCCCGCGTGTCTACCGCTACGCCATCGGCCTGGTTGAGCAGAACAAGATTCAGTACACCAACAGCCTTGGCACCCCGCTGATGATTGCACAGGAAACCCTGACCGCGTACGTCAACGAGAACGTGAACAACGTGCTGGTGATCGACCAACACACCAAGGGGGCGTCAGTGCCGCCCGCTGCCATTCGCCAGCCCTACGGTCCGCTGCGCATGCGCTACGAACCCAACACCAAGGAGCTGTACATCACAGCCGCGGAGTTCAGAAAGTTCTTCACCATCCGTCAGGTTGATGTGAAGGAAAGCTTGAAGCACTTGGCGCAGGCAGGCATTGCAAAGAACGGTGGGCTTGCAGAAGTGAAGCGTATCGGCGCAGGCGCCGTGGGTAACTTGAGTGGTTTGGGAGCACGCTGCTATGTCTTCGATGGTACGGCGATCGGGGTTGACGAAGGGGTCTTCAAAGCGGACCCGCTCGCGGCAGTTACAGGAGCCGGTAACCCCTGACATCCGGCAGGTCAACGTCGGCGGCGTTGACTATTTTGTTTATTGGGAGCAACTCAACGTGGGCAATTCGTTCTTCCTGCCCACGCTACTCTCTGCCAAAGATGTGATGCGCGACCTGCGCCCCATAGCCCGCAAACTCAAGATTCAGTTGGAGGTGCGCAACCGGTATGAGTATGGCGTGTACGGGGCGCGTGTCTGGCGTATGTCTTAGCCGCCCTTGCGGATTGCTGTCTTGGCTTCGCGCAGCCAGCCCACGATTCCCGCTTCGTGCTTGCGCACTTCTTCCAGCTGCTTTTCGCGTTCTTCCTTAGGCATCGCTTTGGCGCCGTCTGGGCTGTTCAAGAACTTGCGGTACGCCCGGGTCTGTTCCAGTTGCTCCAGGGTTGCATTGATCGTGCTGTTGATGGCCAACTCTTGGGCATGCTTCTCAGCAAATGCCGCCGCGGCGTTCACATCAGTCTTGGCCAGGTCTTGCAGGGTAGCGTTCAGTTTGCCAACCTTCTCGCGCTCCTCATAGAACTCGCTGATGCGGCGGGTGCCGACCGGGTCAATCATGTAGTTGCTGAGCAGGGCCCACTTGTGCAGGGGGCGATCGACGCGCGTCGGGTTCAGCAGGCTGTCCGTGACCATGGTGGTGATGGCAGCGGTGGACCCGAAATAGCCGCGCAGCGCGTTGTCTATCAGGATGGGGGAGACTTTGTCAACGCCCACCACGTCTTTTGTAAACTCTGCAATACGAATTGCCAGCTCGCTGGTACTCTCGCTGCGCTGCCTGCTGGGCACCATTTGCTTTTGGTGCGTCCCCAAGAGCTCACGCCCGGTCAGGAATGAGTAGTTGGTCCAGGCTTCCAGCAATGGCTTCGCTGCCTGCGGGATAGGCACCACGCGCCCCACGTACTGCTCAAACATGTAGGCCAGCGCGGTACGCACAGCTTCCGCAGCCTCTTGCTCCTCCGGCGTGCCCAGGCGCTTTTGGTATTCCACCACGCGCTCAGGGATCACTTTGAAGATGGCGCCCAATTCGCCAGGGACCGGCAACTTCATGCCGCCGATGAACCAATTGCTGTCGCGGGTGCGCAGGTCGGCTTCCTTGTACTGCTCGTCCTCATCGTCCTTGCCCATGGCATACAGCGTAGCCAGCGCGGTCACGATTGCGGCGCGGCTCCAGAACATCTTGCGCGCTTGCGCCCGGTCGATGGAGGAACTTGAATTCACACCAGATGCTGCGCGGTACAGCACGTCCATACCTTGCACGTAGGCGTTGAAGAAGGGGATTGTGGTCACCAGGGCGCCAACGGCATCGCTGGCGCCGCGCCGACGGAAGTTGATGAACTCACGGGCACGGGTCTGTGCCAACAAAGCGTCACCAGTTTCTTTGATGGTCTGGTCGTAGATGGCTTGGCGCACTGCCAGGTCTGACGCGCGGGTGATGCCCTCCAACCGGTGCAAGGCTTCCTTGAACCAGCCGCGAGGCTTGTACCCCATATCTGCCAACAGCGAAGCCGCGGGCTTGCCCTGCACAAAGTCGAATGCCCCAGATATTCCAAGCGCTTCTGCCCGTTGCACCATAGGGTGCCGAATGCCGCGCAATTCTGCAAGTGCAAGTTTGGGGAAGTTGGTCAGCGACATCCGCACCAAAGACAGGGGGCTTTCTACGCCGGAAGTCATGATGCCCCGCTGAATATCGTCCGTCACCTGCTTCAATGCAAATGGCGGCAGTGCGGTCACCGTGGTGCGCAAGATGTTGGACGCTTCACCCAGCAGTCGCAGGTAGCCGGCCTTCGGCGGCGTGAGGTCCTTGAACGCCATCATGTCGTACTTCGATGGCAGCTCCCAATACACTTGCTCCCCGTTTACGTATGCGCTGGCGGTGTTGTCTTTGCCTTGCGGAGTGTGGTGCAAGAACTTGGCATGGCCCTGGTCCTCCAGGGTGCGCAGCGTCTGCACTGCGGCATCGTTCTTGATGACCTGCCCAATCATCCAGCCCAGCGTGTTCAGGTAGTTATCGAACACATTGCCCACTGCACGGTCCTTGGAGCCGACCAGCTCGGGCAGTTTGCCCAGCTGCGAAATCCCTTTGCCCTGCACCTTCTTGATCTTGCTGAACTTGGTCGAGAAGTCTTCGACGCGGTCAAATGGCACGTAGCCAATCACGTCTTTCCAGGCCTGGCCTTCTTCGGCCGTCAAGCGCCCAACGGCCACCATGTGGTCCACCAAGTCTTTACGCGGACGATCCATTGCAGCGCTGATTGCCTTGAGGTCAGGGTCTGCGTTGTACTCAGCCACAAGCTGGTCAATCTGCGCATCCGTCATGTGCAGGACAAACTCGGTACCCTGCGTTTGGTTTGACTTGCGCATTTCATTGAGGCGCACGCCTTCCAGGATACGGCTTGCAATCTGCATGGCCCGGTCAAATGAGTAGCCGTTTTTCTCACCCCAAGCGTTTAGCTTGTTGTAAATTTCCGCTGGAGCGTCGCCATTTTTAATGGCATCGACTTTCCACAAACCCGTGTCGGTCTCTTTCTTGATCGCGCCCTGGTTGAAGAACTCCAGCAACATCTTGCTGTAATCCTGCGCCTGGCGGAATAGCCCCATGGGGTTGAGCTTGCCCAACGCATCGCGCACTGCGCCATTGAACTTGCCTGCAAGGCGCCACTCGATTGTGGCCGCGCTGTCCGCTGCCTGCGTACGGAACTTGGTTGTCAGGTCAGGGTCACCCTGGGTTTTGGTGCCCGTAATCAGCGCGGTCAATCCGCGCTTGCGCTCGGGGTCAAGCGGCCCCATCGAGTCCACCAACGCTTCAGTGCTGGCAGAGACGGACATCATCTGCTTGGGCGCTGCAGTTTCTTCCACGCCGGTCTTGGACTCGCGAACCATTGCGGACTCAGCCAGATAGGCGATCTGCTGCGGGGTGAAGTCGGCCACACCAAAGTTCGTACCAAACGCTTTGTTAATTGAAGACACAATGGCGGTCTTGACCTGGTTCCACAGGTTGCGCAACGGGCCTACCTTTGGCAGCTCACCAGAGGCCTCCGCTTTTGCCAGCTCTTCTATGAAGTACGCAACGGCTTCGTCTCGCGCCACGTCCGCGCCGCGCTCTTGGTCTTCCTTTGGGATGCGCTTGAGGGCGCGCTGCGCCAACGCCCGCTGCGGAGAGTTCTGCGGCTCTGACGCCATGGCCAGGATGCGGTCGATCACGGCGTTATACTGATTGGCGCCAAGCAGTTTTTGGAGGCCCAGGTGCGCGCCGACTTCGTGCAGCGCCACAGCCATTGACTCCCCAGTGGGGATGCCGTCCGCGTACAGCGTGACTTTCTTGCCGTCAAACAGCCCACCAATCTTCTGGCCAGACGGGTGCTTCTCTTCCAATACAACTTTGCCAGACTGCACCATGCGGCGCAGCGCGGTGCCCAATCTGCCGGGCGCAGCTTGCACTTCGGATTGCAAGGAAGACAGCGACTGTCCTTCGCGGGTGCCCACCGATCGACGCTTGGATTCGTCTACTTCTTTTTGCAGTGCGGCGCCAAGTTCGGAAGGAGCGCCCCGCCAGTTAAACGGTGACGGCGCCGCGGCGGGCACCGCTTTTGGTACCACTTCTTCCTGCAAGTCAGGCTTGGTTTCGGCGCCCTGGAGCAACCCCTCAAACGGCGTGGGGGCGGTCAGTGGATTAGGCTTTTGCTTTTTACCAGCTCTTCCCTTGCCAGCAGGTTGCTCAGCAGATACCAATCCGAGTCCGTCAGGTGTGACAGATTCTGCGGCGGCTTGGGAAACTCCGGCTCCGGGTTCGACAGGCTCGGCTCGGGCAGGCTTACTAGGTACTGCCAGGCTTGGCTGACTTCCTCCGGGCTGAGCTGCTGGCTCAGTTGGAGTCGGCGTGGGAGTCTCGGTTCGTGCATTCTGGGCCTCCTTAAATGCGGGTACTTCTGGCGCGGTCAACACGCGCAACAGTTGCGCGCGGGCGCCTCCACCTTTTATGAGGTCAGGCTGACGTTTAACCAGGGCCTCAAGCTGTGTAGGGGTTTGTCCCCATACGTTCTTCTCCACCCACTGCCGCGCTCCGCTGGGTAGGGGGATGCCAGTCAATGCAATGTCTTCGGCCGTGATGGTCTTTTCTGGCTGGCCCGAAGTGGTGGGCTCCCCTTCAGCCGTGCGGCGCAAAGGCAAGCGTGCCTGCCCGGCCGCTTCAAGCTCTTTGGCGGTTACCGGTGCTTCTTCCTCGACCGGTTCCGGGCGCTCCACGGGGTTACCGAACAAGTCCAACTCGGGCCCCGCCGGTGCCGGCGCAGCAGCCACATCTCGCAGCTGGACTTGTTGCGGCGTCTCGGCAGCGAACGCGCTGCGCTTGGCCTTTTCTTCATCAGCCTTGGCGGCTTCCGCCGCTGCGCGCTCCTCTTCAATCCCGGCCACATCCATGTCTTTCATGGTGTCGGCAATGAGGGCCATGCGTTGCTTGACGTCTTCGGTTTGCTCCTGCTGCCGCAGGGTCTCCAATTCTTTCACCAGCCCGGCGTAGGTGTCGGGCAACGGCGCAGCGGCCGGAGGTTCCGCAGCGGGAGGGGGTGCGGCCGGCTCAGGTTGCGGAGCCGCTCTGCCAACAGGGGATACCGCAGCGCCAGTCAGCGCACCCACAGCGGCGTCACGAACCGCAGAGCCAAGCACGCCCTGCATGGCCGGAGTGGCCATGCCTTCCCGAGTCAACGCAACGTTTTGCGCATACTGTTCTTGCCCGCCCTGGGCGCCTTCTGGCAGGGCTTCTTTGCCGGCCTCTTTGAGTCCGCGCTTGATGATTCCTTCGGCGGCTTCTTTAGTGGGCTGTTTAAGCAGCGCCTTGCTCAGTATATTTTCGGCACCGGTACCCGCGGCCGCGGCGCCCAAACCAGACCCAGCCAAAATAGTACCTGTGTTTTTGCCCAGGTATTCCTGTGCAGCAATGGCTTGCTTGCGCGCCACTTCAGGGTCTGCACCTTGCTCGATGAGTTTGCGTTCAACGGTGTCCATGATGGACCCTTTGACTTCACCGGCACCTTGCAGTGCCCCAAACAACGCGCGGGCCCCAATAGTCACGGCACCAGCAATGGCAGCGGGGGCACCTGCAACAACCGTGGCTAGGCCGGCGGCAACGGCCGGGATAGACGAACCAACGCCCTGGGCAATGGCTTGGATAGGCGCTTCTTTGACGCCGCCCAGGAAGGCTGAGATTTCCTCCATCGTACTGCCAGACTTGGCAGCTTGTTCCTCCAACCTGGCGCGGCGCTGCATCTCCGCCCTGCGCTCAGGGCTGATGGACTCCCCCAGCTTTGTTTGCGCCTTGCCTAAAGTTTCAGCAACTACGTTGTCTGCACCGAATGCAGAGGCCACGCCTTTGGCGGCGCCAGTCAGGCCCTGGAGGGCCGCAAGTCCAGTATCGGCCAGCGAGAACGGGGCCGGTTTAGCCTCCGGCATGCCCATCAAGTCTGGGCGCATCTGCTGGATTTTGGCTTTCGCCGCCTCCGGGGTGACTTCATCGGGGATGTTGTCTACCAAAGTCCCGTCAGGGAGGCGGATCGAATATGCCATGGTTATTTACCTATTGAGTTCCAGTCAACAATTTTGCCGCCGGAGGGTGCACCGCCGGGGGTAGCCCCAAGTGTACCAAGGCCAGACTCTTTTGCAATCTCTTGGCGCACCTGTTTCAGTTGGGTTTGCAGCTGGGCCAGCATGGCCTTGGCTTCAGGCGTGAAGGCCGCTTTGGCGTACGGAGCCATCTCGGTCACGATGTTGGATTCCAAGGCTTTCAAGCCGTCGATCTTCAGTCGCTTTTCCGAGGAAGTGGTTGCAGCCCGCTGCGTCAGCGCGCGCAAGTCATCGCCGTACTTTTGAGTTGCGGCACGCAAGTCTTCCCCGCCAGCGCGTTCGCGCAACCCGGCTTGCCCCTGGGCAATTGCCACTTTGTCTTTCTCGAACCCACGCTGAAGCTCTGCAATATCCTTGCGGTTCTTCTGGGCGGCAGCCACATCACCAATCGCCTCGTTGTACCGCAGTTCTTTGGCCTTGGCCTCGATCTCGTTGAGCTTGAGGTTTTGGTTGTACCGCAGCTCTTTGATGCGTTGCGTTTCCGCTGCGACATCGTCCTCGTGCTTAACCTGCGCGCGCAGGCTTGGCGCGCTAGATTGCCCAAAGGAGCCCGCTCCCATATTAGCCACAAGGCGGTGGAACGTTGGGCGCCCTTTATCGGCTTCGAGTCTGGCAGCGCGCTCTTCGTCGTCGGACTTCATCATCCGGCGCAACTCTGCCGTCTGCTTTGCAGCGGTTTCCCAGGGCATCTCGGTAATGCCTTGGGCCTTCAAGTGGGCCGCCTTTTCCGCGGCCAGTTCGCCAGCCGTCTGGCCCAACTTGGGGGCGTCAAACTGCTTCTTGCGTGCCGCTTCCAGATCAGCCCATTCGGGAGAACTGGTTAGGAGGTCCATGAGACCGCCGGTAGGCTTAGCGGGTGCGCCAGGGGCCGCGGGTTTAGCGGGCGCGTTCGGGGCCGCGGGCGGCGTGATAGTGTTAGGATCAGTAGAAGCCGCACGCTTGGGGGCCGCAGCGCTGCGCGCCGCTGCATCGGCTTCGCGTTGTTGGTCTTCGGATCGGCGGGGACGGTATTCGTCGCGCATCAAGGGGCTGAGTGCAGCTTCTTTTTTGGCGTTCTCGCGCTGAATGGCTTCCGCGCGCTGCTTTGCCAGCGTGCGTTCTTCGGACCCTTTGAGGCTACTGACGGCAGACCCCAAGACATTGGACAGAAACTCACCGATACTTTGGCCTTCATAGCCAGTGTCGCCAGGCAGAACGTTGCGGGCGTTGCGCTTGCGGATGGCTTCTTCCGCGGAAGGAACATCACTTTGGTCTTCGCCGTTGAACGCAATGATGCCGCCGCCACAATAATCGTAGATGTCAGGGTTAACCCTAGCCTGCATCAAGCCGCCTTCTGCGGCCATCACCGGCGCCCCTTGCGGGGCAGGCTGCGCTTGGGCAGCCCCGGGCAAACCCATAATGCCCGCCAACTCCTGGTCTTGCTCGGCGCTCACCGTAGGCTGCGGGCCCATTGCGGCGCCTTGCGCGGTCTGCATGCGCTTTTGTTTCTCGATGCGGTCGTTCAGAATGGCTCCGGCCACCCACGGAGAAATGGCGGGGTTGGCGCCGCGCTTTGCGGCCTCCAACGATTGGATCGGGGCGTTTTGGTATTCGGCAAGTTGTTGAATAAGGTTCATGGTCAGTCCTTACTTATTGAACGATGCCAGCAGCTTGGACAGCTGACTACCCGACTGCAACCATTCAGTGATCGGGTTCTGGTTTGTGGTATTGACCTGCGTAGCGGTCGGCATGCCGCTGAAGAGGCCTTGCTTGTACTGTGCCATCTTCATGTCCCAATCGCGCTGCTCTTCGAACTGGTTCTTGTCTGCTGCAACGCCTTCCGATTCGATGCCGCGCTGCACCGCTCCTGCCTGGCCAAGGTCTTGCAGAATGCCGCGACTGTAGTTTGCAGAGGCTTCGTTGGCAGCTTGCTGCGCTTGCTCGGTGGACAGTCCGCGCCCCATGTCGGCGTTGTATTGCTGCATGGCCTTGTCGTAGGCGGTTTGGTAGCCCTGGCCGATGGCCTGGGACTGCTTGTCCAGCAAGTTGCGGCGCGCTTCAGACTCCATGATGGCTTGGCGGCTACCGCCAAACGCGCCCGCCTTGGCCAGCCGGCCAGAGTCCGCCAGGCGCTGAATGTCAGACTGGCGCTGCATTTCCTTCAATTGCGGGTCCAACGCAGCGGACAAGTACGGGTTCATGTACTGCTGGGCCTGCTCCGTACCAAAGGTACCCTTGGTGAATTGCGTAGGGGCCAAACCGGTTTGAGCCAAGTTTGAAATGCCAGCAAATTGCTGTTGTTGCAGGTCAGAGGGGCCAGCGGTCAGCGGGCCCTTGTACGCCTGGTACGGCTGGTTAGCCGCGGCGATGCCCTGGCCAATGTTCGTGGTGATTGCGTCA
>Ga0075458_10000513_pt1 | contig 12706 bp, 12 predicted proteins | sample DEB3_08_DNA_FD_77576 | JGI IMG/M metagenome (GOLD analysis project Ga0075458, IMG submission 77576) | Aqueous microbial communities from the Delaware River and Bay under freshwater to marine salinity gradient to study organic matter... | ecosystem: Environmental > Aquatic > Marine > Coastal ... | reverse complement strand
GACAGGGTGGTTTTAAAGGATGGGGTTTACACGATCTACAACCAGCAGTACCCGGATGGACTTGTCCTTAAAGAACCCTACACCGACCCTAGTTTTAAGACCGAGGGGGAAGTTGACGAAGTGGTCTTGCCCGGGAAAGTCTTTGTAACCGGTGACAACCGCTCACCAGGGGGCAGCTATGACTCCCGCGAATGGGGCCAGCTTGATCAGAACAAAATCTCGGGTGTTGCGTTCTTTAGATTGCTTCCAATCAACGATATCGGATTTATCCAAAACGCCACCTACGGTAATTAGTCGGCCGACATGATCTGGTTAGATATGCGCTCTAGTTCTTCATCGGAGTAAAACTCGATGATAATGCGGCCGCCCTTAGCGGTCTTTTGGACATTTGTCTTGGTACCCAAATGCTTTCCAAGTGCATTGATTAGTGCATTGTACTCATTGCGGATATCTTTGGCTTTGGCGGATTTCTGTCCAGTCGGGTCTTGCTTGAGCCTTTTTGCGGCCACTTCGGCCTCGCGCACATTCATCTTACCGGCAATGATCAGCTCCAGTAACTGAATCTGCAGGGCCGGATCCTCAAGCGACAAGATTGCCCTGGCGTGCCCCTCGGAGATTTGTCGCTTTTGCAAGGCAAGCTTGGCGGGGTGTGGTAAATTGACTAGCCGCACCGAATTTGAAATAGTCGATGCGCCCTTGCCTAGCCTTTTGCCAATCTGCTCGTGGGTAAGGCTGAATTGGTCGATCAGCTTGGTATAAGCAATTGCCACCTCAAGTGGGGTCAGATCGGCGCGTTGGATATTTTCGATTACCGCAAGCTCGAGCTGTTCTTGTTCATTGAAAGTACGCACAACCGCTGGAACTTTTTTGAGCCCGGCTAGTTTTGAGGCGCGCAGTCGCCGCTCACCTGCTACTAGCTGCAAGGTGTCATTGGGCTTTTTGATAACTATCAATGGCTGCAGTACCCCATGAACCTTGATACTTTCGGCTAGCTCACCGAGATCTTTGCTACTAAACTCAGTGCGTGGCTGATGTGGATTGGGCGTCACAAGATCAATATCAACTTCAATTACTTCAACATTGCCCGATTTTAGCTGCTCCGGCAGGCTTTCTGAAACAAACTCATCTATATCGGTCGGAATTAGGGCATCGAGCCCCCTTCCTAATCTATTTTTTGGCATATCCTAACCTCTTTTCTACTTCCTTGGCCAAGCTCTTGTAAGCTTGGGCGCCCTTGCTAAACCGGTCATACTCAAAGATGGGCCGACCGTGGCTGGGTGCTTCAGCCAATCTTATATTGCGCGGTACGACCGTGTCAAACAGTTTGCCCGCAAAGTGCTTCTGCAGCTCTCGCAGCACTTGCTCGCCAAGGCTGGTGCGTTTGTTGTGCATCGTCACCACCACGCCCAAGATACTGATCTTAGGATTGAGAGCCGCCCGCACCCGTTTGATGGTATTGAGTAGCTCCGAAAGCCCCTCTAGGGCATAGTATTCGCTCTGGACCGGTATCAGCACTTGGTCAGAAGCCACGAAGGCATTGAGCGTCAAAAGACCAAGCGAGGGCGGGCAGTCAATCAGTACTAAGTCATAATCAGCAGAAGCCAAGGCTTTTTTTAATATCATTTCACGGCCTCTGATGGCGCTGATCTCAACTTCAGCGGCCGCCAGCTCTGAATTGGTGGGCACAATATGTAGCCCCTCAATCTGAGTTTTGACAACCACCTGCTGCAGTGGCGAGTTATTCACAATCAAATCATAGGTGGTCTGCTGTAGTGCTGTTTTATTGACCGAAAGCCCGCTCGTAGAATTACCCTGTGGATCCAAATCCACCAATAAGACTTTGTGGCCGAATTTTGCCATAAAACTCGCGACATTGATAGCCGTCGTAGTCTTGCCGACACCACCTTTTTGATTGGCCACCGCAACAATGTGTTTTACCCTCTCCATTAGTGATATTATAGCAGTTTTTAAGCTCATATAGCACTTTACAAACGACGCAAAAGTATGATACTATAGTCAATTGCCAAACAGTGGCAAGGAAAGGAAATCAGCAATGATTGCAGTAATCGAAACAGGTTCAAAACAATACATGGTTGAAAAAGGTCACAAGATCGAAACTGAGCTTCTGCACTCAGATAAAGACACGATCGAATTCCAGCCTTTACTTATTATTGATGGCGATAATATCAAAGTCGGTAAGCCGCTGGTTGAAAACGCCCTGGTCAAAGCAAAGATTGTAGAGCCAGAAGTTAAATCAGACAAAGTCAAGGTCTTGAAGTACAAGCCCAAAAAGCGCCAAAAGACGCTTACTGGCCACCGCCAAAAGCACACCGTACTTGAGATCACTGAGATCAAGACCAAGTAGCAAGTAGCTATATCAATCATCAAACACCCCAACGGGTGTTTTTTGTTTGCATAAAAATACTAAAAGCTACTTAGTAGCGATATAACGCTCGGCCTCAAGTGCCGCCCGGCAGCCGTCGCCCGCCGCAGTAATCGCCTGACGGTAGTGGGGGTCGGCAACATCTCCAGCCGCAAACACGCCAGCCACGGCTGTTTTGACACTTTCCTTGGTGATCAAATAGCCTTTTTCGTCAATTTCAAGTGAGCCTTTGAAAAGCTCGGTTGCCGGGGTGTGGCCGATCGCTACAAATAAACCATCGCAGGCAATCTTTGAGACTTTGTTAGTATTCACATCTTTGATTTTGACTGCCTCGACCTTATCTTTGCCAACTACATCAGTAACGGTTGAATCCCAGACAACTTTGATCTTCTTGTGCTTGAGTACGCGGTCTTGCATAATCTTGCTGGCCCTAAATTCATTGCGCCGGTGAATGATGACAACTGATTTGGCAAACTTCGTAAGTGTGAGTGCTTCTTCCATGGCACTGTCGCCTCCACCCACTACTACCACCTGCTTATCCATGAAGAAGAAGCCATCGCAGGTAGCGCAGGCCGATACGCCCTTGCCCCAAAGCCGTTTTTCATTTTTGAGTCCGAGCCAGTTGGCGCTAGCACCGGTAGCGATAATGATAGTTTTTGCAACAAACTCTTCCTTGCCGACCCAAACCTTCTTGGGTTGGCCGCCAAGCTCTACTTTGGTCACATACTCCTGAACGATCTCTGTACCAAACCTCTTGGCCTGCTGCTTCATTTCTTCCATCAGCTCCGGACCCATGATGCCTTTTTGAAAGCCAGGAAAGTTCTCAACTTCGCTGGTTAGTAGCAACTGCCCACCAGGGGTAGTCCCGGCGATCATCAAAACCTTCATGTTGGCCCTGGCAGCATAAATTGCCGCCGTGTAGCCGGCTGGCCCAGCACCTATGATAATAATGTCGTATTTTTTCATACCCCTATTATAGCAAATTGAGAAGCCGAATGGACTGGCTGATAAGCAACATCAAGCAAAATATTACACCTAGCACTGGCACAAAGAATGGCACCTTAAAATTCCCATTGGGCTTGCGGCGGTTTCGAATCTTCCAAAATGCCAGCGATAAGTTCACTATCAAGAACACCACTAGTATCAGATAGCTAGTCGTTTCTGCCAGTATGGTAAGATCTAAAAATATCGCTAGCAGCGCCGAGCAGAAAGTTACGATTATTATTGCAAAGGTCGGGGTCCGCCTCTTGGGGTGGACCTTTTTAAGTTTGTGGTGAATCCAGCCCGCTTCCGACATACCGTACATCAATCGAGAGCCGCTTACGACATGGGCCAAGACACCGCCTGCCGTAGCGGTAAGTGCTATCATGGTAATTATCCAAGCCGGCGCGCTGGTAATCTTATTAAATACCAGGCTCAATGGTGCATTCGAGCTTTCAAGCTGGGTGGTCGGAATGTAGTAAATCGCTACCACGGCAGTCAGTACATACAGGACGGTCGATATAATAACTGCAATGATAATGGCAAGTGGCATGGTGGTGCGGGTTTTTTTGGTCTCCTCGGAGAGGTGTACCATGTCCTCGATACCGATATATGCATAAAATGCCAAAAAGGCGCCCGCAAACAAACCGCCCACACCAACTGAGCTAAGATCGGCATACTTTATCGGGCTAAGTACAAAATCACCCAAAGCCCCTCGTCCAAACCAAATAATTGCGGCCAGGCCTAGGATCTCTATGATTGTGTGGGCCGCCGAAAAACGCAATGATTCCTCGACACCCCATGAAGTGATGAAGCCAAAAAGTAGTATAATCGCCGCAGACCCCACCGCGATCCAAAGTCCGGTAACGGCGCTAAGGTAGCCCCCGAATGCGCGGGCAAGCGTGGCAGCCGAAACGATAGTCGCTACGGTCATCAAAAAACCGACAAAGACTGATAAATATTTTTTCCGGAAAGCAGCCTGGATATAAGCCGATACGCCTTCGCTATATGGATGTTCGCTTGAAAGCTCAGCGAAAGATAGCGCGCTAAAGGAAGCTATCAACATCGCAAGTAAAAATGCCAGAGGAGTGGCGGCACCTGATTCCCCGGCAACTTTTCCGATTAAGGCATAAATACCCGCCCCAACGATATTACCTAGCCCAAATAATGTAATCAGCCCTAAGCCAAGGTTTCGTGAAAGCTTATGCTTGCGTGCCACGACCGGGTCGTTTAAGGCCTAAGCGTACCGGCAAAGACCTGCCAAGCTAGGGCTGTTTTTGCAACAAAGCTTAGGATAATATACACTCTTTCACCAAATAAGTAGTTCTTCCATGGTCCCCACTTTTTGTACTGCAGGAACATGTTGATTGCAAAGCAGTTGAAGAAAAGGAAGATAGTGACATAGATCCAATACACGAAAGCTGGAATCGGGGTATCTCCTGGGGCATTGGAAGCGCTAGCCCAGAAGTAAAGAGCGATCACCACCCAGGGAACGATACCTGCTATCCATCCTACATTGTAGCTCAACCAGCTGGTCTTCTCGGTGGTCTGGTTGTGTACTTCCATGATTAAGCCGAGTAAGTTCATGATCATAATCAGCACAAAGAGCATGATCAAGCTTGCCAGGTCGTAAATACCCGATAGAAGCGCGATAGCAACGATCATGGTACTGGCCGAGAAGCTGTACTCTATCCAGCGGGCACGGTTCATACCTTTTTGCAGATCTTTCTTGTATCCTCGGTACCACACAGTGGTGATAATCAAGTGAGCAAGCATGCTCATGGCAAGAAAGGCCAGAATCGGCCATACCAGCGGTAGCTGATAGATGTTTTCGGTAGCTGAGTCTAAGCTTCGGGTTGCAGTATTGAAAGATAGATAGTTTAGATTGATCGGGAACTTCACATCAAACTTCGCTATCAGTGCCATTGCAGTAATCTGTAGTGCAAAGAATATGAAAGCAATAAAATTGAGCCTTCTTAAGCGCTCCACCGTTATTTTTTTCTTAGCCATAACCCTCCTTTTATATTGTTAGTAGTTATGTTTATTATACCCTTAGTTTTGAGGTGATGCAATCTTTACGAAGTTTTGGTTATCGCAGATATAATATGCGATGATGTTGAATTGCTCGAGCTTTGGTAGACGGAATTTCTGAGCGATTGCCACTATGTCTTCAAAACTAGTGGATTGCGTATCCACTAAAGTAAAAACTAGCACCGTTGGCACGCTATAGCGGCGTAGGTGCGTAAACAGTTTATTGGCAAAGAAAGTTTCGATTTCGTTAAGCCTCTGATCATGAGGCAGATTAGCTGGTAGCGATACCTGGCAAAGTTCCGGGCTATAGACACATTGCACCGACGCCTGGTCATCAGAAATTATAATACTATCAAAGCCAACGATACGATCACCCTTTCTATAAATTGCGTCGGGATTTTCGGCATATGAATCAAATTCCCAGCCCTGATACTCTGGACAAAGCTTCACAAAAGCATCTATCAGATCTCTTTCGCGCTGTTTTTTTATGGGGTCAAGTGGGGCTTGCATGGGACTATTATAAGCTATTTGGTCTTGCCATTGCATGTCTGGGGCGACCAAAAGCCAGCGGCAGCTTGCTTGGCCTCTTGCTCAGATGCCCTAAAGAGGCTTTGGTACTTATAAGCTTGTGAGCGGTAGGTGTATTCGTGGGCATAACCTTGCTTGACCAACTCGTTGTTGATAAGCGTGTCGCTATTGAGCCAGACATATCCCAGAAGCCGCCCATACTTATCACGCTCGCCTACAATCGGATCAAATTCCAGCTTGATTGTCTTGTCGCTCAGGGTTCGCTTGGTATAGTCGGAGGCCTCGTGGCCAAAACACTGTACGGTCTTGCGCGGATCGACCGTTTCGGGGGTATCAACACCGATCAGACGAACTTTTTCGGTCTTGCCGAAGCGGATAATTTCAATTGTGTCGCCATCCAGGACCTTGCTGACACGGAACTCCCCTGCGGCATTCTGGCTCTGATTGGAAGCCGTGCTATGATTATAAGCCAGCACCAACCCAGCAGTTGCGATGATTAAACCCAATGAAATAAGCTTCAAAAAACGCATTAGACGATCTCGGATTTAGAGAGCTCCCGGCCTCGGCGGCGGGAATAGACGCTTTGCACCAAGCCGATTGAAAACAAGCTCACCATCATGCTAGTCCCACCAGCTGAGATGAACGGCAGCGGGATTCCCGTAACCGGCATAATACCCAGATTCATGCCGATATTGACCGCGACATGCACGATAAACATCGTGGCAATGCCAATACACAGCAAGCTACCAAACCTATCTTGGCTGATGCTACCATCGATTAAAATTCTAGACACGACCACTACAAAAAGTATGATGCAAACCAAAGCACCCACGAAACCAAGCTTCTCGGCAAGTACTGCAAATATAAAATCAGTATGCGAACTGGGCAAGAAGTTACCTTGGCTCTGACCACCTGAACCCAATCCTTGACCAAACAAGCCTCCAGAACCAACCGCTATTTTGGCCTGATTTACATTGTAGCCGGCTCCAGCTGGATCAGCTGCTGGGTTCAAGAAAGTATTTATTCGTTGCTTCTGATAATCATACAGCCGGGGATAAATAACAGGTATCGCCACTAAAAATACGGCCAACATCACGACGAAGTAGCGCTTTTTTACTTTGGTCGAAAAGCTCATGACGAGCCAAATCGCACTTAGCACGATGGCTGTACCCAAATCAGGCTGAATCAGCACCAGTAAAATAGCTGGAAATGTATACAGCGCTGATCTTACAAATATCCTTAGCTGGTCCGAATAATCAAAGTTCTGGGCCAAAAACTTTGCTAGTACCACAACCATAATCAGCTTAGCTATTTCAGAAGGCTGGAATTGAAAAGGCCCGAGCGCTATCCAGCGCGTTGCACCAAGCCTGGTCGCTCCAAAAAACTCCACAAGTAGCAGGGTTACCATCATAAAAACATACAGTGCCCCGGTATAGTTTTTCAAAACCTTATAATCGTTCTTTGCCGCCACTATCAAAAGTACAAAACCGATAATGGCATATATAATTTGCCTTGAAGTATCGAGCTGATTGGAAACCTGCTTAGCTTTGATACCAAGTGAATAGAGCACCAATAGCCCTAGGATCACCAGTAGGCTCGATGAGGCCAACAATACAAAATCTAAATTTTGGGGCCAAAAAGCCAAGCGCTTTTTCATTTTACTTCCAGCTTGATTTGGAGTGGCTCTTTCTCGACCTCAACCGTCTTACTAAATCCATAGTCTGCCGTGGTTGTAGTCATATCTTCGGCCAGCGTTTCATGCGCAATCAATTTGCCAAACTCTGCGATGGCATCCTGCAGTACTTTTGAATCGGTCATTAATGCCAGCTTAATACGGTTTTCGACTTCTAAGCCAGCTTCCTTGCGCGCCGATTGGACATTGCGGATAATATCACGCGCCAAACCTTCATTTCTCAATGTGTTGGTAATCGTTGTATCAAGCTCTACCGCAAAGTCTTTGGCTTTTTTGTAATCGACTGTTTTGACATTTAGCTCCTCTGCAATGATTTCAGCTAAAGCCTGCTCCAGCTTTTCGGGGCCAAGGATCGTGGCACTGCCTAGTGGCTGCCTGACCTTGATTTTTGATCCGGCCCTCTGGGCTAAGCCCTCATTGACATAGCGGCGGAGTAGCTGCATCTGCTGCAAAGATTGCTTGTCGACTTTTGAAACTTTCGGCCAGCTTGATAGGTGTACTGATTCTGCTGCTCCATTGATCCCGTCAGTCAGATGGCGATACAGCCAATCACTCATAAATGGCGACCAGGGTGCAAGTAGCTGGCAAGTGGTCGCGAGCGCCCAGTGCAGGCTTTTGTAAGCACTGAGCTTATCGCTGTCGTCTTCGGATTTCCAGAACCGTCGTCGACTACGACGGACATACCAATTAGAGATATCATCAACCAATTCATAAACCGGCCGGCTGGCTTTATCGAGTTCGTACTTATCCATCGCTGCGGTTGATTCTTGGACAGCCTGATTGACTCGATTTATGAGCCAGATATCGAGTGGGTTGCTTAGTTTCTCTGGTGCTTGTAAGTCCTCTGGCTGCCAGTCGTCGATTTGCGCATACATCGATAAAAAGGCCGCACTATTATATAGAGTCATAAAAAGGTTGCGATTGATGTCTTTGAGGCTATCGCGGTCAAAACGCATATAATCAGCCGATACCGCAGGCGAGCTCGACAAAAGGTAGTACCTCAGGGTGTCAGCACCTTCGTTATCAAACACCTCCTCAAGCGGTGGATAATTCTTGAGGCGCTTACTTAGCTTCTGGCCATCAGCCGCCATAATCATGCCGTTGACCAACACATTCTTATAGGCCGGCTTTTCAAAAATTATCGACGAGATGACATGCAGCACATAAAACCACAAGCGTGTCTGGTCTAGCCCCTCACCGATATAGTCGGCTGGAAAACTTTGCTCAAATAGCGATTTGTTTTCAAATGGATAATGCTGCTGGGCAATCGGCATTGAGCCCGACTCGAACCAGCAATCGATTACTTCCTCGACCCTTTGATACCGCTTGCCATCGTGTTCAAAAGTAACCTCATCGATATAAGGCCGATGCAAATCTGAAATATCCATGTCGTTGCCAGCAAGCCGTTTCAACTCAGCGATACTCTCGACTACTATATAGTCAGAGTCATCCTCTACATTGACCCAAATCGGCACCGGCGCTCCCCAATAGCGGTTGCGCGATACGGCCCAATCACGGGCTCCCTCCAGCCACTTGCCAAAGCGTCCGTTTTTGATATTGCCGGGCGACCAGTTGATGCCTTCGGCGGTATTAAGCAGCAAGTCTTTGATTTTTGAAACCGCCACAAACCAAGTATCGATTGCATAGTAAAGCAGTGGCGTATCGCAACGGTAACAGAATGGATATGTGTGCAAAAATGTCTCGGCGGCAAAAATCTTGCCTTGCTCAGTAAGCGCTTCGATGATCAGCTTATCGGCTGATTTGAAAAACTTCCCCTCCAGCTCCCCTAGGCCGTAGCCCGGCTTAACCTTCCCATCTTGATCGACTGTGCTGATGACCGGTATGTCGTGGGCCTGCCCAAAACTTAAGTCATCCTCACCAAAGGCTGGCGCGACATGCAGTACACCTGTACCATCCTCGATACTTACAAACTCAGCTTGCCAAACTTTATACAGGTTGTCGCTGGCAGCCAAATTATCAATCTTAAAAACCGGCTCATAGCTCTTCCCTACCAAGCTTTTACCACTAAACTCTTCCAGTACTTCATAGTTTTCACTTTTGAGCGCACTTAGCCGATCTTTGGCCAGGATCAGCTCCTCGCCATCAGCGTCATTATCTCTGACCCTGACATAAATGGCATTACTTTTGACGGCCAGGGCGGCATTGCCGGGCAAGCTCCACGGCGTGGTTGTCCAGGCGAGCAAACTTGCACTATCTTTTTTGAGTTTAAATTTTACATAGACACTCGGGTCCTCGACATTGTCTTTGTAGCCCTCGTTGAGCTCAAAATTACTCAACGGGGTGGCACAGCGCGGACAGTATGGCATACATTTGAAGCCTTTATATATGAGTCCCTTTTTGTAAATCTGCGCAAAAGCCCACCAAACCGACTCAGTGTAGTTGGTGTCGATAGTGGCGTAGGAGTTTTCCTTGTCTGTCCAGCGGCCAATGCGGTCAAAAAATTCTTCCCACTCGCTTTTATAGGTAAAGACCGAGTCTTTGCAAGCTTGGTTGAATTTTTCAATCCCCAGCTCTGTGATTTGCTTTTTTCCGGATACATTGAATTTCTTCTCGATTTCAAACTCTACCGGCAAGCCATGGCAGTCCCAGCCGTTGCGTCGTTCCACGTAGCGCCCGCGCATGGTCTGGTAGCGGCCGATAGCATCTTTGATGCTGGTCACCAAGCTATGCCCGAAGTGCGGCAAACCATTGGCAAACGGCGGACCATCGTAAAAACTATAAACTTCACCTTCCTTGGTCTGATCAAGTGATTTTTGAAAGATGTCGTTGTCCTGCCAAAACTTCAGGGTTTCCTCTTCGACATTTTTAGGATTGTAGTGTGGGATTCGTTTCATATTACCTCTCTAAATTAAAAAACACCGCAAACGCTTGCGGTGTCAGGGTTCAAAATTGAACGGTACCACCTGACTTTCCCAATCTGGGACACTTCATTGAGGGCATTTACGCCACCCTTGCGATCGGTTCTACTCTCTATAGGCTAGATTTCTTCCGACTGTGCTACCTATCGGTACCGGTGGCTGATAACCACAGGTCTATGTAAGAACACATTTGTAACTAATTATAAAACAAACTACTGATTTTTACTAGCGCGCTCAAATATAACCAACGGCATAACTAAGCTCAGCCTGGCTTGGCAGATGACCTTGCCAAAATCCGGCATTGGTACCATCCTCGGCAATTAAAACCATTGCCGGGAAATCCATCACCGAGAAGGTCGCAGCCAATTCGGCACCTTTTCTGGTATTAGCAAAATAAGTCTCATCTCTGAGTTTGTTAAGGCGCAATGCTTGGGCAAAGCTTTTGTCGATACACATATCAACAGCTTTTTGGTCCTTCAAAAGTATGATTGCTCGCATAATTCAATTTTAGCATAAGTACTACTTATGGTGCTGCTTGACCCTGCGGACTTCCTTTTCGAAACTATCGAGGTCTTTGAAGCTGCGGTAGACGCTGGCGAATCGTACATAAGCAACATCATCGGTTGCAAGCAACACTTCCATCACGATCTGGCCAAGTTTCTTAGAGGGCACCTCGCTTAGATCGAGCGCCCGGGCCTTGCGCTCGATTTCTGATATTACAAGTTCGATTTGATCGGCCGCTACTGGCCGCTTCTCGAAGGCCCGGTAAATTCCGCGGGCAAGCTTTGATCGATCAAACATCTCCCGTTCACCGTTTTTCTTGACCACCATAAGATTAGGTACTTCCAAGCGCTCGTAAGTCGTAAAGCGATGTCGGCAGGCAATACACTCCCTGCGCCGGCGCATCGATACGCCTTCCTCTACTTCCCTAGATTCGAGAACCCGACTGTTTTGTTGGCTGCAGACGGGACATTTCATAGTTCACCTACAATTTCTTCTTGACGAAGCTTGGGATATCATCGTCATCATGATTCTTGGGCTTGCCTATTTTCAGGCCTTCACGCAAAAAAGTTGGTTTATCGATATCATCTTCATTTTCATCAAAGCCCGAAGAAATGGTCTCGACTATCGGCTCTTCGCTAGCTTGCTTGGTTTCTTCTTCATCCTCATACTCAATGCCTTCAAAATCAAAGCCGATTTCTTCTTCAGCATCATCAGCTTGGAGCTCATCCTTAGGATGGGCGCTCACAAGCGGGGAGGGCTCATCTTCAAAGATTGGCTTGGAGTCTTCTGGCTTCAGATAAGGTAAGGCTGGCTCTGTCTCTATTTCGGTGTTGTTTTCAAAAAAGCTAGAACCTTTTTCGGCTTGGCGGTGCGCCATAAAAGCACTGCTTGAGGAACGCTCGGTGTCAAAGCCAGTCGCCACCAAAGTAACCCGGATCTCACCGGTGAGGTTTTCATCAAGTACGGTACCCCAGATGATATTGGCCTCTGGGTCGACTGAGTCATGGATGAGCTTGGCAGCCTCTTCGATTTCGTGCATTCCCATATCGCGGCCACCAGTAAAGTTGATTAGTACGCCCTTAGCGCCTTGGATAGAAACTTCAAGTAGTGGCGATTCCATGGCGTACTTGACGGCATCAACTGCCCGGGTGTCGCCTGAACCTTGGCCGATACCCATCAGGGCAGAGCCGGCATTGCTCATAATCGATTTAACATCGGCAAAGTCAAGGTTGACCAGACCATTTACGGTAATCAGATCGGCGATACCTTGCACGCCTTGTTTTAAGACATCATCGACTGTGCCGAAAGCATCCAGCAGGGTCGTCTTACGATCAACCAGCTGCAAAATACGGTCATTGGGGATGACAATCAAGGTATCAACCTTGTCCTTGAGCTCTTCGATTCCGGCATCGGCAATCTTACGCCTACGATCGCCTTCAAAAGTAAAAGGCTTGGTAACAATCGCAACCGTTAGGGCGCCGATTTCCTTGGCGATGCGGGCTACCACCGGAGCGGCTCCCGAACCAGTACCACCACCATAACCAGCAGTGATAAACACCATCTCGGAATGCTTTAGGGCGTTATATATGTCCTCTTCGCTCTCTTCGGCAGCTTGGCGGCCAATCTCTGGGTTGGCACCAGCCCCTAGTCCACGGGTGGCTTCCTTGCCGATGTGGACTTTGTTGTTTGCTTGAGAGTAGTGCAAGG
>Ga0075458_10000512_pt1 | contig 12707 bp, 10 predicted proteins | sample DEB3_08_DNA_FD_77576 | JGI IMG/M metagenome (GOLD analysis project Ga0075458, IMG submission 77576) | Aqueous microbial communities from the Delaware River and Bay under freshwater to marine salinity gradient to study organic matter... | ecosystem: Environmental > Aquatic > Marine > Coastal ... | reverse complement strand
ACAAGGGTCTCTTTTTCTTTTTTAGCATTGGCTAAGTCAATCACTCCATAAAGCAAACCAGCTACCAATAATAAAATACCAAAAATTATATATTTCTTCATAACTAAATTATAATAATTCTAGAAATTGATTTATTCAATTTTATACTCTAGTAAATTTATATGGGTATACTTTTCCAGAAGCCCATTGCGCCACATAAATACTTCCTTCGTCGTCTACACATACATCATGCGGGTGTACAAATATTTTTTCTGTTTGATACATAGGCTGTAATACACCATCATTGTAAATAGGTGCAGCGCCACCTAAATTAGAAACCACTTTATTGTTTTTATCTAAAATGGTTACAAATCCAGAATTGACAGTGTCTAAATTAGGAGAACGCAAAACCGCAGCGTATAAATAATCGCCTTTGATAACAGGTCTGCAAACACAGGCACCTGGCAAGTGTATGACTTCCAATAATTTTCCATCCATAGAAAAACGCTTGAATGCATTGCGCGTTCTATCGGTAATAATTAAAGTAGGTGTAGCATTTCTAGTATCTACACAAATACCATGCGCATTGTCTAAAAATGCATCGCCTGTTCCTCTTCCACCAAATGCATTTTTTAATTTTCCTTTTTCGTCATAATGTAAAATATGTTGTGCGCCATATCCATCTGCAATATAAAATTCACCATTGGCAAGTACCGCAGTTTCAGTAGGCACAAAAGCTTCCCTTTTTTGATAAGCAGGTAAATCTGCAGGTGCGTCAATGGTCAATAAAATTTTACCATTAAGGGTGGTTTTATACACTTGATGTTTATCGGTATCGGTTATAAATAAAAAGTCTTCTTTGCCATTATGTTGCACCGTTAATCCGTGGGCGCCTGGAAATTGAGTACCCCATGAATCCATTAAGCGTCCAGATTTATTATAAATAATAAGATTATTTTTCGTTTCATTGGTTAATAGTAAAATGCGCCCCTTACTATCTTGAATCATTTCATGACAATCATTCACTGGGGTTTTTGCTGCATTAAGTGTACCCCAATTAGTGTTTAATTGATAAGTCATACCATTTTGACCATAGACTGGTCCAGTGGTGGCAGACAATAAATTTTTTGTTAAAAACAATCCGGCACTTGATAAAATTGTATTTTTTACAAAAGCTCTTCTTTTCATATGAACTGGTTTAAATAATCGTTCTCTAAGATACCTTTTTTGGCATAAAAAAAGAGCAGGTTTTAATGCAAAAACCTGCTCTTTTATTTAAAATTTATATCACTGGACTAATCGTCCGCGTCTCTTTGAGTGGTCATCTTTATAAAAGCAGCTCTTTTTGGAGCTGGTACCAAGGCAGATTCACCTTTCAAGCCTTTCCATAATACTTCATTAAAATCATGGTCATTGATGCTATCTTCTTTTTTGAAATTGAAGGTCTCGCTTTTTCTTTGCATGGCAGAGCGAACAGTGTTTTTCTCATTGATATCATACTGTAAGGGCTTAGTAATGAAGCCTTTAGCATTTGGAGTTTTGTCAAAACATCTCCATAATGAAGTGGCACCTGCATCATATTGACTCATTGGCTGCATGCCCAAAATAAGCTCAATAGTCTTTAAAACAGAGCTGGTAGAATAGGCTGTATGATCTACAAATCCTCTTTTTACAAATCCTCCTGCAATAAAGGCGGGGCTACGATGGGCATCTACATGGTCAGGTCCGTTTTGTGCATCATCTTCCACCACAAAAACAACACTTTCATTCCAAATGGGACTCTTGCTTAAATAGTCCACCAACATACCCACGGCTAAGTCATTGTCTGCCACATGCGCATAGGGAGAAGGCCTACCTAGTTTCATACCTTCAGTATGGTCATTGATTAAGCGCATGGTATTTAATCTGGGCACTGCATTTTTTGATAACAAAGAATCAAAATCTCGTTTCCATTGACCCACCCTTGTAGTATCTCTTACAGCTTGATCCCAACTTGTGAAATAAGGACAGAAATGATTTTCTAAAACAGGTATATTGGCTTTATAGTTATCTGCAAATTCTCCGTAAGTTCTATAAGAGACGCCCGCTCTTTTTGCATAGTCCCAAATAAATCCATTTTTATTATTGGCAATAGCACGCGTTCCTTCAGCATCATAACCGCCTCCACGTCCACCATAACTGGTTACCCAATTTTTTTCTAAATAATCATTGGCATAACCTCCCATTGTCCAATTATGTCCATCGGCACTTACTTCACCATTCACATAAAAATTATCTAATAAAACAAATTCTTTTGCAAGGGCATGAAAATTGGGTGTAATTTTTTCGCCAAATAAACATAAACTAGTATCTCCATTGCCTTCTTTCACATCACCTAGAATTTGATCATAGGTTCTATTTTCTTTTACAATATAAAATACATATTTAATTTGAGAAGCATCTCCCAATTTTTGTGGAATGACTGATCCTATTTCTGCGTTAGACTTTTCTTCATTGTTTTTTGTATAAGGTGTATTATCATACACTGCTGCAGCATACAATCCTAATTGTTTTTCAGAAGGCGTATTAATAATACTCAATGTTCCTTTCATCAGCCCTCCAATGTATTGCACTTCTTTTGTATTTTTTAATAAACCTTTTTGCACGGCCATCTGTGCATTTTGATTATAAGGATCGGGTCCTAATGGATTTGCAAAAGAACTAAAACCTTTCCCATTGGCTACATAAATTTTACTACCTACTACCTTAACACTGGTTGGATACCAACCCACAGGAATAAAACCTTTTGACTTGCTATTGCCAACCTCTGTAACATCAAATACAGCCAAACAGTTATTGTCGGCATTGGCAATGTATAATGTTTTTTCATCAGTGCTAAGCGCCACACCGTTGGTGGCGGAACCCGCTGGGGCATTGGGATACAGCGCACAATTAAGTGTTTCAATTACCTTTCTATTTTTTATATCTATAACAGAAACGCTATTGTCTTCCCCATTTGCAACATAAATTGTTTTTCCATTTTTTGAAAGAATTAAATCGTTGGGGTGTGTTCCAGTGGTAATGCTATTGGTTATTTTTTGACTTAGCGTATTGTACACGAGTAATTTTTCCGCGCCCCAAACACTAATGTATAATTCTGACTTATCATTAGATAAAACACAAGTATAGGCTTCAGCAGGTAGCGCTGTTTTATTCATTATCTTTTTCGTTATTAAATTTACTTCATATAAGCTATTATCATCTTTGGTAACTACATATAAAATATTTTTTGCATCGTTAATGCAAATACCTGCAGGAGAAATTTTATTGGGCCATTTTTCACCCAATTTTATAGAATCAGTTAAGATTAATTTATTTTTAACAATATTATATTTTAAAATCCAATTGTCATTACCCCCAGATGCATATACATTTTTTTCATCTGCACTAAAGGCAATACCCAACCATGCCTTTTCAATATTTATGTTATCTAAAATAGTATTGCTCACCAAATTAATAAGTTGAATAGATTGTTTGCTTTGTCCATTATTAGTAACAGCCATTAACTTTTTTGATTTAGACACAGCCATATTTAAGGGTAAATCACCTAATGATAAACTAGTTCCTGCTGGACTTAAAGCCCAACCATTAGGCAGAACTATTTTTTTTGATTCTTGGGCTTGGCTACATAATCCAATGCCAATTATTGCGATGAGTAAAAAAAATCTTTTCATGATTGAAACTTTGAATGTAATAAATGAATAATAATATTTTCCATACTACAAGTTATTGAAACTTGTTTAATACATAACACTTTACGCAACGATTTAAATAATTTAACCAACAGTTAATACCTCTACTTTAGTTTGACTAAAAGACAGCTGTTTGACTAGCCCAGCCCATCAGAAGGACAATGGGCCCCCATTACTCAATTAGTTATTTTTTATATATTTTCATATTTTTTCGGAATTCAAAAGTATTAATTTAAAATTATTTATTAATTTAATATCCTTAATAAGAGATTATTCGAAACAAAATATTTTTATATGATTCAAAAAGTATTAAAAAAAGCGGGCTTATTTATTTTTGTATTATTATTTACAAATAATGTAATTGCGCAAAATGATTTTATAGGAAGATGGTTATCTCCTAGTAAAAAAGGGATTGTAGAAACCTATATACAAAACAATAAATTGTATGGAAAATTAGTGTGGACGAAAACGGATAGAAAAGATATTTATAATGCCGATAAAAGTCTAAGAAATAGAGAAGTGAAAGGCATGGTGATGTTAAGCGATTTTACTTGGGAGGCACCACAGTGGGTAGAAGGTAAAATTTATGATCCAGAAGGAGGTTCTACTTATAGTAGTAAAATGTGGTTAAGCGAGGATAAGCAAACGCTAAATATTAGAGGTTATATAGGCTTTTCCTTATTGGGAAGAAACGAGAAATTTACAAGGGTTAAATAAAAATTTACATTTTTATGTCTCTAGAAAAAAAGGATGCCTTTGTTTTAGTTAGTCAGCATGAGCACTGTGCAGTAAAACAAGATAAAGAAAACCAACAGTATGGGTTATTTGCTAGTAGGGCCTTTTTAGCAGGGGAAGTAATTGTTGCTTTTAACGCTTCTAAAATTGTAGAGGCCCCTAATTACTTAACCATACAATTAAGTGAAACGAAACATATTCATTTATTTCCTGAATATTTACAATACGTGAATCATTGTTGTGAGCCCAATGTTTTATTTAATACTAGTACCATGCAATTAGAATGTGTAACGGATATTAAGGAGGGGGAAGAGCTTCGCTTTTTTTATCCAGCCACCGAATGGAAAATGGCACAACAATTTATTTGTAATTGCGGAAAGCCTAACTGTGTGGGACTTATACAAGGAGCTGCTGACACACCCACAGATATTTTAAATAAATATAAGCTTACCGATTTTATTAAATCGATGGCGGCCAAATACAAAGCGTTCCTATTGCTATTTTAAATAATAAACCCCGAGCCATATAAGCTCAGGGTTTTATTTAGAAGGGTTGTATTTGTATAATGATTATTTATACATAATCTATTTCAACTTTAATTTAAAAGTATTTAGTTACACCTGGCACCGCAATTGGGTAGTAGCCATCTGCATTAGGAAGTACAGGAGGAGCTGCATTCCAATCGTATACTTTTGGATGAATATCAATACCAGAGTTAATAGCCTTATCCCATTCAATTAATTGCCCAGAATATGTAGCCATTCTTCCTAAAATGGAAGTCATGGTAGAGCTTGCACCATTTTCAGCATCGGCATATTTATATTCTCCTTTCGCAATAGCTGCAAATAATTCATCGTGCTCAGTTTGATAAGGATTGTTTTCTAGTTTCGTATCGTACTGATAAATAAGTTTACCGGTATGGTCTTTAATATGCGCAGCGCCACAAAATATTTTTCCCTTCGTACCTACTAATAATTCATCCACCTTACTCATGGTACCTGGAATATGTCTACACTGACTATTTAAGATAGATCCATCGGCATATTCAAACTCCACAAAATGATGATCAAAAATCTCACCATTTTCTTTCCCATTTCTTACCTGACGTCCGCCCAAACCTTGTGCTTTCACTGGATGCCCACCTTTGAACCAGTTAATCACATCTAAATTATGAATATGTTGTTCAGTGATATGATCTCCACACAACCAATTAAAATAATACCAGTTGCGCATTTGGTATTCCATTTCCGTTTGGTTGTATTTTCTAGGTCTTACCCAAACACCATCGTTATTCCACCATGCTTGTGCAGAAGTAATGTCTCCAATTAAATCTTTTCTTTTAAAAAGTTCACGATAAGAGTTTTGGTAATGTCTTTGTAAACCTACTACTACATTTAATTTTTTTTGTTTGGCAATAGCAGCGGTGGCAAGTACACTTTGAACACCTGCAGGATCTGTGGCCACTGGCTTTTCCATAAATACATGCTTGCCTTGTTTAATGGCTTCTGCGAAATGTATGGGCCTGAAACCTGGAGGGGTAGCTAGTATCACTACATCTGCAAGTGCAATGGCTTTTTGATAGCCATCAAAACCTGTGAATCTTCTTTCTTCAGGTACATCTAATCTTTTCGCTAATTCCCCAATGCTATTATTTATTTCTTCAGTTAATGATTTATGACAATTGTCCAAATTGTCTTTGAAGGCATCGGCCATTGCAACAATTTTTACATTTTGTTTGCTAGACAATGCTTGCATAGCGGCACCGGTTCCTCTTCCACCGCAACCTACTACTGCAATTTTAATGGTATCATCTGAGCCGGAGAAAAAATTGGCGCGGGATAATAAGGGCGCTGCTAAAATACCTCCTGCAAGCAGGCTGGTTCCTTTTACGAAATCTCTTCGTGAATTATTTCCCGAAAATGGTTTGTTCATAATGGTAATTTTTAATTTATAAATTTAAATAGGCCTTAAAAAATTGTTTAATTTCTTCCTCTGTGGGTTGATTCAATGGGCGTATAAGTCTTATGCCCACTTGTTTTGCTTCTGTTAACCACCACTTGCTTTTTGGAATTTGCGGGTCTCTTCTATTCCAAATAGGATCTGAATGAATTCTTTTCGAAGATCTTAGATCCATAGCAGGATCTAAAAAACTTCCTCCTTTCAATGTTTTTGGATACTTCACTAAGCTAGGGGCTACTTTAAATTCATTGTTGGTAATTTTTTCAAACGCGCTCGCATCGTAATGATCTAAGGTCCATTCAGTCATATTGCCGAGCATATCATATAAACCCCAAGGATTAGGAAGTTTTGTGCCTACTTTATGAAATCTGTTTTCACTATTTTTTTCATACCATGCATACTTATCTAAATCTGATGCATTGTTTCCAAAAAAATAGGCACTAGTGGTTCCTGCCTTGCATGCATACTCCCATTCCGCTTCTGTAGGTAGTCGGTAAAATATTTTAGTTTTTTGATACAACCATTTACAATACATAATAGCTGCATATTGTGACATACTATTAGCAGGGTAGCCTCCTTCTTTTCCCATGCCCCAACTTAAATCCACATATTGAGGGCTAGGTCTTGTAATAGCGTCCACGCTTACATTTTGGCTAGTGCTCTCGTCTTTTAAAAACACATCTAATTCATCTCTGGTGACTTCATAAGCACTCATCCAAAAAGGGGCAATCGTAATTTTTTTTTGTGGTCCCTCATCTGTATTTCGTCCTTTTTCATTTTCTGCACTTCCTATAAAAAAATCTCCCCCTTGTATAGGCACCATTTTAAATCGAAGATTAGACCCTGCCAAGGGCTGATCATAACTTATAAAATTATTTTCTTGCGCATAAATGAATGAAGATGCCTTCATCAAAAAATATACACTTAAAAATATTTTATAGAATTTCAATACCCTTGGTTTAGTGTATTAAGATAAAACTTATTTTATTGTTTTTCTATTTTTTGCCCTGATTTATACGGGTGGTTTGCCAGAAATTTTTAAAATTATCTGTGGCTTCAAAATGTAATTTCCCCTTTTTAAGTGTGCTTACTAATAAAGCAGCATGATTAGATAAGGCCAAGGCCTTGGCTTGCTTTATGGGTAATATACTGCAAGCCGTTGCTAGCCAATCCGCTGTGGCACCGGTTTTAGCAATAATGGTTACATTTCTTAAGTGGGTTACACCATAGCCAGTAAGAGGGTTAATGATATGAGAATATTTAACACCCTGTTTTTCAAAATATTGATACACATCGCCTGAAGTGGCAACAGCATAATTGTAGAGTTGCAAATTTTTGTGCACTAAGTCATCCGTGGTTTCGGGTAGATTCACACCAATAAGCCAACCTTTAGTATTCAATGGAGCGCCACTCATTACAATATCACCACCTGCATCAGCCAAGGCTTCTTGTATTCCATTGGTTTTTAAATAATCAATCACCCACTGAGCAATATAACCTTTCGCAATTCCTCCAAAATCTAATTGCATACCCGAGGTGGGTAAAAAAATTGTTCCTAAACGCTTATTTATTTTTACTTGATCTAATCCTACTAATTTTTTTGTAGCTATAACAGTAGTAGCAGATGGAAAGTCTTTAGCTTTTCTAGCATTTCTCCATAAATTACTTAAAGGACCAATACTAATATCATAAGCCCCTTTAGATTGTATAAAGGCCTGCTTAGCTTTTAGCACTAAATCCAACATAGCAGGTGACATTTTATAGGGTAGTAAACCCGCAGCAGCATTGATTTTTGATAATTCGCTACTGGAGTCATAATTACTAAAAATATGATTGAGTGAATCTACTAATTGAAAGCTTTTTCGAGCTAAATGATTGGCCTTGACTGAATCGGCACTTACAATAATTATGTTGAAGGGTGATCCCATCTTCATTTCCGAATAGCTAAATTTCCTAGCTTGTGCATGCACTAAGGGTGTAGAAAATACAAGAAGGGCTATTGTATAAATGAATGCTTTCAAACTTGTTCTTATTAATACTAATGCCTAAATTTAAACTATAAAAAAATACAATTCTATGGAACGCAGAAATTTCTTAAAACAAAATTTTTTAGCAGGTGGCACACTATTAGCGGGTTCAGGTTTGTTAGCACAAAATGCAAAAGCAACTAATTCAGTAGACACCACACCTTATAAATTACATTATGCCATTCATGATGGTATGTTTGAAAATTTTGCAGGCCCTAATTTTATCGATCAAATAAAATATGCACATAGTATAGGCTTTACTGCCATTGAAGACAATGGCATGATGAGTAGAACCCCTGAAATGCAACAAAAAATTGGAGACACACTTGCTGCACTTGGAATGCAAATGGGTGTATTTGTGGTGAACTTTTCAATCAATGATAAAATAAATTTAACTACTGGTTCTAAAGAATGGAAAGATAAATTTACAGCATCTTGTAAGGAAGCCGTGGAAGTAGCTAAAAGAACAAATGCAAAATGGATGACCACCGTGCCTGGAAATTTTGATAGAAGATTACCCATGGATATTCAAACAGGAAATGTAATTGAAGGCTTAAGAGCAGGAGTAGAAATTTTAGAAAAAAATAATTTAATCACTGTCATAGAACCCTTGAGCGACACACCCGATTTATTTTTACGTTACTCAGACCAAGCCTATGCTATTTGTAAAGCCATTAATAGCCCCGCTTGTAAAATTTTATTTGACATGTACCACTTACAAAAAAATGAGGGCAATATTATAAATAATATTAACAGGTGTTGGTCTGAAATTGCCTATTTTCAAATTGGTGATAATCCAGGGCGCAATGAACCAGGATCGGGAGAGATGAATTACCGCAATATCTTCAAACACATTAATAGCAAGGGTTACAAAGGTGTGCTCGGTATGGAACATGGGAAAGTAGGCGCAGGAAAAGAAGGGGAACTAGCCTTAATTAAAGCCTATAGAGAAGCCGATAATTTTTAATAATAATCTAATATGAAAAAATACTTACTGTTCTTTTTAGTTTTTACTCTTGCCGGAAAAACGAATGCACAAAATTATCAAGCCAATTGGGAATCCTTGAACACTAGAAAAATTCCATCTTGGTTTCATCAAGATAAGTTTGGCATTTTTATTCATTGGGGTGTGTATTCGGTGCCTGCTTATGCACCTGTCATGCCCAATAGTGGTTATAGTTATTCCGAGTGGTATAGATATAGATTGTATGAGAAACAAAAAGATTTCTTGGACTTTCATAATAAAAATTATGGGAGCAGTTTTGCTTATGAACAATTTGAACCTATGTTCAAAGCAGAAATGTTTGATCCGAATCAATGGGCGGATGTATTTAAAAAATCGGGCGCACGCTATGTAGTGCTTACTTCTAAACACCATGATGGCTATGCCTTATGGAATAGTGCTGAAGCCGATCGAGATTGGAATAGACCTTGGAATGCTGTAACAGGAACACCTAAGCGTGATTTATTAGGAGACTTATCTACTTCCGTAAGAGATGCTGGACTTAAAATGGGTTATTATTATTCTTTATACGAATGGTTTAATCCCTTATGGTTGCATGATCGTAAAAAATATGTTAGAGAACATATGATACCACAGTTTAAAGATTTAGTCACTAAATATAAGCCCTCTGTTATTTTTTCTGATGGCGAATGGGATATAGCTGATACTGCTTGGCAAAGTCCTGCAATGCTGGCTTGGTTATTTAATGAATCACCAGTCAAAAATGAAGTAGTAGTGAATGATCGATGGGGTAATAACACAAGAGAGAAAAATCATGGCGCTATGTATACAACTTCAGAATATGGTAGTGGCATGGATGCTAGTATAATTTGGGAAGAGAGTCAAGGGGTGGGGCATTCTTACGGCTACAATAGAAATGAACAATTAAAAGATTATAAAAGCAGTCATGATTTAATATTAATGTTGGGTGATATTGTTTCAAGAGGAGGCAATTTATTATTAGACATTGGACCAGATGCAGATGGAACTATTCCTGTGATTATGCAACAACGCTTATCAGACATAGGAGATTGGTTAGCCATTAATGGAGAAGCTATTTATGAAACGGAAGCCTGGAGGCCTGCTCAATGGACTAAGGGTTATGTTCCATCAAAGAAGGGTGCCAGTTTTATGGCTGGCTATAATGTTGCGAAACTAGTGGTGCCACAAAGCGATAGCGCGTATATAGAAACTTTCTTTACTAAAAAAGGAAACGATATTTATTGTATTGTACCTTCTTACAGAAATACACTTACCATTAGAGATTTAAAATTACCTACCAGCGCATCGGCTTCTGTTTTAGGAGCTGATGTTAAAACAAATTGGAAACAAAAAGGGAAAGATGTAGTGATTGATTTAACTACACTCAAGCCTAATAGTATTTCATCTTCTGGCATTTTTGTTGTGAAATTAAAGCAGTAAGAATAAATACAAGACTTTGCATAAAAAAGGTCCCTCGATTTATCGAGGGACCTTTTTTATGGGGTCGTATTATTTTAAATAGTTTTTATTAAATCATACTTTTTCATTTGGTTGTTCATTACCTTAAACCATAAAGGCGGCACCAATGAAAGTAAAATCATACCAGGATAGCCTGTAGGCATTTGGGGGGCATTATCATAACTTCTTAATATTTGATATTTTCTAGAAGCCAAGTAATGATGGTCGCTATGACGACTTAATTCAAATAACATTAAACGACCAATTATATGATTACTATTCCAGCTATGATGAGGTTGTACTCTTTCAAATTGATGATCGCCTGTTTCATTTCTAGTGAGTCCATAATGTTCTATATAATTCACCGACTCTAATAATAAACCACCCATTAAAGCGGCAGCCATAAATAATAAAGTGGTACTTAGTCCAAACAAGCTAAAAATACCTACTAGTAATAAAAGTTGAATGATTTGAAATAAAAGCATTTCATTATTAAGAGAAAACCAAGCATGTCCTTTTTTACTTAATTCTTCATTCGCTATTTTCCATGCACTTTTATAAGTACCTATTAAAGTTTGTGGCCAGAAGGCATATAAAGATTGATTATACTTAGCTGTACTTGGATCTGAAGCGGTTGCTACATGCTTATGATGTCCTTTATTATGTTCAATAAAAAAGTGCATGTATAAACTTGTTAGTAGAAGCATTTTTGCAAAAGTTTGCTCCATTTTATTAACACGGTGTCCTAATTCATGTGCTACATTAATTCCAAAAGCGCCACACAATAAACCCATACTAATAACTCTACCTATTATCGTGGCTGTAGATAAAGCAGGGGATTGTAAGGAGTTTAAGAAAATCCAAAGTGAATAATATTGCATAATCACGGCAGCATATAAAATGAAATCGTAAAGTTTATTTTGTTTCGCCAAGGATTCTTCCACTTCATCTAAATTAGCAGGGCTAGCTTTTATAAATAGTTCAAGTAGGGGTACTGCAAAAAAAGTATACATTAAGGGAGCATAACATATTAAACCTTCCCCTTGAAAAGCAAGCAGCGCTAAAACATACAATACAAAAGGAGTAACATATTTAAAAGCCTTAATGGAAGTATACATGGTAGTCAATTTTAAAAATAAAATTTATATATTTTAAATATACATATTAATAAGATATATTAAAAGTAAATAGCAGCTTTAATTAATTTAAATAGAGGTCTGCAATTTTTTTAGCTTCCATAATGGGATCGCCTTCGTTTCTATTGGTTAGAACAATAATCATTAATTTTTGCGTTGGGAATAATAAAATATTATTTCTAAAACCGATAGAACTACCATCGTGATAAGGATGTGTGATAGTTTTATAATCTTCTACATGCCATCCATATCCATAATCAATCATTTTGCCATTGTCTAATTTTTTTCTACTCCATGCATTTTTTTGCATGTCAGCACTGATGAGTTTATAGTCCCATAAGGCCTTGATCCATTTAGTCATTTCAACGGCATTGGTATAAATACCCCCATCCCCTAATACAGCACTGGTAAGGCTTTGGTCGGTCTGCATCCAGACCCCTTTTTCAAAGGAACTGCCATAAGCTCTATTTACAACCGTTGATTTTCCTTCTTCAAAGGCTACCGTCGATTTCATGCCCAAGGGCTTGAAAATATTTTCCTTTAAAAAAGTAGCAAAATCTTGACCACTTACTTTCTCTACAATGAGTGCTAAAATGGCATAACCCGTATTACTATATTTATAGTTAGTACCAGCTGGGAAATACAAAGAATCGGCTATGTACATTAACTGCAAGCAATTGGTATCATGCAACTGTTT
>Ga0075458_10000508_pt1 | contig 12753 bp, 20 predicted proteins | sample DEB3_08_DNA_FD_77576 | JGI IMG/M metagenome (GOLD analysis project Ga0075458, IMG submission 77576) | Aqueous microbial communities from the Delaware River and Bay under freshwater to marine salinity gradient to study organic matter... | ecosystem: Environmental > Aquatic > Marine > Coastal ... | reverse complement strand
GGCGATTGTCGAGCCCTGGCAGGCCCTTAGCGGTTAGCCTCTGCCCCATCTGGCGCCCCGAAAAGGCAAGGGCCTGCAGCGCCTTAGCAGTTGGGCACCCCCTCCGTAGCGGGCCACGTTGGGGCCTCTGTAGGGGGCTGCCTGTTATCATTTGTTATGGCCCCGGCTGCCGTCGATTTGGGCGCTGGGCCAACGGGTTAGGGGCTCTAGAACGGCCACCAGCGACGGCGGGGCTTGGCCTGCAGGGCGTCGAGCCGGGCCTGTAGATCCCGCGCCCGTGTCTCTGCGGCCTCGCGCTTGGCTGCCTCTGTCCTGGCATCGCCGGTCGCCCTGGCTGCGTCGAGCTGGGCCGCTGCGAGCTGGTCGCGTAGGGCGTCGGCCTGTCTCTGTAGGGTGCGCCGGTCCTGTGTCTCACGCTCTAGCATGGCTTGCAGAGGGGCAACGGCGGCCCGTACAGCGTCGGCCACGGCATCAGGGCCGGGCAGGGCAGGGGCGGGCGCCGCGGGCGTTCCTGGTGGCTTTGGGGGCGTGCTGGCGATGGCGTCGGCAGGCACAAGGATTTCGGCCTCTCCCGTGTCATTCCGCAGGCGCTTGGGCCATCGCCCTCGACGGGCACGGGCAGCGACGGCGGCCGGCTGTATCCCCAAGCGATCGGACGCCGCCTTGTAGGTCATCCACTGTGCAGCTTGTGGCCCCGGTTCCGTCATGTCCCCCTCGCGGCGCCGATCATCAATCGGCCGGGCTATCCTACATATTGTGGCTAAAACCCCCGCAATTATCTGTTGCGGTTGGTTTATTCGTCCCATATAAGCCGAAAAATACGACCCCTAAGCCATTGATACCGTTGGCACTTTTCACAACGTAACTTTTGAACACGCCACCATTGCACCCTTTGCACGGTGCGGCGCTAGTGATAGACTTCGCGCGTTCGAGATCGAAGGGCGGTCCCTGCCTCCCGAAACGGAAAAGGGACCACCGCGTCAACGGTAGTCCCTTTGTGATCGAATCCGATGCGTCCATCCTCCCCAGGACGGGCACCCGAAAGGTAACGCACCGAAACGGCACGTGCAACCCCCGCACTGACCGTTTCAAAACGTAACCCCTACGGCGCCCAACGTGTCGGCCCCCTCGCGTAAGCAAAAAGGGCCAACATCAATGGCACAGAACACCCTTCACCCTTTGCCCGCGGCGATGAAATCGCTGCCGGCGCCCCGTTCTCGCACCACCGGCTTGCGGTGGCTGCGTCAACACCCCGGCCTTGGCGTGACCATCGGCGGCCGGCATTTCCTGTACGATGCCGCCGTGAAGGCCATCGGGCAGGGCGTGCCGTTGGCCGACGCTGCGCGCATCGGGGCGGGTGGTGAGCGGGCGGCTTGATCGCCGTCGCCTCGCCCTTGTCGCTGCTAGATTCCAGAGCCCCTTTGATGGCGAACGCCTCGCCGCATTAGATGCCTTTGGCCGCCTGCTACGTGCGGGCGGTACATCGTGGCAAGACTTCGTATCTGGAGCCTCGCCACCGCAGCCCGACCAAGGCGCCGAGTCCGACGACGCCCCCGCCGCACCCTCGCACGTCGAGGCCGCCCGTACCTTCGCGCGTCGAGGGGCAGGCGTGCTGACGGCATGGGAAAAGCAATTCCTGCACGGGCTGCAAGCCTACTCGACCCTCTCGCCTAAACAGGCGCGGATGCTGGCCGAGATCGAGCGCAAGGTATCGGTTTTCGCTGATGCCGAGGCGGGGCCGGCATGAGTGACCGCGACGCCCTCGACCGGATCAAGGCTGCCCTGGCCGACCATGCCGCGGCGCTGTTACTCGACCTGTTCGGCCAGCCGACGCAGAAAGGCGCGCGGTGGTGGCGATGGGGCCGCAAGGGCTCCCTGTCCTATCGTTTCGACCGGCACACCTTCCATGATTTCGAGACGGGCGAGGGTGGCGACTTGCTGGCCGCTATCATGCGGGCGCACGGGTGCGGCTTCCCGCAGGCCCTACGCTGGGCCGAGCAATGGCTAGGCGAGGGCGACGCCCCCCGACCGCGAGCCCGTGAAAACCGGGCGCCCTTCGATGCCGATGGCGAGCAACAACGGGCGATAGTCGAGGCTGTTGCATTGTGGCGAGCTGGTCGAGGCATCGCCGGCACGTCGGCCGCTCGATACCTGCAGGGCAGGGCAATAACCGGATGGCCGGCCGACTGTGTGCGGTTCATCGGCGCCCGCGACGTGGCCCGCATCGTGACCAGCCCCGGCGATGGCAAGGCCCGCAAGGCTTGGTCCTGGTGGCGCTGGTCGGCGCTCATGCTGCCGTTGACCAACGATGCCGGCGACGTGACGGCGGTGCAGTTGATCGCGCTGCAGGACGATGGGCAGGCGGTGCCGGAATTTGAGGGCGGCGGCAAGTTGAAGCGCGTTCGCGGCTCTGCCGTAGGCTCTGCCCTTCGCCTGCCGGGTGATACGTCGGGGCCGCTGGTGATCGCAGAGGGTGGCGAAACCGCCCTCTCGATATGGCTGGCAACCGGGCATGAGACATGGGCCGCAATGGGCGCGATCGGACGCGCACCGCTGGCCCGTGTCCCCAAGGCCCGCACCATCGTAGCGGCTCGCGACGACGACAAGCGCAAGCCTCGAAAGGCGCCCGCCCTGGTCGCGCTCGATAAGGCGCTGGCATCTTGGCGCGCTGCCGGCCGGCGCGTGGTGGTGGCGCAACCTTGGCCGCTATCGAGGGGCGACAAATCCGACTTCAACGACGCGCTGCAGGCCGATGGCCCCGACGCGGTGCGCGAGCGTATCGAGGCCGCTTTGAGGCCGCACGAAACGCCGCAAGGTGTGCCGAGCGCCGCAGCCAAGATGCAGCTTGCAACAGCAGTCGGCCGCTGCATGGCCGGGCTGTTGTCCTGGTCGAGCGATGGCGAGACGCAGGCGCCGTTTCAGGTGATCCGCGCGACGCTGGGCCTTGGCAAGTCACAGGCCGCCCTAGAGGCCATCGTGTCGGCCATCGGTGACGGCCATCGGATCATCTACAGCGTGCCGACGCACGCCCTGGCGGCCGAGCTGGCGCAACGTGCCGAGGCCATCGCGGCAAAGCGGGGGAAGGCTATCAGCGTCCGCGTATGGCATGGGCGCGAGGCCGGAGATCCCGACAACGCAGGGCAAGCCATGTGCCTTGACTTGGCCCCCGTGAAACTCGCCCAACAGGCCCGCCTCGACGTTCTCGAAACCGTGTGTGCCGGCTGCAGCCACAAGGCCGCGTGCAGCTACCTTGCCCAGCGAGAGGCGCGGGCCGAATTGTGGCTTGTCCCCCATGCGTTGCTATTCGCCGCGCTCCCGGCCTCGATGGCGGGCGCGTCCGCGCTGGTGATAGACGAGGATTTCGCACTGTCCGGCATGGTGGGCCTGCAGGGCCGCCCGGCGCTGGTGCCCCTCGACTCGCTGCAAGGCGCCGTGACCGCGGGCAGCGGGCGGGCCGACCGATCGGCCGACCTTACCGCCGCCCTGTCGCCCGTGCGCGCTCAATTGGTCGAGGCCCTACGCGATCACCCGGCATCAGAGCATGGCGAGCCCTTGCGACGTGATGCCCTGGTCGCCTGCGGTCTTACCGTCGAGGCCGCCCGCGAGGCCGCGCAAGCCGAGCGCCGCGCCGTGCGCGACGTGACGGCCATACAGGCCCCGACCCGCGCCGCGTTGCTGCAGGCCCTTCGCACGGTGGCGCGGGGCAATGCCGAGGCCATGCGACGGGCCGCCATGTGGCAGCATATCGCCGCGTTCCTGGCCGACGGTGGGGCCGGGCTGGCCGGGCGCCTCGAATTGGTCGAGAGGGTCGAGGCTGCCGGCGAGATCCGCCGCGCCGTGCGACTGTTCGGCCTTGAGCGTATCGGGACAGGGTGGGCTGCCCTGCCGACCCTCCACCTGGACGCGACCGCAGACATGGGCTTGTTGCGGCTGCGTGCGCCGCACGCCGAGCTGGTGGCGAACGTCATTGCCACAGAGCCGCACGTCACGGTGCATCAGTACGTTGGCCGCACGTTCGGCAAGATGGCCCTACAGGGCAACGATGGCGACGACGCGCGCCGCTTCATTGCCGCGACGGCGGCCGAGCATGGCGGGCGGTGGCTGGCAGTGGCGAGCAAGGGGGCGGCCGACGACTGGCGCCCCAACGTGCCCCCCTACGTCGAGTTAGCCCATTGGGGCGCCGTCCGGGGCCTCGATACGTTCAACGACGTTGCGGGCGTTGTCTGCGTCGGCCGATGGGGCGTGCCCCCCAACGTAGCCGGCCGGATGGCCGCGATTCTCACAGGCCGCGCCGTGGCCCGGCTTGATGGCCCGTACCCCGTCGAGCCTTACAGCATGACTGCGGCGGACGGCACCGCCCGCACGGTGGATGCCGAGCGCCACCCGGACCCGGTAGCCGAGGCGGTGCGCCGCTCGCTGGTCGAGGCCGAGCTGTTGCAGGCCATCGGCCGGGGCAGGGGCGTGCAGCGAACGGCAGGCAACCCCCTTGCGATCATCGTCCTAGGGAATGTGCCGCTACCCGTGCCCATCGCCACCCTGTCCGATTGGGAGCCTGTGAGCGTGGCCCGCGCCATGCTGGCCGATCATGGGGCCTTCCTGCAGTCGGCCGGCGATGCGGCCGAGGCCACCGGGCGCACCCTAAAGGCGGTAAAGCGCGAGCGCGAGCGGGACCGGGCGAGGATGGCCCCTTGCCCCATAGTTAAGATAATAATGGGGCAAGGGGCCATCCTCCCGGATGGCTTGGCCCTGGCCTGCTACCAGCGTCGAGGCGCCGGCCGCTCTGAAGCCCGGATGGTCTATGACCCTCGCCGGATCACTGATCCGCAGGCGTGGCTGGTGGCGAAATTCGGCCCGCTGGTGGCCTTCGACGTTCTGGACGCCCCGACGCACGCCCCGGAGGCCCAAGCCCCCCAGGCGGCCAAATCTGCCCCCCTGCCGGCGACGCCAGCCCCCCGGCCCATTGAGCGCCCGGCTGCCGTCGATTTTTCGGGTACCGTAAAGGGGGGCGGCCAGCCTCTCGACCCGGCGCCGGCCGCGGTGCCCCTGCTAGGGAAAGCTAAGGGTGCGGCGCTGGTCGAGATCCTACCGACCGATGCGGCGGGCGTGTCCGACATTGGCGCCGGCATCATGTCCGAGGGTGTGCGCGCCCTGGTCCGGGCTCGAGTTCGGGCGTCGGGGCTGCGGCAAGAGGAGTTCGCCCAACGTGTCGGCCTGTCGCGGCCACAGGTAGCGAACGCCCTGCAAGGCCGGTTCGGCCTCTCGCCCTCTGCCGCTGATAGGCTGCGCGCCGTGCTGGCCGAGCTGCCGACGCCACAGGGGGCGCTCGCGCTATGACCGATGCCGCCGAGCTGCCCCTGTTGCCGCCCAAGCCCGTGGCCCGTTGGCGTGTCACGATGGCGGACAATTCCAGCGCCGTGATCGAGGCCCCGGCTTTCCGCGTCGAGCATGGCGCGCTTGTCCTGGTGCTGCCGGCTGGGTGCGCTGCAGCCTACGCGCCGGGCGAGTGGCGCATGATCACCCCCGACCAACCTTGAAAGGCCCAGCATGACCGATACCCCCTCGACGCCCCCGATCCCGAGCGCCGCCCCCCCCCTGAAGGTCGATCGGCCGAAATCAGAGCGCGCGGCCATGTGGCAGCGTCCCATCCCGGCCCCGGTCGAGCCGGGCTATGTGCGCGCCGAGGATCTGCCGCCCGGCGCCGTCGTCACATGACGGCATGGCCTCGATACGTCACCCTCGACCGGGCATTGCCCATCAGCGAGGGGGCGGCGGCTGGCCGCGATCCGCACGCGATGCCCTGGTGCGATCTGTTGGCCGCTGCGCTGGTCACGGGCCTAGAGGGTAGGGGCGACCTATCAAAACCTATGGTGGCTGCCGCCGTCGCGCATGTCCGCGCCGCGCTGGCGCTCACTCGGAACGGCAACGAAACAACGGGGCAGCCATGAGGCCGGTCTATCAGCAAGAGCAACACGACCCGGTCAAAGACATATGGGGAGACTGCCACCGCGCGGCGCTCGCCAGCGTGTTGAACCTGCCGCTAAACGACGTGCCGCATTTCTGCAAAGGCGGGGCTCCCGACTGGCGCGACCGTGAGCGCGCATGGCTCGCCTCGCGCGGCTTGCTGCCGGTCCTGCTGGCGATTCCCGGCGCCGATCAAGGCGAGGCGCTGCGCTACGCCTCTGCGGTCAACCCGGCACCGGGGCAGCATTTCATCCTGTCGGGCACATCGGCGGTGGACGGGCTCAATCATTCCGTTGTCTGCCTTGGCGAGCGCGTCGCGCATGATCCCGACCCCGAGGCCATGAAAGGGCAGCTTGCCCTTAGCGGACCGCTGCCGACGATAGGGCAGTTCATTGCCTGTTTTCTGATGCCGCTTCCCCTTGGCATGAAGCCGCCGCAACAGCCGGCGACACCCGGCTTTCGCTCGATGCTGGACGGCGCCGCGTGATCGCGCCGGCATGGGTGCCCGGCATGGTGAAGCAGGCCGAGCGTGACGACTGCTATCGCGCTTGCGTGGCAACGGTCCTAGGGCTCGCGCTTGATGACGTGCCGAATTTCTATCGAGGTGCCGACAAGGGCGACGGTAAAGCCCCTGGCGCCCTCGACCTGATCCGCGATTGGGCGCGCGAGCGGGGCTATGCGGCCTTGTTCCTGCCGGCGCAACACTCGCTTGCCTACGTCCTGGCACAGACGGCAAGGCTCAACCCCGAGGCGCCTTTCATCCTGTCCGGCCGCAGCAAGTTCGGCGGGGGCCATGCTGTCGTCGTGTGCCACGGTCGCATCATCCATGAGCCGACGCCCGGCTATGGTCCCGAAGATGGGGGCGTGGTGCAGCCCTTTGCTGACGACCATTTCGAGCTGACATGCTTTGTCCCGCTGCCGCCTTGGGCTCGCATGTCCAACCCTCCGAAGGTGGTCACGGATTTCAGTACGTGACCAGCCGACCGCTTCCCGACTTCGCGCGCCTCGACGGCCATAGCCGCATCGTCCTGCAATTCAGCGGCGGCAAGGATTCGCTGGCGTTGCTGTACCTGTTCAAGCCCTACCTGCACCGCATGACGCTGTTACATTGCGATGCCGGCGACCTGTTGCCCGAGATCCGCGATCTAGTCGCAGTCGTTGCCGCTGGCGTGCCCAGCTTCAAGCGCGTTGAAACCAACGCCCCCGCCTGGATTGCTCAAAACGGGCTGCCGTCCGACCTGGTGCCCTTGCGCTGCCATCCCATCGTTGCGCGGATTCGGAAAGATGCAGGGCGCCCCATCGTGCCTATGACGGACTGTTGCAACGCGAACCGCTGGCAGCCCATGAGCGCCGCTCTAGCCGAGCTTGCGCCCTCGCTGTTGATCCACGGCCAGCGCCGTAGCGATCAATTCGGATGGGACCAAGACATGCAGGGCGACTCCGATACGCACGCTGCAACGGGCTGCATCAGGTGGGCACCGCTGGCCGATTGGTCCGACGATGACGTGATGGCCTTTCTGCGTGAGGCCGGGGCACCGATTCCGCCCTGGTATTCTCACAGGGCGCACGCCCCGGAGTGCGCGACGTGCCCCGCGAGCTGGGGCGAGGGGCGGGCGGCCTACCTACGGAAACACCACCCCGACCTTGCTGCGAGGTATGCCGGCTATCTCAAGGTTCATGCTGCCGAGACGGCGCCGGTTGCGGCTCAATTCATGGTCGAGTTCCGGGAGCTGGGCCTCGACAAATGATGCCCGCCTAGTTGCCGCGGGTGGTTTAGCCGCCCGGTTTTTGCTATCGTCCTGGTACTGCACCAACGGGTGCAGGCATGAGCGCCCCGGCGCTCGAATCCGCCGCTCACGCGACGCGCACAGCAACACATCGGGCAGCGCCAACCCGCCACAGGGCCGCGCGTCCGATCTAGCGCGAGCGGGGCAACATGGCGATTTTCTCCACCATAGCCGGCATGATCGGCCAGCAAGGCGCCCAACAGGGTGGCGACATGGCATGGGGCGCGGCGAATCAGGCCGCGCAAATGCAGCAACAGGAGGCCCAGCGAGCGCGTGCGGCGGCCTCTCCCTGGACCAGTTCCGGCACGTCGGCGGTTGGCAAAATCACCAACCTGCTAGGCTTGGGCACGCTCACGCAGCAGGGCAACGATGACGGGATTTATTGGGTCGATCCGACCGACGCTAAGGGCGTGCAGTCGCGGGCGCTGGACGATTTCACGGCATCCCCTGGCTACAGTTTCAGGTTGGGCGAGGGCATCAAGGCGCTAGACCGATCGGCCGCCTCGCGCGGGCTGTTGAGATCCGGCGCGCAAATGAAGGCGATCACCGATTACGGGCAAGGCACCGCGTCCGAGGAGTACGGCAACTATTTCAACAATCTGTTGAAGGCGGCCGGCATGGGCGGCGAATCGACGGCGGCGGCCAACAGCACATCAGCCGGCCTGACACAGAGCGCGGGAAACTATCTCACGCAAGGCGGCATGGCGCGCGGCTCGTCCTATGCGTCGGGGGCTCGCGACCTTGCGTCCGGCATCGGCGCGGGCGTCAACAACACCTTGGGCGCCGCGTATCTGTTCGGCGGATTCGGCAAGCCATCAAAGGGGCCTAACTCATACGGCGGCACCATCGCCGTTCCTGGCAGCTAGGGGGCGTGCGCTAGTGGCTGCCGCTGACCGGCTCATGTCGTTGGGCGATGTTCATGCCGAGACGGCGCACCGTGTTGCCGGGCTGTCGGCCGACCAAGCGGCAAGCCTCCACCGGACGGCGCAATTCGTCCTAGACCTGGTGGCCTGTGTCCTGGCAGCACCAGCGGCCGAGCGGGCGGCTCGATACGCGCAAGCGAAAGCCGAGGGGCGCCGCATGGGGCTGCAGGTCGAGGCCCTGCCGGCGACGTTCAACGACAAGACAGAGCGCGAGCTGTCCGGGTTTCTGATGGTCGCCCGTGCTACCGAGTGTGCGACGCGGCCGGCGCCGGCATCGCGCAACTAGCCGCGCCCTACTTCCCGCCCTTCAAGCCCAGCGAGATCAACCGCCGGGCCATTTCGGATAGCGTCACATCGGCCCGCTTGGCGCGTTTCTCGATGGCGCTTCGCATCTGTTGGGGCATCTTCACCATGAGCGCCGTTGTCGCCTGCACGGTGACAGGGCGCCCCATGCGCCCCGGCTTGGCCGCGTTTCTTTCCATTTAGGTGAAACCTTTCTATTGACGGTGCGGCGACAAAGGTACAACCTAAGTCCGTAGCCGGCAACGTACATCGCTGCCCCGCTACAGCGTCCCAGCGTAAAAGCGGCCCGGCAAGGTGTACCAGCACCATGCCGAGCCTGACCAACAACCCGGAACCCTAGAGAGGCCGGATCATGGCTAAAGGCAATCATACACCACCCGTCGCAATCGGGGGCGCCTCGTGAGCGCCCATCATACCCGCGACCTGTTGGGCGACGCCCTGCAGACTCTCGCCCCGCTGGTAGCCGCTGCCGTCGAGGCCCTGGACGTGCCCGGCGCCCGTAGCCTGCGGCGGAAACTCGACCGCGAGTTTCACGCTGCCATCGGCCACTACGGCACCGCGCGCCGCATGGAGACGCCGGAGGCCGCGTGGCCCTCGCTGCGGCTGCCGCAGTACCAGCCGGCGACCGAGGCATGGCCCGGCCGCGCGGCTTTCGAGGCACGGCAGGCCAAGGCCAAGGCGGCGGCCGAGCTGGTCGAGCCCGTGGCGGTGCCCGTGCGCGGGCATGGCCTGCGGCTGGTGATCGACAACGGACGCGCCGTCGCGCCCGTCGAGGCCAGCACGGCAGGGGGTGCAGCATGAGCGCCCCCGCTCCCGGCCGCCTCGACCACGGCGCGGCCTTTGACCTTCTCGACAAGGTTTCACAGGCCAAGGTGGACCTGCAGGGCTCGCTTGCCGTCGCCCTCGCCATCATCGCGGCAAATGCCGATGACGCCGTGGCCCTCACGGTGCAGCGTCATATCGAGCGCGACGCGGCTGCACTGGACGCGGCTTTTAACGCCGCTTTCGATGGCATCCTGTTGCCGCTGCGTGCAGACGGGGGCGCACAATGAGCGCCCTGCAGGCGATGGCCCCCGACACGGCCGACGACATGCGCGAGGCGCTGCAGTCGGCCGAGCGGGCGGCTCGCGACCAACAATTCAACATCGGGCACGCCGCCGCGTTGCTGGTATTGCTGGCACAGGCCGGCCCCTCCACAGAGGCCGACGCCGAAATGGCCCGCCGCTGGCTTCACGTCGAGTATCTGGCCGAGGCCATCGCCGGGCACGTCGCCGGCTTGACCGTCGCGCTTGATGGCGTCGAGGCCGCCCTAAGCCGCATCGGGAGGGGCGCACCATGAGCGCCCGCCTTTTCTTCGATCCCGACGACGCGGACGCGCGGCCGACCTTTTCGGCAAATGGCGTCGTGCCCTCTGATATGGCAAAGCGCGTCGAGGCGGTTCTAGCCGAGGGGCATAAGCGTATCGTGCTGCCCCTTGGGCCGACTACACATGCCGACATGCGCGGCTACATCGCGCGGCTGCGGCTGTCGCCCCCTCGTCTGATGGGGCTCGCCATGACGCTGGGGACGCAAGCCGCGGGCCTTGCACGGACCGCTGCCGCTACCGCTACAAGCGCCGATTCGCTCAACGCGACGATTGCATTTTACTGCTACCGCGCGGCCCTCTCGCTGTTGGTAGAGGTTGAGCCTCGCGCGCCCATCGACGCAGACGACCTGCTAGGCATTTTGCTGGTGTGGCCGGGCGCCCTGCCCCCGTCCCTTCAACCGCATGTCGCGGCGGCCATCGGGGCGCATGTTGCGGACACGATCACGGGCCGCCCGTTCAAGCGGCGCCGGTTGGTTCCGCGCAAGCGCAAGGCCGCACGGCGGTAGCCTCTCGCCCTGTCGCTGCCAACGCAGCGGCCGACCCTCTACAGCCGCGCGGCACGATCGCGCGGCTTTTGCTATAACAGCCAAAGGGTGATCGCATGTCGCTGTCTCTGATCGAGCCTCTTTCGTCCCTTCACGATGGCGACGACGTGCAGCCGGGGCGCGTGTTCTCCGAGCGTGCGGCAAGCAACGTCGGCCCCTTGCGAGCTGGCGAGCTGGTGCTGATTCGGGTGCTGGGCCATAGCGAGGCCCTAGATCCTGGCGCGCTCTACATCTTTGCGGATGGCGATGCCGTGCCCGTGTTCGGCCGATTGCTCGATGCCTCGCCCGCCGGCTGGCTGGTCGAGGTATTCGAGGCCCCCGATGGTCCGCAGGATAGGTTTCTGCCTGCATGGGATTGGCTGCCGGCGGCGGCTGTCACGTCCTGCCCCCTGCACTGATCGCGGCCCTTTAGGGGCTACAGAAACCCCCGCCGCCGAGAGGCGCCCTTTCCCTTTACAATGGGATAGCCGGCACCCGCCCCGCCCCTCGCCCGGTTCCTGAAAATGGAAAGCGGCCAGCCTGTCGAGGCTAGGCCGCCGCCATCAGGCGAGACACCTGCACGGGGCGCCAGTCAGTGCAGCCACCGGGCGTTTTGACGCCGCGAGCCTGCAGGGCCGACGCGATGCCGGCGAGGGTCGAGATCCCGGCCCGCTGTATGTCGCGGATCACGGCGCGGGTGGTTTCGTTCGCCTTGGCAGCGTAGGCCGACCGGGCCGCCCTCGCCCGCACGGCAGTCTGTGCCGCAATCGGGCTGCCCAGCTTCACGCCCCGGCGACGGGCCGCCTGCAGGGCTGCCTTGGTCCGCTCGCTGATGCGGCGGGCCTCATCCTCTGCGACGGCGGCCAGAATGTGCAGCGTGAGCCGCGAGGCAAAGGGCTGGTCGCAGGCGACGAAATCGACGCCGGCATCCATCAGGTTGGCGATAAAGCTGACATTGCGCGCCAGCCGGTCGAGCTTCGCGATCAACAGGGTAGCCTTGGCCCGCTTGGCGGCGGCCATCGCCCGCGCCAGTTCCGGCCGATCGGACCGCTTGCCGCTTTCGACTTCGACGTACTCCCCAACGATGGCGCCCCCGCTCTGCCGGGCGAACGCCTCGACCGTGGCGCGCTGGGCCTCCAAGCCTAGGCCGCTCTCGCCCTGGCGGGCGGTGGACACTCGCAGGTAGGTCACAAAGCGGGGGGCGGCGGTGGCGGTAGTCATGTTCTGAACCCGTGGCGTAGGGTGTTACGTTGTGTAACGGACGATTGAGAATGTAAACACTCTGTAAGGGGTACGCAAGCCCCTACGTCGGGGGCCATGTTCGCCCATGCCGATTCGCGCTATAGTCGGCCCCTGGCTGTTGTGGCGACGGCCATCCATCGGGGCGGTACTTTGGCGGCGGATCGGACCCGGCGCCCTGGTGCCGCCCCGGCCCCTACAGCAAGGGGGCACGTCGCCCCCTACTCCCGGCATTTCGGAACACTACGCGCGCGAGCTGGTCGAGGCGCCCCGATGCTGGCCGCCCCTGTTAACCAATGTTGACGTGGCTGAGTTTCGCCGCAGTACGCGCGAGGGCATTTAATCTGCCCTCAACCCATTGAGACGGCGGCTATTTTCCGACCAATACGCGCGGGGGATTTTCTACGCAGTACGCGCGCGCGAGGCCCGGCCCTCCCCTGGTGTGGCCCGGCTGCACGCTGGGCCTACGGCGGGGCCTACATGGCATTTTCCAACCAGTACGCGCGAGGGGCTACGGCGCCCCCAAAAGGTTGGCCGCGATCAATGGGTTATCGGTTAGAAAACCCCCCTTGCAGCGCCCGGCGATTGTCGAGCCCTGGCAGGCCCTTAGCGGTTAGCCTCTGCCCCATCTGGCGCCCCGAAAAGGCAAG